>ENA-ORSM01002859-ORSM01002859.1-human-gut-metagenome-genome-assembly--contig:-NODE-2859-length-11624-cov-5.369608_pt1 | contig 11624 bp, 10 predicted proteins | sample MGYA00241903_ERZ509170 | MGnify/ENA primary metagenome ERZ509170 (study PRJEB26280, sample SAMEA2338784) | human gut metagenome | biome: human gut; feature: human-associated habitat; material: faeces...
CCCACAGCCGTACCGACTGCCGCGCCGACCGCAACCCCAAGCCCGACGAACCACCCCAAAACAGGCGATGATTTTGCCCCCGCACTTTGGCTGACGCTCTGCGCAGGCAGCCTCGCGGCACTCGCCCTGCTCCTTAAAAAACGACACATTTAATAGAATCGCAGGTAAAAAGCCGACCACATCAGCGGCTGTCCATACCGGCACACTAAAAAACTCATGCTTTCAAGCGGTGAAAGCATGAGTTTTTTTTGACAGCTTATATATTCTCCGGCCACGGATTGTGTCGGCAGGCTTCTTCGTGTTGTCAACCAAGCTGCCGGAGGATTAAATATCTTCAAAGCGGCATCGGTGTCCGCGCAATCAGAAGGACTGCCAGAATTGCACCGGCAAATGCTGCCGCCCCTACGACGGCCAGCATTTTTTTGTTGGGACGCCTCTTCGTTGCTTTGCAAATCAGTGCGGCACAAGTCACGCAGACAGCCGCAGCAGCAAGCGCGATGCCCAGCATTTCCCATAACCAAGACAGCTCATATAAGATTCTCATGTGTTCATCGCCTTCCCTTCTGTTCATCGCAAAACCGCTGCTTTTTCTAAATCTGTTCGTATTCCGCGAACGGCTCACCGGAGATTTCGAGCGCCTTATCCCTGTACCGGCAGCTCCACCGCAATCGTGGTGCCCTTCTTCGAGCTCTCCTCCACCCGGACGCAACCACCGTGGAGATTAGCAATCTCCCACACCAAAGAAAGTCCCAGTCCAACGCCGCCGTACTCCCGGCTGCGGGACTTATCCACCCGGAAGAAGGGCTGAAAGATGCTCTGTTGGTATTCCTCCGGGACGCCGCAGCCGGTGTCGGAAACACGGATCAGAATCTTTTCCGGCTCCTGCGTAACAGAAACCTTCACCGAGCCGCCCGAACGGTTGTACTTGACTGCATTTTCCGTCAGGTTAAAAAGCAGTCGGTAAATCAGTGCATCACTGCCGATGAGGAAGCCGTCTCCCTCCATCTCCAGCGTAATATTGCGCTTTTCTGCCAAAAGCGCGAGATCTGTGAAGACCTCCTCAACCATCGGGGCAAGCTGAATCTGCTCGTTTCGCGCCACCTGCTGCAAATTGCTCATTTCAAGCAGCGTTTTGGTCATCTGTGTCAGTCGCTCCGTCTGTTCCCGCAAAAGCGCGAGAAACTTCGCCGTTTCCGGCAGCATATCGGGATGCTCCGCGGAGAACAGCTCCAGCTGCGCCTGCATCAGTGCCAGCGGCGTGCGCAGTTCATGGGCAGCGTTGCCGGTGAACTGCCGCTGGGCGGCAAAGGCGTTGTCCAACCGCTCCAGCATCTGATTGAAAGAGTAACTCAGCTGCCGAAACTCCGGCAGAACATTCTCGTTAATCCTCATGTCCGCCAGGTTGTTCAGCTGCACCTTCTCCACCTGAGACACAAAGCTACGCAGCGGCTTGAGGGCGCGTCCGCTGACAAAATAGGCCAGAACGCCGCTAAGCAGTGTCACCGCAGCCGTAATATACCAGTTGGTCATGCGAAAGCGCCCCTGCGCTCCGTTGACAACAATGGTCAGATCCTCATCGGGCGTTACGAGCTGCGGATTAAAGCTCTCTGCGCCTTCACTGTTCATAACAACCGTGTCGCCTCCCTGTAAGGTGTCCGCGATTGTGTCCATATAGTACACACCGGAGGAACAGAGCAGCAGATTCATGACAACACAGGTGACACCGATGAGCAGGACAGTCATCAGAGTGATGCGCCACTGCAAGGAAAGTCGCTTCATGTTTCCTCTCCTCCCATCAAATAGCCTTCGCCGATGCGATTACGGATGGGGTCAAACCCCAACGCGGCGCGGAGCTTCTTGCGCAGGGCGGAGATATGAACCCGGATAGAATTGCTGAAGCTGTCCACGCTGTTATCCCAGACGTGCTCCATCAGCTCTTCCTGACTCACAGGCCGTCCCTGATGCACCATCAGATATTCCAGAATGCCCGTCTCCTTACGTGTGAGTGTCAGGGGCTGCCCGTTGACGGCAGCGGTGCGGGAGCGTGTGTCGAACGTCAGCTCCCCGCAGGTCAGCAACACGGCTTGCTGGGTGAACTGCCGCAAGGTCAGGCTGCGGATGCGGGCCTCCAGTTCAGCCAAGTGAAAGGGTTTTGCAAGATAGTCGTTGGCCCCGGCATCCAACCCCTCAACCTTGTCCTCCACCTCGCCGCGTGCGGAGAGAATCAGCACCCGCGTCTCGCGGTCTGTCTGCCGCAAGGTGCGCAGCACGGTCATGCCGTCCTTTCCCGGCAGGTTCAAATCAAGAAGTACCAAGTCGTAGCGCTCCACACCCAGAAATTCCAGCGCCTTTTCCCCGTCGTAGCAGTAGTCCACGCTGTATGCCAAGCGCCGCAAACTGCGGACAATCGTCTCGCATAGGGCGCGTTCATCTTCAATTACCAAAAGGTGCATAAGAGTCCCCCTTTTCATTTCCTTTTTCTTTATTATAGCAAAAGCAGATAAGATCTGCATTAAATTTTCGTTCTTAACAGGGATTTTATCTTTCCTGTGCTATGATGATGGCAGAAAAAGTGAAAGGGTGATAAAATTGAGCTGTGCAAAAAAAGCAGCGGCGCAGGCCACGTTGCTGGTTGTGGGTATCGCCATGCTGTGCTTCGGCGCATGGCGCGGCGAGGCCGCGACGGTACTGAGCAAAGCGATTAAATTATGTCTGGAGTGTGTAGGCATTGGGTAAGAAATTTTCGGGCGCGTCACAGATTATATCCCGCTTCCGCGGCTGGATACAGGCGGGGGCAGCTTTATTGACCAACCTGCACCTGCCGAACTTTCTCAAGGGCAAACTGTACCAAGGCGCAGGGAAAACCGTCTGTGTGCCCGGGCTGAATTGCTACTCCTGCCCGGCCGCCTCCGGCGCTTGTCCCATCGGGGCGTTTCAGGCGGTAGTGGGCTCTTCCAAGTTCAGTTTTTCCTATTATATCACAGGCTTTCTCATTTTGCTCGGCGTCCTGCTCGGACGCTTTATCTGCGGTTTTCTGTGCCCCTTCGGCTGGTTTCAGGAACTGCTGCATAAAATTCCCACGAAGAAGTTCTCCACAAAGAAACTCAAGCCCCTGCGATACCTCAAGTACGCCGTACTGCTGGTGATGGTTTTCCTGCTGCCGGCGTTCCTTGTAAACGATGTAGGCATGGGCGACCCGTTCTTCTGTAAATACCTCTGTCCGCAAGGCGTGCTGGAGGGGGCCATCCCGCTGTCCCTTGCCAATTCCGGTATCCGGTCGGCGCTGGGAAGCCTGTTTACATGGAAATTCGGCATCCTGCTTGCCGTGATCGTGCTGAGCGTAATATTCTACCGTCCCTTCTGTAAGTGGCTCTGTCCGCTGGGGGCGTTTTACGCGCTGTTCAACCGGGTGTCTCTCTTTCAGATAAAGGTGGACAAAAACAAGTGTGTATCCTGCGGAAAATGCGCCAAAGCCTGCAAGATGGATGTGGACGTAACGAAGGCGCCCAACCATACCGAATGCATCCGCTGCGGAATGTGCATACGCACCTGTCCGACGGGCGCCGTGCGCTTCCGTTACGGCTTCGGAGACGGTAAAGATAAAACAAAGGCGGCAAAAAAAGCCGCAGAAAAACAATAAACAATAATAACAAGGAGAAACAAAACAGATGAAAACGAATAGAACGAATACGGCCGGCCGATTGCTGGCACTGCTGCTTCTCGCCCTGATGATGCTGTCTTTGACAGCCTGCGGCACAAAGAACGGAGACAAAGCGGACGGAATGAGCAGCGAACCGAAGAATGCCGAGGAAGCGGTTGCCATGCACAAAGATCTGATGGCGCAGGAAAATGCCATTCTCTCGGAGAACACAGCCCTTTGGGAAAAGGTATTCATGGCAGCCGACAAGGGCATGACCATGCAGGAGGACGGCAAAAACTACGGTGATTTCCTGCTCAGTACAATCGACTCCGCCAAGGATCAGTTTACAGCGGATGAGCTGAAACTGATTCAGGGCGAAGCGGAGAAGATCCGCGACATCGAAACCAAGCTGACCATGATTGAGGAAAAGTACCCCGAGGCAGCACAGGAATCTACGGATGGCGCTATGAGCGTGCCCGCGGGCAGCGACACGACTACGCCGCCCGATGACGGCAGTATGCAGAAATCCGATGACGGCAGCATGCAGAAATTCCCCACCTTTGAGGGCAAGGACCTGGATGGAAATACGGTGAAAAGTGACGAGCTGTTCTCTGCCAACGCCGTCACCGTAGTGAATTTCTGGTTCACAACCTGCAATCCCTGCGTGGGCGAGCTTTCCGAGCTGGACGCACTGAACAAGGAACTCGCGGAGAAGGGCGGCGCACTCATCGGCGTCAACACCTTCACGCTGGACGGCGACGAAGCGGCAATTTCCGAAGCAAAGGATGTACTGGCCAAGAAGGGCGCTACCTATCAGAATGTGTATTTTAACTCCGATGGTGAGGCGGGAAAGTTTACCACCAACATCTTTGCCTATCCTACCACTTATGTGGTTGACCGCAACGGCAACATCGTGGGCGAACCCATCGTAGGCGCCATCACGGAAAAAAATCAAGCGGAGAAGCTGCAAAAGTTCATCGACCAGGCTCTTGCCGCCGACGCAGGCTAACAAACGGATTTATCCTCTCAGAAAAGTAAGGTGGCTGTCCTTTTAAAGGGCAGCCACCTTACTGCTTTTGGGAAATAGTATGGAGCGCGGGTTATTTGCCCGCGCCCCTGAAGATAAGACTTTTACTTTTTGAGGATTTACAGTGATTTTTTCTCCCGCCGCCTGATTTTCCATACGATCAGTGCAACGCATCCGGCAAAAGATGCACATAGCGCGGTGCTCCACAAATTCATTTGACCGCTGTCACCGGTCTGCGGGATTGTAACCGCGCGCCAGCCGGCATACACAGTCCTATCCCCGGTCAGATAAATGTCTGAGACCTTGTTCACAAGGCTCCGTTCGCTGTACCAGCCGACAAAGGTATACCCGTGCCGAGTGGGAACATACTTGGTCAAATCCATGTAGGTATTGTACGTTTCCCGCACGTCGGGAATAGCGCTGCCGCCGCCTGTTTCAAAGCGCAGCGTGTAGTAGTTGACGGGCGGATTGTTGTCGCCGGTATGCGTCCAGTGAGCGTAGACGGTGGTATTTGCAGAGAACACGGTATCCGTCGTAATCTTTGTGCCGCCGCTCTTTTCGGTGTACCAGCCGTTGAAGCTGTGCTTGCTGCGGGAAGCATCGGGCAGAGAGGTCAGCTTCTGCTTGGTGGTGGTCATGCTGCCGACAGAGGGCGTACCGTCGTTGCCGTCAAAGGTGACGGTGTACTCCGTGAGCGTGGGCGACGCATCCTCCTCGAAGATGGCCTTGATCTCCACGTTGCCGCTCGGCATAGTGAACTTGTCGTTCTTTACGGTCACGTCGCCGCTCATGACCTGCCACTCCTTAAAGTGGTAGCCCGCGTTTGGCGTAGCGGTCAGGGTAATCTCTGTGCCGACCACGGCTTTTGCGTGAGAGGCGGAAGCCGTTCCGTTTCCGTCCGTTTTCACGGTGACGGTGTACTCCGTGGGCGTAGGCGGCGCATCCTCCTCGAAGATGGCCTTGATCTCCACGTTGTCGCTCGGCATGGTGAACTTGTCGTCCCTTACCGTCACGTCGCCGCTCATAACCTGCCACTCCTTAAAATGGTAGCCCGTGTTTGGCGTAGCGGTCAGGGTGATCTCCGTTCCGGCCGTCGCCGAGGCGGGATCCGCGCTGCCCGTGCCGTGACCGTCGTCCCTGACGGTGACGGCGTATTCCGTCTCGGGAGCCTTGGCTATCGTGATGGAAAGCTCCTTAATATCTTCACCCAAATCGTTTACCGCCATGACGGTAAAGACCTCGGTCCCTTCCCCGGCAGGCGTGCCGCTTATCTCTCCTGTGTCCTCGTTTAGGCTAAGTCCCTCGGGCAGGACGCCGCTCACAATGCTCCATGTGATGGGCGCGGTACCCTTGGCGGTCAAGCGGTTGCTGTAAGCCTCGCCTTCCATGCCGTCGGGCAGGCTTTCCGCGACGATTGTCGGCGGCATAGGGGGTCGGTTATCGATAAGCTTCACCCGAATTGCGGCTGTTACCGCTGGCTCCGGCTGCTGAAAGATGTCTCCGTCATCGTCGCTAAGCACCGGCGTGCCGATGATGGTCTGCCAATCCACGGACTCCGCATCATAGGACGATTCATCCCATGCCACGTCGATCCAGCGCCATGCGCCGTCAACGGCATTGATGCACACATTTTCCGGCAAGCCAAGCTCTGCAAAGGGCGTGCCGAACGGCTTATCGGTAATGGGATCCGGTTCATCGATATTCCCGATGGTGTTTTTGATGGCGTTGATTTTGATGGTAATCTCCGTCGGCTTGTGGAGACGCAGGTCGTCCGGCGTGAATACCACCGTCACATCGTGTTCACCCGGAGTCCGGAGGTAGAACGGCGGGGCATTCTTGAAGGAGAACGTGCCGGGGGCGACGGTATTCGTACCCTTGACCTTTGCCACGCCGCCGACGAGCGTGCCGACTTCACCGTTGTAGGTTCCCACCTGAAGCTTTCGCCAGGTGAATATGGTGTTGTCGGGCAACGTAAAATCGCCGTTCTTCCATCGGAATACGGGCAGCTGCGTAATTTCCGTCTCGACCGGGTCAGGCTGCAGCTGAACCTTTCTCACGGCTCGGAGGTCGGTGCCATCGGGTATGGTGAAATACTTCTCCAATTCGGCGCGGTTGACTTCGCCGTAGATGGTCTGCTCCTCAAACGAATTGGGGTCGTAGGTCGAAGCGTCCCACGAGGTGACGACATTCATACCGAAGTCCATCCCTGTTCCCTCGGGATCTTTGTCATCGCCCACCGCATAAAAGCTGAATGAATCCGAGAGATTCAGCTCTTCAAAGGTCGTTCCGATTTTTTTGTTGGGAATGTGTACGATATCGGAGCTGACAAATATGCGGGGAATGACGTCCACATCAACGGTGCATTCCGCCTTGTTGTACCGCTTCAGATTGTCGGGCGTGAAGATGACCTTCAGCTGCAGCGACCCTGCCTGCAATAGCGTGCTCGCCGTCAATGAATGTCCGTATATTTTCTGATCTTTGTCCAGCGTGAATTTGCCGGAGACTGTTTCGCCGTTCGCCGTGGCCGTTCCGCCGGAGAGATATTTGTCGGCAAACACAAGGAAGCACAGATCTCCGCCGTAGAGCTGCTTGGAATAGGTGGGCGGCTCCAGCGTCGGCGTAAAGACGCGGTCGTCAATGAGCGTTATCCTTGCGGTGGCCTTGACGCTTGTCGGCTCCAGATCATCCTTGTAGTTACTCTGTTCAACATGCAGCTCGCCGGTAATGATCTGCTCGCCATATTTGTTCGGGTCATAGGTGGAGCCGTCCCATGTCACGGGCACGGGACTGTAGCTCGCGCCGGTGTTGGTCTCTACCTTGACGCCGGAAGGAAGCCCCAGATCCTCAAACGCCGTGCCAATGGGCTTGTTTGTGATGATTGCGTCGTCCGGGACTCTTGTGACCGTGCGCTTTGTCCCCGTCACGGTAATAATACATTCCGCCGTGGTGTATGCCTCCGTATCGTCGGGGGTAAAGAGGATCTCCATGCTGTTTTCGCCCGGGTATACTCTGCCGCCCTCATAGTGCTTGAAGCGGAACGTGCCGGGAACGACGACGCCCGTACTCTCGGCCTTCGCTTCGCCGCCCCTGAGCGCCCTGTCGGTGTACTCATTGCCGACATAGGCCGGAAGGCGCAGCGTGGGCGGGGTGGTGATGACCGTTTTGGCAGGCTGCAAAAGCTCTCCGTAAGCCGTATGGCAGGTTTCGCAAACAGCCTTCTCCGTAGATGTAGCCTTGCCGCCGGAGCAGTTGCCTGTTTCGGTATGGCTGCTGTCCGCGGTACAGGTGCGTGTATGCGTTCCGTTGCCGTTGGAGGTCCATTCGCCCCAGCTATGATTGTGCACCTCCCATATGGCATAGATGGTTTCGCTCAAAGACGGATGTACCATCAGGTAATTCCAATAATATCCCTCTTCGCGAAGATATTTCGGCTTCCCATACGGGCTATCCGCCCAACCCTTGAATGTATATCCGTCACGGGTTGGAATTTTTTCTGATATGGGGATCCATACAGATAATGCCGAACTAATCTCGCTCTGACTTGGCGGTGCGCCGCTTCCGCCGTTGGCATCGTAATGCAGCGTATAGGTAAATTGGGTGGCAGCGGGACGGACTGCCCCGCTCCTCGTTTTTGGCATCATAGTATCGGATGCCCCTGCCGGGTCTGCGCCGCAGGCCTCGTGGTGTTCATACAGGCCGCCCGTTTCCGATGCGCGTGCGGCAACCTCTCCATCCGCCGCGAAGACCGTCGCGGGCATCATGGTCAGCACCATACAGCATAGAAGCAGAATGCTGAGTATTCGTTTCTTCATGTCGTTTTTCCCTCCTGTTCCTGCGGGTCCGGCTTGCCTGTCCCGCCCTTTTTCCGGTTTTCTCTGATCCTGAACCGCATGCACAGCGCGGTGATTGCCGCCGCAGCGGCAAAGGATACAACAGCCACCAGCACATAGCCGCCCGCATCCTCGCGCAGCAGCATCGCGCCGAACACGCCCCATGCAGCGGTCTGTCCCGGCCTGACGACCGTGCTTATCGCCTGCATCAGCACCGCGAACAGCAGCATACACGCGGCACTCAGTCCGTATATGCCGTGCTGCTGCCTTCGGCGGGTGTTTTCCCGCACCCGCTGCTTGACGAGTGCGACCCGTCTTGCGGTATCGTACATACAGTTTGACCCTCCTCTCCGGTTTGTCTGAAACTGTGGCCTAAAAACCCTTTCACTTATATAGGTACATAAAATCGGAAAAACTCTCACCCAAAACGCAAAATTTTCCAAAAAAATTTGAGAGCCGCCAAAAAAGCAGCTCTCAAGGTGTGAATGTTGGGTTATTTCATCCGCGATAAACGGAACGTAGACAGCCTTCCCGCCGCTACCAGCAGCACCGGCAGGGCGTAGGCCACATACTGCGCCGCACCGCCGTAGGCGATGAGCAGATTATAAACGGCGTGGAGGGTGATGGCCGCGCCCAGCAGCCCCCAGGTGCCTGCAATTTTCAGCCATGTCCGCTGCCACGCATAGGCAAGCCCGCCGCCCACGATCAGACCGCAGAGAACGTGCATGGCTCCCGTGCCGAAGCCACGGAAGAAAATGAAAGAGAAACGGTCTGCTCCGTTCTGAATGAGATAGCACACGTTTTCAAAGGTGGCAAAGGCAAGGGCAACTGTTATTGCGGCAGCCTTGATTTTATCCCCCTCCGGCTCAAACACCAGAAGATAGAACACCAGCGGCAGCAACTTCATGATTTCCTCCACCACCGGCGCAATCTCCGCCGTGGCGGCAAGGGCGTCCGCCTGACACACCGACGCGAGAAAAGTATTGATGTAGGCCGAAAGCAGGCACACACCCATTCCGACGATGCAGAACAGAAAAAAGCGGAGATGCCGCCTGCCCATGCACAGAGCAGCCACCAGCAGCGGGGACACCATGCACAGGAATATGTTTTCAATATAGGTCATGCGTCCACCGCCTTTCTCACAGCGGGCAGCAGCCCCAATATGGTCAGCGTCAGCAGCATATCGCACCAGAAGGTGGGGCTTGCGGGAGAAGTATCCGGCCAGAAGCAGCCCGCCGTCCAGAGCAGATACTCCGCGAACGCAAAGCACAGCACGCCGATGTGGAAGCACCGCATATTCCGCGCCGCGCCCGTCCGGGTCTCTGCATAGGCAAGCCCTCGAATGGCGCAGTAGGAAAGCCATATCATCATGCCGCACCAGATCAGGTTGGAGAGAATGTCCCCGAAGGTGCAGTAGAACGCCAGCAGCGGCACGCCGAACGCAGGCGCAAGCCACGCCCTGCGACAGCGGAAGCTGTGCTCATCTGCGCCTGCCAGCGTGGCCTGCAATATCCGCAGAAAAATCACACTGGCCACCCAGCCGAACTCCGACACATAAAACACCTTCGGCGTGGTATCGAACAGCAGCAGATACAGCGTCCAGTAGAGCGCGCCGAGGGCAAAGCAGCCGTAGAAGCACAGCAGCAGAAAATACGCCTGCCTGCGGCTTTTCCGGTAGGATATACCCGAAAGCAGCGCGCCGACGAACGTGACCAGCAGCTGCAGCAGGTTCTCAATCAGCTCCATGCCGTTCCTCGCTTTCCTTATCCTGTGTGTCGTCCCGATTCATTTGCCGCAGCCGGAAGCACAAAACAGTCACGCACACGCCCAGAAGAAACGCCAGAAGCCCGATGGCGATGTATCCCAAGGCCGCGCCGCCGTGAAAGATGCTTGCCGCCGTTTCAAAGCCCGCATAGCCGCCGGTTTGAATTTTTACGGCAATATCAGGCATGACGAAAGACACACCCACAATCAGCGCAAGGCACGCCGCCACAGCGGAAGCCGCCATGCCGATCTCCTCGGCACGGATGGCTGAGGAGACATCCTCGCCGTTCAGGTAAAAGTGCTGGGTGCCCTCCTCCAGCTTGGTATCCAGATGGATTTGCGGCAGCAGGGCCTCCACGGCAGCGGCATCATGCGGGTCCTTGCCCTGGCGCACGGCGTACAGGCCGATGGAACGGTACATAGCGCCGGTATCCACATAGACGTAGCCGAGATCTTTCGCCAGCCGTTTCGCCAGGCTGGATTTCCCCGCCCCGGAGGGCCCATCAATTGCTACAGAGATCATTTTTATCACCTTTTATAAATAAAATCTTTTTATCAACCGTCCTATGCAGGGGGGCGATGCTTGCATCGGCCCCTGCATCCACCTCAGGGCAATTTGTAGGGGGCGGCGTCCTCGACGCCCCGCACCTCACATCGCCCTTACCGCTGCCTGCGCGGTGGACCAGGCGATCTGCAAATTGTACCCGCCGGGGCGGGCGTCCACGTCCAGCACCTCGCCGGCAAAGTACAGCCCACTGCACAGCTTGCTGGCCATGGTCTTGGGGGCCACTTCCTTCACGTCCACGCCGCCGGCGGTGACCACGGCGTGCTCCTTGTCGCCCAGGGCCGTGACCGGCACCTGCCAGTGCTTGCACAGCTGCACCAGCGCCTGCTTCTGCTCCTTTGTAATTTGCGCGGCGCGGGTCGCGGGGTCGACGCCCCACTTTTCCACCGCCACCGGCCGCATCGAGTTGGGCAGCAGCTTGGCCAGCGCGCCCTGGACGCTGTGGGCGCCCTGCTCGGCAAAATCGCGGGTCAGGCGGTCGTACAGCGTCTTTTCATCCAGCGCAGGCTTTAAGTCAAACTCGCAGATATAACGGTGCTTCGCTATATCCTCAATATAGGTACTGGCCGAGAGCACCAGCGGCCCGGACAGGCCAAAATGGGTAAACAGCGCTTCGCCCTGCTCGGTGAACAGCTCCTTGCCGTCGCACAGCAGGGTCAGCCGCACGTTGCGCAGGGCCAGACCCATCATGCGGCGGCAGGCCGGGTCCGGGCTGATGAGGCTGCACAAACTGGGCTGCGGCGTCACGATGGTATGCCCCGCCTGCCGCGCCAGCTTGTAGCCGCTACCGTCGCTGCC
>ENA-ORSM01002864-ORSM01002864.1-human-gut-metagenome-genome-assembly--contig:-NODE-2864-length-11591-cov-3.300624_pt1 | contig 11591 bp, 12 predicted proteins | sample MGYA00241903_ERZ509170 | MGnify/ENA primary metagenome ERZ509170 (study PRJEB26280, sample SAMEA2338784) | human gut metagenome | biome: human gut; feature: human-associated habitat; material: faeces...
CTGGTGGTCGCCATCACGCCACCTCCTGCAAGAGTAGGACAAGCCGCTCAAGCCGGGAACATTCCTCGGCGACTTCAAGGCGGTAGGCTGCCAGCCGCTCCAGTTGGCCGTGGACTTCATACAGGGCGTCCAGCAGGTCCCAGAACTCCGGCGGCTGTTTGGGGCGGGGCTGCTTACCCAGGCAGAGTTGCCGGGGATACTCGGATCGGGTCAGGCTGCACAGGGCAGCGCCATGTTCCAGCTTGGCTTTTTCCGTTTCATCCAATCTGATTTTCAGCCGTACTTTTTCAGTTTTAGTACGCAAAATAATTCCTCCATTCTGTCTGATTTCCGCTGTGGAAGGGGGTATTCAGGGGGACTCCCCTGGGGATGGATTCTGCCCCGTGGGGGGGGGGCGAAATCCGATGCTCGCTATTCCACAAGACAGGGAGATTTTGAAAGTCCAAAGGGAGATGGGCAGTCCAGGAAAGCAAGAACACCTCCCCATCTCCTACTACAACTTTCCATGTGCAAAACAGAACTTTTTCATAAAACTTTTTGGACAAAAAGAAGCCGGTCACATACGTGCCGTACCAGCAGGACAGACTGTGTCCTACTGGACTCCGTTTGGTTTGCGTATGTAACCGGCTTTTTCCGCACCAAATCAGTACAAACCTGTTCATTTGGCTTCCACCAAGAGAGAACATTACAGGGCCCTGCACCAGAAAGCGGTTTCAATTATAAGCCTGGAATCATTGAGCAGACATCATTCAAGAATAATTTCTTGTCCTCGGTATTTCATTTGCTGATAGTAGACCTGGACAAATGACCAAAAATCCAATCCGACTTCTGAGAGCTGGTAATCGGGTTTTCTTGTTAAACAGGAGGTTTTGGTCTCGTTAAAATTCTCAATGGGAAATATTTGAAGGCCCGATCTTACCTTTTTTGCCGCCCGAATACATGAGGTGGGCAGAACCGCGATGCCATGTCCGTCCCCCACCATCGTAAGCTTGGAAGAAAAGTCCTCTGTGCAAAAACGAACCTTTGGAATAAAGCCAAAATTGTTTCCCAGATGGGTCAGTATATCCACATAGCCAAAGTGATCGGGGAAAATAAGGTCTCCAATAAACCAATCTTCTTTTAGGGAGAGGGGAGAGATGGAATCCATATCCGGGGGATAGACCCGATATTTGGGAGAGATAACAATGTAATATTGCTCCTGATACAGAGAAATTGCGATCCTTGACTTACCCCAGATGCTCTGCAACTCGCCTTGGGAGCACAGTAAAAAGTCTGCCCCCTCTGCCAGATGAGTATCTCCTGATTTGGATTAAAACAAATAGACGTGAACAGAGGGGTTTAGTTTCATATACTCCGAAATACAGTCCAAAATTCCGTCGGCAAACACGTGGCAGATAATGCGAATTTTCCCCTGAAAATCATATTTGTTTTGCTCCAGAGAATGTAGTCCCACCTGTAGTGTGTTCAAACTTTACTCTGCGTAATGAGCGAACTCCTTTTCTAATTGGTTTAAATGAATGCGATTCCCTATTCGATCAAAAAGTTTGACTCCAAGTTCGTTTTCTAAATTGTGAATGCTTTTGCTAAGCGCAGGCTGTGAGATATTTACAAACACTTGTTCTATATGGTGAAAAATCATTTATATATTGGCTAATTAAATAACACAAACACATATAAGCACATCCTTTTGCCGCTTGTGAAATACAAGGCCGGTACATCAAACTTGCTTCAGCAGAACGAAAAATCCCGCTGGAGCTGGTTTTGATGTACCGGCTTCTTTTTGCCCTAACAACTGAATGACCGTCTGAATGAGGTGCTCCGCCATGACCTCCGCCATGGGGAGAGCGAGACAACGCGGCTGAACAGAGGCAGGAACACCATTTAGAGAAAACGGCAAAACAGTGTGACGGCAAATTGCTGTCACTTAATCTCCCTCAAAGCTGTCATGGCGGCATTTTGCCGTCTACCACAAGGCGACGACAGAATTGCCGTCACTCAACCAACTGAGACTAACCATGACGGCAGTTTTTCCGTCACCTTTGCGTGGCATCACAGGTGATGTCACTTTTGTGCGAGCTATCTATGAGAATGGCATTACCTATGATGCCATAGCCAAAGCGTGGAACGGGTCAAACAGAACTATGAGAAATATTCTCAGCACAGCCCCTGCGAAAGAAGCCGAACCCGTCCGCTTGACAGGGCTTCCACCCCTATGCCTCTGGAGAAAGGAGAAGCCATGCGAAGCAGAACAAACCAAATTAACGTCTGGTTGTCCGATGAGGAGCTTGCCGGCCTCAATGAAAAGGGTCCCAAGATACGGAGCTCCCGTGAGCGGTTTATCCGGCAGTGTATCAACAGCGCTGCCATCCGGGAGGCACCCTTCGTCGATGTGCCGAAGCTGATCTACGAAGTCCGCAGGGTGGGGGCCAGTCTCAACCGCACCCTCATCGTCGCCAACGCCAGAGGTCTGCTGGAATTGCCAGAACTCCGCAAGGCATTGGAGCGGAACCGGGAAGTGGAAGCACGCATCGTAGACGCTTACATGAAGGACTGACAACAAAACGAACCGCACAGCCTCACGGTCATGCATTGCTTACATAGGTTATGATATTGTCCGATCAATGTAGGGAAAATAACGGCAACCTCACATATGTACAATAACAGAATATAAAACTGTTCAGGTGTTACAGATCGTATGGCCGACTCTCTGCCAAGGTTGGATGGTCTCTCTTGCTTCGGCCCTGCAAATATGTAAAGGTTGTCCACCTAAAGCACCCACCAAAATTCACCTAAATGACCAGAGTTGTGTGGGGGGACTCCACGCCGCCCGGACGCAGGGACTCAAGTGCCGCTGGGCAGAACAGTAGGCCACCACCACAAAGCGACCGTTTTGGCACCAGGGTCAGCAGTTCTCCGCCGTCTCCGCCGCCACGCCGGTATCATACAAAACTACTTCCCCGGACCTGCTCCACATACTCATCAAAGGTGTCCTGAGTTGAGCACTGAGTTCGCTGCACTGCTATAAGCGGAACACATTCTCCTCCGTCTGGAGGAATGCCTTGGAATAGAAGGCCTCCAGTACCTGGTAGCTCCGGCTTTCGTCCAGGGTATCCAGGGTGATGGCGGGGTGTGCCTGCCAGAACTTCCGGTCGGCAAAGGAAGAGAAGGGCCAGGACCATCAGGAGGGGCAGACGCCAGGATATCTTCCGCTTCATACAGGGACCTCCCAAGACAGCGGGGTGGCCAACAGATAGCCCAGAGGTGCAGCCCACTCCACCAGCTGATAGTTGCCGTAGCCTCATGCTCGGTAAGCACGCCGGAGGCAACCACGATGGTGGCTTCTACCAGGCGGATCTGCCAGGAGGGGAAGCCCATTATCAGGCCGATGATAACGGCAATAAACACACCATAACCCAGGAACTGCACGTCCATGTTCATCAGCTCTAGGGCGTCCAGGGCATTGGTGATATGGCGGCGGGCATAAATACTCCGTAATGGAGCTAGTCTCCCCAACAGGCTAGAAACGAGGCTGTGTATATACGCAATTGTCGCATTTACGACCCAATTTCTTTCGAACGCATCTTAATACTGTATCACATCTCAGGATTTTTTGCGACAGTTAGATGCAACCGCCATACGAGAGACGACAGCCTGCGTGGTGTTTATTGATTCTCCCCAAGACCTCAGCGAGTCAGAGCGGCAGACGCTTTGGGATCGTCTACGGCAGTTTAATCAGCAGCAAGGGATGCCCTTTTTGACCTACCGACTTCAGCATCGCTTTGAGCTGACCACCAACACCTTAATGCTGAAAGAATTGACCCAGCAGTATCCCACCTACTCTCTGACTGCGTTTCCGGCTGAGAAGCTCACCATTCCCTTCTGCATTGGTTGGGGCAGTGCTGGCAATGACCAGAGCAGGCTCAGGGCGCTGAAACAGTCCCCTTCAACGGGAACCACTTCCACCTACATTATTTTAGAAGTCCACATCCCGCTCGGGGATCAGTACGGCGGTAGCACCCACCGCAATGCCCACATAGAGGGCCAGATAGCCCGCATGGCGGCCCATCACCTCCACCACCGAGCAGCGCTCGTGAGACTGCATGGTGTCCCGCAGCTTGTCGATGCACTCGATGGCAGTGTTGCAGGCAGTGTCAAAGCCGATGGTGTAGTTGGAGCAGCCGATGTCGTTGTCGATGGTGGCCGGGATCCCTACCACCGGGATGCCCATCCGGGACAGCTCCAGCGCGCCCCGGAAGGTGCCGTCGCCGCCGATGGCCACGATGCCATCCAGACCCAGCAGCTTACAGGTGGCCACCGCCTTCTTCCGGCCTCCTTCGTTTATAAACTCCTCACTGCGGGCGGTGAACAGGATCGTTCCGCCCCGGTCCAGGATGTGGCTGACGCTGTCACTGTCCATTGGAAAAAAGTCGCTGTTGATGAGCCCATTCCAGCCCCGGCGGATGCCCACGCACTCAATGCCCTTGCCAAGCGCGGTGCGGACCACCGCCCGCACCGCCGCATTCATGCCGGGGGCGTCTCCTCCGCTGGTCAGGATGCCGATCCGCTTTACCATATTTGCCATGGTGCTTTCCTCCTTACGCTCTCCTTCTTCCTCAAGGTCTTTTCATTATGGCATGTCACGCCCCCGGTGTCAAGCGTCCGTCCCTCCCTTACCAGCAACGAGAGCCCATATACATTAAATCCTAAAATTACATTTTGGGAAAAGCAATTAAATTTTCAGCATACTTTTCCGTATATTATAACTGCTCTAGATGCCTTTCCTTGCCGTCTTTCTCGGATTTTGCCTAATCATATTTTCCTATGCTAGTTTAAGAGTGCTGTGAAGGGACCAACGAGATATAACAATACGTACTAAAAAAATCTCTTTACACCCCCTCACCCACCACTCCGCTCGCTATTTCTGATGCCTTGCAAAAATGAAGAAACTCTTCTATTTGTAAAAAGCTATACTTTCAAGAAAATATTTAATCCTATCACACTGGAAATCAGTTGTCAGAATCCAAAACAGTCGTTATAATATGATTACCGAGTATATAGGAGGTAATTATCCATGAGCAAACCGATTTTGGAGGCCAATGCTGTCGTTCCACTATACAGGCAGTTGATGGAAAAGCTGCAGAAAGAAATTACCTCCGGAATATTGAAGCCCGGAGATAGACTGCTCCCCGAAGTCGAAATGGCGAAATATTACCAGGTCAGCGTCATCACCGCACGAAAAGCGATGGATGAATTGGCAGCTCAGGGACTTATTGAAAAGAAACAGGGGAAGGGCACCTTTGTGACTTCCCCTAAATATGGCCGGGATTATACACATATTCAAGGCTTCTCTGAATCCTGTCTTGCACGCGGGCTTAAACCAGGCGCCAGGCTGTTGCAGAAGGAAATCGTTGCTCCAAAGTCCAGTATTCTGGAGAGTCTTGGCCTGGATGAGAATTCCCAGACTGTAAAAATTGTCCGGCTTAGATATGTAAATGACGAGCCTATGGTAATTGAGACCAGCTATTTTCCACTGGACTATGCTTTCCTGCTGCAAGAGAATCTGGACGGGTCGCTTTTCCAGGTCCTGCGCGAGAAAAAAGACTTGGTCATAGACGGCTCAAAAAAAATCGTTGAGATCTGCCGGGCTACCACCGAGGAGGCTCGTTGGCTGAAATTGCGGAAAAATGCACCTTTGCTCCTGGTCCGCAGTGTGGCATTCGGCAACGCCGGCCAGCCTGTATATGTATGCATGCAGGTTATCAACGGTGAACGTTTCCAATTGATTTTGTGATATCTATCTTTTTCGGCCTGCCCATCGGTAAAATGCTCTGGGTCTCCCCCGTTTTCCATAGGTATTTTTGACCTCAACCATCTGCTCACGAATCAAATATCGCAAATATCGATGTATCGTTTTGGGATTGAGATTTGTCTGCCGTTGAATGACTCCTACGTCCAAATAGTCTTCCGAACAGGAAAGGCAGGATACAATGATCTCCAATGTAGATTGGTTGATGCCCTTATCCGCCTCAGAGTAAAACTGCTCTTTCTCGTGGTAGCGCAGATGGGTATTGATGCGGGAGACCAAATCCACAGGTTTAATGGGTTTGACTGCATAGTCATCTGCGCCGGCTTCTAGAAAACGCTCCATGACTGCTGTCTGCTCTTCAATGGTAAGCACAACAATCGGCACATTGATCCCCATTTCTCTCATACGGCGGACAATCTGGATTCCGTCCGGCTGAGGCAGGTGATAGTCCACAAGGATCAGATCCAGCCTTCCATTTCCATACTGCGTCAGAATGTGCTCGGCCTCTCTGAAGTTTCTTGCCAGCAGGGGCGTCCATCCTTGATGAAGAATGATCTCCTGAATTGTATAGAGGATGTCTTCGTCATCATCAATTGATAAAATGTTCTTTCCCATTGTGCTCTCCTTTATTTTGAGGCAGGATGATCGTGATCCTTGTATATTCTCCGGGACTGCTCTTTACCTCTATTGTTCCGTGATGAAGGTCAACCACCTGCTGCACAAAGCTGAGCCCCAGTCCTGTGGAGCCGCTTTCAGAATAGCCATGCGTCCACATACGCTGAAGGATCTCTGGGTTTATGCCAATACCGTTGTCCACTACTTCCCAATGGGTTGTCCCACTGCAGCAGGATACAATCAGCTGGATCTCCCCTTTCTCCGGGTCAATCGCTTTACATGCGTTTTCCAGCAGATTTACCAATGCTCGAGCCATACGGATGGAATTCACATATACCCGAACCTCAGGACACTCATTGTGGACAGAAATTCGAGAAACCAAGGGGTTTGACGCCATGCAGGAGAGCGTCAGGCGCAGAAGCCGCTCTGTCGGGACCAGGGACATTCGGTCCTCATAGAGAATTTCAGAAACCATCTGTCCCATCCGGTCACACGCATTCACAATCCTCCTCTGATATTTGGCCAGTTTTGGATCCTCTACCAGCTCCTCCGAAAGTCCAGCCAGCCCCTGAATGGTGGTAAGCGGGGTCTTGAGGTCATGGACCAAATTCTGTATCTCCCGAAACGACCTCATTTCAATATTTTTCATTCTAGCCTGGTAGAGCTGCAGCTCATCCTGTTCTGCCTTTCGGTGGGCCTGAATCAAATGCTGCTGTTCCAGATCCAGAAGCCCCATTAAAACAGTAGCGGTGGCAAAAAAGCACAGAAGCAACAGCACAAAATAAGTCAGAAGCAATTCAGCGTCCAAAATGGGCGCTATGGCCTTGATATCAGTGGAGATCTCACCATTTCCAAATCCCAATTTTGTCATGACCGGCAAAACATCCAGCCCCTGCACGGTAATGAGAAACAGGGTGATGATGATCAGCTTGTAATGCAGGCGGAAAGAAAACCGAGTCAGCAATTCAATGCAGATAAACACTAAGATAGCTGGCATGCCGATGTCCAGTCTTAGGGAATAGACCATATATACGACCTGGTAAAGTGAAATTTGGAACAGGCAGCAGAATGGAATCTTAACAAAGGGGATCTCCCGTCCATTCCACTGAATGCTAATCCCATCCATCAAAAGCGTTATGGCCAAGTAGTCAGGACCAGAACGAAGGGTATTCAGGGCAATCAGGTGAATGGCCCCTAATGCCAGAAAACCGGAATCCAGCTCATTCATCGCCTGATAGAGCAAATCATAGATCCGGAAATTCCGCTCTGTAAAAATCAGAGGGGTCAGTAATCCAACTGCCATCAGTCCCAACGCCTGGAAGACTCTCACCGCATTCCAAGTAATAGACAATCGTTTTATCCCCATACTGGCCTCACAATCACAAAACTTCCCAACAGGGGCTCTTTTTTTAGAATAGCAAAAACCAATGCAAAATGCAAAGTTTTTCACTCTTGCGGCGGAAAATCCTCTTTAAACAAGCATGCACAGCAACAAGGCACAGGCGTACAGAATTGGCTCTGTACGCCTGTGCTCTTTGTTATCCTCCGGACTCCGGGCGCAGTTTGAACTCCATCCCATATTGCTGCAGGATATTTGTAACAATCAAAACCTGTTGGCTGACCCGCACTTCCATGGGCAGCTTTTGGCTGGTTTCTATTGTAAACGCATCAATCCCCAGCTCCCTGGATGCCGTACAGTTCAGACTTCCAACAGGTGCGTTTCCTTCCAGAGCAAAATCAGGATAATCGCCATTCTGGCTGTTTACCATCTCCAGTATATCCAGAGCATTGATAAATCCGCTCTGTGTCTGTCCCACCACGATAGAATTTCCGATGCTGCCGTTTACGCCGTAGAAATTGACTCCCTCATGCATATCAACCACGCAGACTGGCTGATATTTTTGGATCAGCTCCATAATCTGTGCAGACAAGATCTGAATGGGATTTCCATCCTCTGCGCCAGGATAGGAACGATTCATATCCACGCCATCCGATGCGGTCCTTTGGTTCAACTCAATGGCCTGCTGATTGGCATGCGGTACAAGAATGATGCGTCCCGTCTTTGGTTCAAGCCGTTCCAGCAGCTGCTCCGCACCCTTGAATCCGGCGGGTTCATTCCCGTGCGTGCCGGCCAGCAGGAAAATTGTCGGCCCCTCCTTCCCAGAGTCCATGATGTGACACTCTGTTTGACTTGCAAGCCCCTCAGCCAGGAAAAAGGTCGTATGTGACACCGGAGCAGGCCTCAAAAACAAAAAGTACACAACTACTCCCATGCACAGAAGGAGTACTGCCGCAATCGACCACTTTATTTCTTTTTTCATTTCTGTCGATCCTGCCTTGATCACGTGGTAGGCTCATTGAGGTAGGGACCCATTCCATTTTTCACAAGTTCATCATAGCTGGGCATCCCGGTGACAATGATCGGCTCCTCATACATTTCGCTGTAATTGGCCAGGATACGCTCTATTCCAAACACATGGCGGGCACAGCGCACCTCAATGGGCCATCCATTTTCGTCATAGGGCACATAGAGCTGCCCAATCTCACCGGCCTTCACATAAGTCTCCGACTTGCCTGTCAGGACGAGCGCCTCATCGGTGCGGTCACGCAGGCGGCCCTGGGCGGGATTGGGGGCTTCCATTAAAAGCGCCAGCGTATCCGTGTGATCGCCAAGCTCACGGTGGGTCAAGCCGCGCAGATCTGTCGGAGAGGGCTCCAGGGATATCTGCACTCCCTCCATCTGCATGTCCACGACCACATTCGATGCCAGATTCATGGCCCGTTCATGGGCAATCAAAGCATTAATGACAGGATATTCAGGGCTGGCCTCATGGAGGTCCACAGTAACATCAATGTTCTCCGTATTGATCAGCTGGACAATACCATAGCTCATCATCTCAGTTAGCGTCCCATCCGCCTTCCCCGGGTAAGTACGGTTAATGTTGCGGTTCTCACTTCCTGACAAGGACTGACCCATATAGTTGACATAGACATCCGGGTCCGGCCACTGATCCACCGGATTCGTTGCCCGGGATCCATGGATGAACTCACGGACGTTTCCTTCATCGGTGGTGATATGTACAGTGCTGGGATGCCCTTCCTGGGGGTCGTTGTGCGTAAAGGCACTGTTGTTGGTTCGGGGAATGACATACAGCGTTCCTGCCTCTACTTTTGCATTTTCTACAAACAGGACCGCTCCCATATGACCGCCCAGCTCATTTGCGTGTGTACCGCCGAGGATCAGGCAGCTGCCTCCCTCTTGCTCCCCCTGAAGCACATAAATCTGAGTATCCCCGGCAGTACCAGCTAAATCAGGGAAGTAATCGCTGAGCATTCGGACCTCTGTCACGCCCTCTCCGGGAATAATCTCTTCTGTAGCGGTCCGCATCTGGTGAAAGCTGTTACCAGAAATAGTACAGAAAACAGCTACACATGCCAGGACTGCAAGTGCAGAAATATAATTTTTCTTCATGGCACTCCTCCTATTTGATCATCAGGGCACGCAGGACAATTGGGAGCAGGACCAGCGCCGCATTCATCTGCTTTTTGATGTCTTTCTCTTCAAAAATACAAAATACGGTTACAACTCCTACAAACACCATGATCAGCCAGGATACGATAGTTACGATCGTCACAATGACACCTCCTTGCGGTTCTCAGGGGAGAAGGGACGCGATTGGGTTGGCAAAAATGATAAACAGTAGGCTCCAGGCAATGATCAGCAGCGCAGAGGGAAGGCACTTCTTCAGAACACCGGTGTATTGCTCCAGTCCCGCGACCTTGGACGCAAAAATGCCAGCAAGGGCGGTAGGCGGCATCAGCTCACCCACACTGGCAATAGAGGCCAGTGCAGCAGCAACCACAATCGTATCCCGGCTCATGAGGGCCAGCAGGAACGGGACACCAAACACAGACGCTGCCCCCAGAGAAGAGATGGCTCCAAACAGCGGAATCGTAACCGCAATGGCCACAAAAATCAAGGCATCGGGAAGAGCAAGGCAGTTAACGACCAGCCAGCCCTTAACTCCGGTCATAGTCATAATCTCAATAAACATCCCAACCCCCATCAAGATTCCCATGACAGGCAGTGAGCTGTTCACTCCCTCTTTAATCGCTGCCCAAACCGAAAATTTTTTCCCGGTCAGGATACAGAGCAGTGCACTGATCATAAAAACAATAGTCATGCTCAGAGATGGGACGATATTCGGCAGCATAGAGGGAAGGAGGATCAGCGCCAGCAGAACAAAGACGGGCAATAGCATGACAAAAGACATCTTTTCATCGTCTCTGATCTGCAGTTGAATTTTGACCTGCTCATAGTCCATATTTTTACAGTCCTTTAGCCCAAGGACCAGCACCGAAAAAATTGCCAGTGGGACAGAGAGAAGCAGCAGTGGAATTCCAAACCCCACATAGGGGATGTCTACACCTCCACCAATGGTCATAACTGCAATATTGACCGGAGGAGCTGTGGCACCATACATACCGCCAAGCGCAATAATAGCCGCTGCTTTTTCTGCAGGAATCCCCATCGCGATGAGGATCGGGCAGACAATCGCACCTGCGCTGATTACCGCTGCGGTGGAGGATCCGGTGATCATACCTGGGAACATGATAATCAGCATAAGGAGCAGGAGCAGGATGACCTTATGGTTGTGGAATCTGCGAAGGAAGAATCGATTCAGCATATCAAGGGCACCAGAATACTGAATGCATTTCATAAAAATCATTGCACAGGCAATGACCAGAATGGTATCTAGGAAGGACATGGTCCCTTCCACCATAAACTTCACCGGAACTCCAAAGCCGCCAGCCAGGGCCCCGCCCACCGAGGAAAGCAATAATGCAATTCCCACAGGCAGCTTCAGGAAGAAACAACTTCCCGCAAAGATGACGATCATCAGCAGGAAAATCAGCAGTTCAGACATATGACAACTCCTTCTTGTTCAACAGAAGGGGCTGATGCAGCCACCTCACAATTATTTGAATGCCTTTGGGAGCACAGTACCCACATCCGCCAATGTTTCAACGGTATCCATGGGGATTCCATTTTCTGATGCAATCTGGGTAAAAAGTCCATCATCATCTCCGCCAGCAACGACCAGCAGATAATCAGCTTTAGGGGAAACCGCAGAGATGAAGCCGTCACTCAGTTCACCGCGGCGGGCAC
>ENA-ORSM01002876-ORSM01002876.1-human-gut-metagenome-genome-assembly--contig:-NODE-2876-length-11542-cov-5.328545_pt1 | contig 11542 bp, 9 predicted proteins | sample MGYA00241903_ERZ509170 | MGnify/ENA primary metagenome ERZ509170 (study PRJEB26280, sample SAMEA2338784) | human gut metagenome | biome: human gut; feature: human-associated habitat; material: faeces...
CGGCCCATGATCTGGCCGACTTTGGTATTATTATAATAGGTATGGTCCAGCCGCAGCAGATGGTCAAAGGCGTCGCGGCGCATGTCGGTCTCGATATGCACACCCATGATATGCCCGATGCCGGACATAAAGTAGCTGGCCGCGCCGTCGATGATGCGCAGTACAAAGTACAGTGCCGCCATCCGCAGCACGGTATCCACCGTCAGCGCGGCGGCCGAGACCGTGTTGGTCAGCGTGCGCATGATGGTAGGCAGGGCAATATCGCACAGCGTTGTCAGCGCCGCGCAAAACAAATCAAAAAACAGTACACCCTTGTACTTAATAAGGTAGGGCAGAAACCGGCGCATCAACGCGCCGTTGCCGGTCTTGTGGGGCTTGGTAGACATGGTTACCTCTTTCTCTTTTCTTCTTTTGCTTTGGCAGGGAACAGCAAAACCGCCCCGCAGGGCGGCTTGCTGGTATCATGCAGCACTTATTCAAACGTTTCCGATTCCTCAGCATACGAGGTGGAAGATGCCTCGCCCGAAGAATCACCTGGATTTACTGTGGAACTCGAAGAATCGGAATCCGGGGGCGGCGTAGGCGTAGGCTGCAGCTTCGGCAATACCTCATCGTACCATTCACCGCATCCGGCATTGGTGCACTCATAATGAATCCAACCGTCCTGCTCATACGTAGGCGCATGCCGTTCCGTTTCTTTCCAGTTATGCCCGGTAGCAGGCACGCTCTCGGTGTACTCATCGCCGCAGCTGCACTGGTAGGTGCGCTTGCCCTCGCTGATGCAGGTGGCCATTGTCTCGCTGACCAACTGGTAGTTGTGCATGTGCACGATCTGCTCTTTCTTCTGCTCGCCGCAGCGCTTGCAGGTGTACACAATGGCATCGCTGTAGGTAGTGCCCTCGTCCCAGTCATGCCCCAGGGCGTAGGTCGTTTCCTCAATGATCTCACCGCAGATGGTACACTTGTACTGGCAGGTGCCGTCAGTCAGGCAGGTGGCGGCCACCTTGGTGCCCTCGATCTCCACGTAGTTGTGCTCGTGTTTGTCGGCGGTAAAGTGGGCCGTCAGCACCACACCGCCCGCGTTGGCGTCGCTGGGCATCGTAAAGCTGAGGGTCTCGCTGCTGTAGCTGGCCCCGGTGCTGGAAGTCCATCCCGCAAATACAAAGCCGTCGTCAGGAACAGCCGTCACAGCCGAAGCCGTCGTACCTTTTTTGACCAGCTGGCTGGCCGAGCCGGAAATTTTGCCACCGTTGGTGGCCACAAATTCCAGCGGTACCTTGGCGCCGCGCACGGCGATGGGGTCCTGGGAAATCAGGTTTACCGGCGGGCCAACCGGGGTGGGAATGTTCCCCAGCGGCTGTGGGCGGCGGTCCTCCGTCACATAAGCGTGGGTGCGTACATAGGTAAAATATTCGGTCACAGCCGTCTTGGAAAGATGCACGCCGTCCGAAAGGGTATAATCTGTCTTGGCCCAGCCGGTGGCATCGTCCCGCAGTACCTCGGCGCTGTTCAGGAACTTGTAGCCGTTTTCCTCGCACATCTGGATCAGCGCTGCGTTGTAGGCATCCACCTGGGTCATGGTCAGGTTGGTGTTTTCCCGCTGCTTGTCCAGCGGCGGGATGGCACTGACGATGATGTCGCAGTAGGGCCAGGCCGTTTCAATGGCTTTCAGTCCCTTTAAATAAGTAGAGATAAACGATGTTGCATCGGTGGACGACCCGCCCAGATTGTTCGTGCCATAGCAGATGATGATGCGTTTGGGCTTCAGCATCGCCACGGCGTCCGGCACCGTGTACATGGTGGACGAGCCGCTGAACTGCTCGCACTTCAGCGTGGTGATGGCCCCGGCCCCCATGCTGACCACACCGATGTTGTTGGCCAGCGTGGTAAAGGCCGTGCCGGTCTCATCAGCGTACATCAGGTAACGCGCGGTGTTGGAGTCACCGATAAAAAGCGTCTCATCGATATAACTGCGCCCGGCAGCCTCGGTCTTGGGCAGCACCGTGCCCACCGTCACCGAGGCTGGCAGCGCCTCCACCGGGTTTGGTGTGGTAGCGGTTTCGTCCGTTGCGGTGGATTCGGCTGTCTCCGCCGTAGCGGCAGTGGTATCCACAGGTTTCTTGCAGCCCGTCAGAAGCATCGCCAGGGCCAGCACACCGGCCAACGCGGCAGTACACTTCATCACGACAACACCCCTTTATATAACTAAAATTCAGTACCTATCATACAGTATTTTTCGGTAACAAGCAAGAGATTTTCGAGCAACAGGTTGTAAAATCTGCTTAAACTATATTCTTACCGGCAGTAGAAAAAGAAATGTCCCGCCAGTACCACCGGTGCGTTCACAACCGCACTGCCGCCTGCTATAATAAAGTCACAGGGCCCACAAATGATAAAGGAGCAAACAAGCTATGGAGATCAAACTTGCCGAATCCATCCGCACTTTCCGCAAAGAGCGCAGCCTGACCCAGGAGCAGCTGGCCGAAGTGCTGGGTGTCACCGTGGGTGCCGTCTACAAATGGGAAGCAGGCCTGTCCACACCGGAATTGCCGCTGATCGTGGAAATGGCCGACTTTTTCGATACGTCCATCGATGTCCTGCTGGGCTACATCTTAAAGGACAACCGCATCGATGCCACCGCCCGGCGCCTGCGGCACTGCCAGCGCGTCAAGGACTTGAATGGTCTGGAAGAAGCCGAAAAGGCACTGAAAAAGTATCCCAATTCGTTTATCATCGTCTACCGCAGTGCCATGCTGTATCAGGCACTTGGGCTGTACAAACGGGACAACGCCAAACTGCGCCGCGCCCTGGAACTGCTGGAAAAAGCTCGTCCGCTTCTGCACCAGAATACCAACCCCCGCATCAGCGAGCAAACGCTCTACGTTGCTATGGCGGAAATCAGCCAGGACTTGGAGGATGACGAACGCGCCCTGGAGCTTTTCCGGCAGCACAACACCGACGGTCTCTATAGCGACAGCATCGGCATGATTCTGGCCAAGGATGCCAAGCGCGCCCAGGAGGCCCTGCCGTACCTGTCCGAATCCCTGCTCATCCACGAGGCCGCGCTGGTGCGCACCGTGATGGGTTACCTGAATCTATTCCTGAACAGCCGCGACTATGCCCAGGCACAGGCATTGCTTGCCTGGGCGCTGCCAATCTTCACCGCCATGCCCCGCCCGGAATGCACCAGCTTTATGGATAAGATCAACTCGGTCTTTTACCTGTTCCAGGCGCACGTCCTGCTCAAAACCGGCCAACCGGAGGAAGCCAGAACATCCGCCGAGGAAGCCCACCGCCGTGCGGTTTGATGCCGCCCCCAGCTACGCCGCCGATACCATCCGCTTTGCCATGCCCGGCGAGGATTCCACCGTCAACGATGATCTGGGAGAGACCGCTGCCCAGGCCGCCCAGAACGCCCTGAAGCAGATGGATGACCCGCAGACGACCGCCCTCTGGCAGGAGGTGTGCGATGCCCGCTGATACCATCACCCGCCAGCTGCGCGGGTCGTTTTACCGCGGCAACCGGCTGGCCTTTGTGCTGGCCGCTGCCGGGGCGTTGATAGGGGCCGTGTTCAACCTCATAATCTCCTGGCTGATGCAGCAGCTCATCGATACAGCCGCCGGTACGTCGGGGGCACTGCCTTTCCGTATCCTTGTCCGGGCCTGCGGTGGGTTCTTCCTTTTGCTTTTCTGCGGTTCGGCACTTGTCTACTGCGCAAAGCCGCGCTTTCTGGCCACGGCTATGGAGCAGTACAAAAACTGCGCCGTGACCCAGCTGACGCAAAAAAGCGTGCCGGATTTCCAGCGCCGGCCCTCCGCCGCCTACCTCTCGGCCCTGACCAACGACGCCGCCACCATCGAGGCCGACTACCTGACCCAGCAGTTTACCCTCATCCAAAAGCTGTTCTGCTTTGCCGGGGCGCTGTCCCTGATGCTGACCTATTCGCTGCCTTTAACGCTGGCAGCCATTGTGTTGTCGATGCTGCCTTTTGCCGTGTCGATGGCGGCAGGGAACAGGCTCTCGGATGCCGCCTGCCGGGTCTCGGACCGTAACCGGGATTTTACGGCGTTTTTGTCGGATTACTTAAACGGCTTTCCTGTCATCCGCAGTTTCCGCGCCGAGGATGAGATCAATCAGCGCTTTGCCTCCGAGAATCACCGCTTAGAGCAGCAGAAATGCACCCGCCTGAAACTGCAAATGCTGCTGGAGTCCGCCGGTTCTTTTACCGGCATCACGGCGCAGCTGGGCATCTTTCTGCTGGGTACCTGGCTGGCGCTTACCGGCCGGGGCGTCACGCCCGGCGTCGTCATCGCCTTTGTCAATTTGATGAACTTCATCATCGAGCCTATCGCCGCATTGCCCGGCCTGCTGGCCGCACGCAAGGCCGCGCTGGCCCTGGTGCAAAAGCTGGGCGACAGCCTGGCGGGGCAACCAGCGCAGCCGGGCGGCCAACCCTTGCCGCGGCTGATGCAGCAAATCGAATTGGAGCATGCCGGTTACCGCTACACACCAGGTAAGCCTGTGCTGCAGGACCTTTCCGCCACGTTGAAAGCAGGCAAACTCGGCGTAGTCGATCTCCTCGTCACGGCTCTCGATATCCCACTCACGCCAGGGAGCAATGATGGCCATATCGGGGCACAGAGCCTTGAGGGTCAGCTCAAAACGGACCTGATCGTTGCCCTTGCCGGTGCAGCCGTGGCAGATGGCGTCAGCACCCTCTTTGATGGCGATGTCGGCCAGAGCCTTGGCGATGCAGGGACGCGCGAAGCTGGTGCCCAGCAGGTAGTCCTCGTACTTTGCGCCAAACTTCAGGGTGGGGAAGATGTAGTTCTCAACGAAGTCTTTCTTCAGGTCCAGCACATACAGCTTGGAAGCGCCGGTCTTCTTGGCCTTTTCTTCCAGGCCGTCCAGCTCGGTGCCCTGGCCCACATCGCCGGAAACAGCGATGACTTCGCAGTTGTTGTAGTTCTCTTTCAGCCAGGGAATGATGATGGAGGTATCGAGGCCACCGGAGTAGGCCAGAACAACTTTCTTGATGTCTTCCTTTTTCATGATAATGGCTCCTTTATTTTCATGCTACACTTTTGTTTTTCCGCACCGGGCATCCCTCCCGGGCTTCTCGATCGCTCACTGTTCTTGAGTACGCTTTTATTATACGCCATGCGGCTTTTCCGTCAATTCTCAAACCCGCCAAACCTCGGCCCCTTTTCCGGTGAGATTTGCGTCAATTTGTATGTTTATTCAATATTTTATGTTTATATCCAAATTTTATGCAGTTCAAGCCTGTATATTCTTCCGTATTTTTTTAAAATTATACACGCAAAAGCGGCACCCGCTTCCACGGATGCCGCTGGTTTACCGCTTTGTTTCCGGGGCAAACGGGCAGCCCGCCGCGTTCCACGCCGTACAGAGCAGTTCTTTTTGTCCTTTGGGGAGTTTTTTCAGGGCGATCTCCCGGCGCAGGGCAGCGGATCTATCCGCGCAGCGCTCAAGGTACGCAAACCCCAGCGCCCCTTGTGCCCGGGTGTACTTGGCCCCCTTGCCGCTCTGGTGGGCCCGGAGCCGGGCGGCGGGGTCATTGGTCCAGCCCGTGTAGAGCTGCCCGCCCGCGCAGCGCACCATATAGACGAACGCGGGCTTTGGCCCGGATGCCGTCTCAGACGCGGCCATTGTTTTTCAGCACCTGACGGCAGGCGGCAAGGGCCGTCTCCTTATCCTTGGCCGTAATGAGGAAGCGGCTGGCGTGGCAGAAGCTGATGCCCGGGATCCCGCTCTTCTGTTCAATGACCTCCTGCGGCTGGCCGCCCCAGGACTGAGGGAACGGGAGCTTGGGCTTTTTGGTCTTGTGGTCGGTCACGCACTGAGCGCTCCAGCCGCCGCGCTGGCTGGGGTAGACTACAAACAGGGCATCGGTTTTATACAGACCGTTTTTCCAGGGCAGGTAGCAGGGCAGCACCACGATGCCGTCCCGGGAGTTCTGGTAGGCCTGCTGGACTTTCTCGTCGGCCCGGTTGACGGCGTTGGCGCTCTCGATCTGGTGCTCCAGAATCTGCTTTGCCACGGCCACCGCCTTGAAGAAGCAGGCGTCCTGGTCCTCCTTGGAGTCCCACACCGGGTTGAAGAAACCGATGGCGTCGCACAGGCTGTTCTGCTCGCCGGTGTTGTCGTTCAGGTCCAGCGGCTGGATGAAGTTCTCATCAATGAGGCGGGCCTGCCGCTCGCCCACCAGCCCCGGGCCCAGCACCCGCCACAGCAGGCCGAACGCCGCGTAAGGCACACCGTTGGCGCGGTACTCCCGCGGCTCCTGATGGTGGTCGAACATGCCAAAACCGATATCGTACACGATGCCGTCAAAATCGTCCGGCACCACAAAGCCGCGGGTGATTTTAATATCCGGGCGCAGGATCTGGAGCAGCGCCGTGGCAAACACGTCGTCCGCGTGGAACTTGCCGGCGTGCGTAAAGCCGTTTGCGGGAATTTTCATGGGTCGTTACCTCGTTCTTATTTGTTTGCAACCAGTATAACACATTCCGCGGCAGGGGACAATTAAAAACACAGCCCCGGGGCGGCAGATGCCGTTCCGGGGCTGAAGATTATTGGTTGTAAATTATATTCTTGTTTTACTCGCCCTGCATAAGCCACTTAAACTGATCTGTGACCTTATTGCCGTTCTCATCTGTAACGGTCAGGCCATTGGGGACGCCTTCCACGATAGTGATCGTATACTGCTTGCCCGCTTCATCGGCCAGCACAATCGTTGCCGTGCCGTCCGATTCAGAAGTGCTGACGTACTTATAGACCTTATAGCCGTCTTTCGGCCACTGGCACAGGCCGTTTGTGGTGTACTGGATGGTCTTATACTCAGTAACGTAATACTGCACACCGTCTGGATCCGGACGCACATATTCAATCATCGTATACTTCGGCATACTGCCCTGATAGCAGATAGTGTACTTGGCTCCATAGGAATCCGTAAAGGTCTCAGCGTCATAGGGCTGGCCGTTCACTTTTACAACAGTCTTGTACATCTGATAGGGCAGATCATCTGCACTAAAGCCAATATCATCCCACAGCTGGCCTTCATTATAGGCTCCCTGCTGGCCCACTGCAACCTTCGACTTTTCAAACAAGGTGTACGACCACTCTGTATTGTTCTCGACCGTTCCGAATACCACACTCGGAACCGAGGATGTGCTGTTGACAGACCTCATTTTCACATAGATGTCATTTCTATCCGCTGCAAGAATATAGTTCATTCCAGATTTATATGCTTTGTTCGCACCATATTCCACAGTGGTGTATTCCATGTACAGACCGGTGGACTGATGATTCTTCACATTCTGAACAAAAGCTGCATACTGGCTTCCGCTGAAGCTTGCGATCGGCGTACCCAAAGTGCCGGACCCGCCACCCTCACTTTCGGAACCAGTGCCAACATTTTCAAACTTGTCCGGTGCAGGCACAGCCACGGATGTGCTTCCGCCATTGTTTCCGCTGCCGCCGCCATTGCCGCCGCCATTGCCGCCGGTGGAGCCGCCGCCACCACCGCCGCAGGCGGTCAGCATAGATACTGCCATGACAGCGGCCAGAGCCGTTGCCGCAATTCGATTGGACAATCTCATAATCGGATTCCTCCTATATGTTATTTCAGAAGCCGACCCAACGCGGCTCTGTAAGCCAATCTTACCCCCCTGTATAAAAATGTCAAGTGTTTTTCCGCAATTTGTCACATTGCAAAAAACGTCCCGCAAAAACTGGAACATCCAACAAAAAACAGCCGTTCTCCTTTCCAATCGGGAGAACGGCTGCATTATTTTACCGTATGGTTACTTTTTGCCTTTCCGGCTGGTCTTGGTCACAGCCTTGGTGGGCGTTTTGGTCACGGCCTTGGTAGGCGTTTTGGTGACTGCTTTGGTCGGCTGGGTGGCAACGGCTTTTGTCGGGGTCTCGGTGACTGCCCTGGTGGGCACCTCTGCCACGGCTTTGGTCTTGGTTTCGGCCACGGCGGTGGTGGGCTTAATGGCAGGGGTCAGGTCGGGCTTAGGGGTGACAGCTTTGGTGGAAGCCGCGTCCGGCTCGCCCAGAGCCAGCACCTCGGTCAGCTCTTTCTGCACCTTGGCGTTGATGGGGTCGGTGACGGCCAGCACATCGGAGTAGAACTGTTCCATCCCCTCGCGGGTGGAGAAGTTGGCCACATACATCTGGTTGCCCATGGCACCGGAGAGAGCGTCCGGGATACGATCCACCATCTTCATGTTCTTCTGGTACTTCTGCATGATCTGCTCATGGCTGTACACAAAGTGCTTGCCATCGCGGCGGCCCGCAAAGGCGCAGTAATAGTGCTCGCCCACCGGCATATCGGTGCCGCCAAAGGCGATCATGTCGGCCCAGATCTTATAGACGTTGGTGGAGCGGGCAAAGTCGATCATGTCCGGGGTAAAGCCGCCGCAGGGACGCATGTTGACTTCCAGCGCCACGATCTGGCCCTTTTTGCCCATGCTGGCCTGGTTTTCGGTCATCCGGAAGAACTCAAAGTGGACAAAGCGGCTCTTGACGCCAAAACTTTTGACAACGGCACGGCCAGCGGCGCGGGTGTCCTCGGGCAGGTCCTTGATGATGTAGTAGATGGAGTTGTCGTTGTCGTTCACGATGTCCATGATGGACATGGGGCTGACATTGCCGGCCTCAAAAATGGGGTTGCCGCTGCCGTCGATAATGGCGTCGTAGCTGTTGACCTCGGCGCGGACGAATTCCTCCATGATGTAGGAAACATCGGCGTGATTCTCCGCCTTGTAAGCCAGGAACTTTTTCAGCTCCTCCTCGCTGGAGAGCTTGTGGGTATCGGAGGCCCCCACGCCGTTGTCCGGCTTGACCACAACGGGATAGCCCACTTCCTCGATGAACTTTTTGCAGCCCGCAAGATCGTCTACCATGTGGTAGCGGGCGGTGGCAATGCCCGCTTTCTGGTAGTATTCTTTCATCTTGCTCTTGTACTTGATGCGGGGCATGTCCTCCGTCTGGAAGCCGGAGGTGATGTGGAAATCGGTACGCAGGGCAGCGTCCCGCTCCAGCCAGTACTCGTTGTTGGATTCCAGCCAGTCGATGCGGCCATGCTTGAACGCGAGGAACGCCACGGCACGGTAGACCTCATCATAATTTTCGAGGTTGCCGACTTTGTAGTACTCGTTCAGGCTCTCTTTCAGCTCCGGCTTCAGCTCATCATAGGGCTGGTCGCCGATGCCCAGCACGTTCATGCCGTTGTTTTTCAGCTCCCGGCAGAACTGCCAGTAGTTGGTAGGGAAGTTGGGCGAAATAAAGATAAAATTCTGCATGGTGTTTACGATTCCTCTTTCCTCTATAAAGACGGCTTACGCCGTGCCAGCTCCCTCTGAGAGGGAGCCTATAAGGCCCCCTCCCTGAGGGGGCTGTCGCCATAGGCGACTGGAGGCGTTACTCTCCCAGCACATACGGCATATAATACGCCGCCTGCTTGTACCACCAATCCCAGTCATGCTTGACATCCTGGCCCCACAGATCCACCCAGATGGGGATGTGCTTGGCCTCAAAAATGCGCTTGAGATACCAGGTGGTGTCCGGCTGCTCCCAGGCGCCCTGGCCGCAGCAGATGACCGCTTTCTGGTTGCGGAACAGCTCCATGTAGGGATGGTCCTCCGGGAAGTTGGCCATGTAATCCACGGGGGAGTTCATGTAGACCAGCTCGTCCATGTAATTGCCAAAGCCGTAGGCCGCCGTGTAGATGCCGCTGAGGGCCAGACAGCCGCAGAAGACGTCCGGGCGGCGGAGATACAGGTTGACGGCATGGGTGGCACCCAGACTGCAGCCAAAGGCGATGACGCCGGGGTTTCCGTCCCAGCCGTTCCGCTCCCGGGCGATCTGCTGGAGCTTGGGCACGGCCTCGTCCACGATGTAGCGGAGCCACTGCTCGTAGCGGCGGATGCGCCAGTAGGGGTTGCCGTTGGGGTCGGACCAGGTTTCTCGATCCAGCGTGTCGATGGAAAGCACCATCACCTTGCCGGAGTCGATCCACGGGGCCAGCGTGTCGGCCATGTGGAAGTCCTCAAAATCAAAGAAGCGGCCATCCTGGCAGGGGATATAGAGGATGGGGCGGCCTGCATGGCCGTATACCTTGCACTCCATCTCTCGGCCCAGGGCGGGACTGTAATCCTTAAAATACTGCATTTCCATCGCGGATACCTCCTTTTGTGCCCTCTCCGTCTGTTTCGCAGACCGTTCTCCCAGAGGGAGAGCCAAGGGCATCTGTCTTATTCAAGCCCATACATCAGGGTATGGAACACAAACGGCAGCTGCTTTTCCCAGCTGGCTTCGCTGTGGGTGCCGCCGGGCACCACCCGGGCGGTCAGGTTGATGCCACGGGCAAAAATTTTACCGCACATCTCGCCAAAGCCTTTCCGCATCCCCTCGTGGTTGCCCATCTCCTTGGAGCCGTAGTCCATGTAGAGGACGGTGCCCGACGCCAGCTTTGTGCGGGCGGTCAGGTTCATGAGGGCCGCCGGGGCCACCCAGAGGGAGGGCGAGAGTGCCGCTGCCCGGCTGAACACATCGTTGTAGGCCAGCAGGGCGTACAGGCTCATCAGGCCGCCCATGGAGCTGCCCCCGATGAACGTGTGAGCCCGGTCGGGCAGGGTGCGGTACTGGCTGTCGATGTATGGTTTGAACTCGTGGACGAACCAGTTGAGGGTGTCCTTGCCTTTGCCGTCAAAGTGGCCGTAGTTGGGGTCGTCAAAACGGTAGGGGGAATACTCCACCAGCCGCTCGTTGTTGGGGCCCGCATTGCACTCAATGGCCGCCACGATCACCGGGGTGTCGGTGTAGTCCAGATAATCGGCCATCCCCCAGCTCTTGCCATAGGTAGCGTCGCTGTCAAAAAACACGTTCTGGCCGTCGAACATATAGAGCACCGGATACCGGCGGTCCGGGTCTGCCTCATACATGGTGGGCAGATATACATAAGCGCGCCGCTCCTCCTCGCCGTTGACGGCCGGGTAGCGTACAGTCCACTTTTTGATCATAGTTCCAAAATCCCTCTCGTTCCCTCAATTTCTTGTTCTGAGATTAGTTTAACACCGTAAAGCAGGAATTGCAATAAAAAGCATCCGGGTACGGCAAACGCCGCCGGGGTCCTGTCCTGGCGGCGTTTACAAAAATTCTGAACAGAAGAATTCTGGAAAGCGGCTTAGTATTTCTTCTCGACCGGAACGATCCAGCCCTTGGTATCGGGGATCTTGCCCCACTGCATCCCGGTCATGGTGTCGTACAGCTTCTGGGTGACAGGGCCGATCTTGCCGTCGCCGATGTAGGCGTGCTCGCCCTTCCAGACCAGCTCCTTGACGGGGGAGACGACAGCGGCGGTACCGGTGCCGAACACCTCTTCCAGCTTGCCTTCGCGGGCAGCAGCCATGATGTCGGCAATGGCGATCTTGCCCTCGACGACCTCATAGCCCCAGTCCTTCAGCAGCTCGATGCAGCTGCGGCGGGTAACGCCGGGCAGAACGGTGCCGA
>ENA-ORSM01002897-ORSM01002897.1-human-gut-metagenome-genome-assembly--contig:-NODE-2897-length-11453-cov-2.550360_pt1 | contig 11453 bp, 10 predicted proteins | sample MGYA00241903_ERZ509170 | MGnify/ENA primary metagenome ERZ509170 (study PRJEB26280, sample SAMEA2338784) | human gut metagenome | biome: human gut; feature: human-associated habitat; material: faeces...
AGGCGCTGGGTGCATCGGGGAATCCTGGTGCGACCAGAATTGAGGAAGGTATGCAGATTTATGGACGCATATTTGATGAGAATTGTACATATCATGTAACACCTTGCGAAGGCGTCCCGGAAATGCTGTATAAGTTAAAGAAACAGGGAGTGAAATTGGCGGTGCTGTCCAATAAACCTCATTGTCAGGCGGTGAAAGCGGTTCATGCAATTTATGGTGAGAAGTTGTTTGACTGGGTACAGGGACAGAAGGATGAAATTCCAAGAAAACCGGATCCGGCGGGAGTGTTTTATGTGGCGAAAAAGCTCGGTGTAGATTACAAGGAGTGTCTGTATGTAGGAGATTCTGAAGTAGATGTGGTGACTGGAAAGAATGCAGGAGTAAAAACTATCGCAGTGACGTGGGGATTTCGTACGAAAGAAGAGTTAATGATTGCCGGAGCCCAGTATATGATAGACAAGGCAGAAAAATTGCAGGAATATCTATAAAAAGGAGGTTAAGAGGTAATGAATGAGTTTGATGAGGAATGTCTGAACGTATTTCTTGAAAATCAATCACAACTTTTTGAGGAGGCAGTTGCAGAGACGCTGGAAGATGCAGAAGCATTTCTGGAGGACTGCATGGCAGTTGTTGTGGAAAACATTGATGAGGTAAAAGAATTCCTGGAAGAAGAAGGAATGGATATTCAGGGAATGTCTGATGAGGAACTGGAAGAAGCAGCAGAAGTGTTCCCGATTCCGGACGGAAGATATCTGATTGTGGAAGGTTAAAATCCGGTGCAGTAAAATGTCCGGAAAAGGGGTTGAAGCAGCACAGATAATAAGAAAACTACATAGAAGAGAAAAAGCCGTAACTATCTGGTGGTTACGGCTTTTTTTAGGGCATCATCAATGGCGTTGATGATGATTTGAGAGGTATATGGATTGTCGGAGGAATAAGAAATGTTTTCTAGCGATTGTGTCTGGCAGATCTGGTCTGCGATTTCTTCCATAGTCGGCTGGATCAACGGATACATGGTGGTGACGGTGTCGTCCAGGTTGGAAAATCGGATAGAGTTGATATGATTTTCGTCGACTGTGACTTCTACTTCCAGCTCTTTATCGCCCAAAGTAAGCTGTGAAGTGTAGATGCCCGGTTGATAGGAAGTGCTTTTTGATGAGGAAGTTTCTTTGTTTTTCGGGTGGAACATAAATGTAAGCAGTGCCACCAGCAAAATGCCGAGACAGATGAACAGGACTGTATAAATAATTTCCTTCATGTGAAGTACAACGATTTTTGTTTTTGAACTCATAATAACCTCCTGTATTTGTTTTCTTAGGTTTTTGTTCTTTATAATGTATGAAAAAGGTTGGAAAATTATACAGCTTTTTTCGTGACAAAAGAATAGATATCCTGTAGAATGGGTAGAGATAAAGAGGTGGAAAATATGATAATTATAGCAGGACTTGGAAATCCGACAAAAGAATACGAAGGTACAAGACATAATGTAGGATTTCAGGTGATAGATAAAATCGCAGAGAAATATAATATTGCAGTGGACGCAAAAAAAGGGCGTGCCTATGTTGGAAAAGGAATCATCGAAGGTCAGAAGGTTCTTCTTGTTAAACCGCAGACTTATATGAATTTAAGTGGTGAGAGCATTCGCGAGTTGGTGGATTATTTTAAGGTGGATCCGAAAGAAGAGCTGCTTGTGATATATGATGATATCAGTCTGAACCCGGGGCAGATCCGGATTCGTAAAAAAGGAAGTGCCGGTGGACATAACGGAATTAAAAATATTATTGCCCAGCTTGGGACAGATACATTTCAAAGAATTAAAGTCGGAGTGGGAGAAAAGCCGAAAGGATATGATCTGGCTGCCTATGTTCTCGGACATTTTCATGGAGAGGATCTGGAACTTATGGAAGAGGGATATGAAAAGGCAATTTCTGCCACAGAAGAGATATTAAAAGGTGAGATTGATGCGGCCATGAATGAGTATAACCGTAAAGTGAAGCCGAAGGAGGAGTAAAAGTGCAGGCGTTACTTAAGCCGCTTTTGGAACTGGCAGAATATGAAGATATCGTAAAAAAGAAAAAAGAAGATCCGGGAGTTCTGATGCTGACAGGTTGTGTGAATTCCCAGAAGACTCATATGATGTACGCACTTAGCGATGGCTGTTGTTATAAAGTCATCGCCTGTTCCAGTGAGGCAAAAGCGAAACAGATTTATGAAGAGTATCGTTTTTTAGATGCAGCCATTAGTTTTTATCCAGCAAAAGACTTGCTGTTTTACCAGGCAGATATTCGTAGTAAAGAGCTGGTCAGTCAGCGAATGCAGGTGATACAGGCAGTTTTAAAAGGCGAACCGATAACTGTGGTTGCTAGTTTTGATGCATTTATGGATGCACTCCTTCCAAAAGAAATGATAAAGAGCAGGGTGATCAAGATATGCTCCGACGAGACTCTGAATCTGGATGAATTGTCTGTGAAGCTGGCACAGTGTGGGTATGACAGAGAGATAGAGGTGGCAGGACCGGGGCAGTTTGCGGTCCGTGGCGGCATCTTGGATGTATATCCGCTGACGGAGGAGCTCCCGGTTAGGATTGAACTTTGGGGAGATGAGGTGGATTCTATTCGAACCTTTGATCCGGAGACGCAGCGATCTATCGAGAAGCTTGACGAGGTAGAAGTGTTTCCGGCTACAGAATTTCCAGAGGAAGAAGAAAAAAGAGTTTCTTTTCTGGATTATTTTGAAAAAGAAAATACAATTCTTTTCTTAGATGAGCCTGTGCGTTTGAAGGAAAAAGGGGAAGGAGTGGAAGAAGAATTTCTGGAAGCCCAGAAACGACGTGCCCAGAGCGGATACGAAGTAGCCGACAGCGAAGCTGTGCTTTTTACAACGCAGGAGATTATGAGGAAAATGAATGAATATTCCAGCGTGGGATTTCAGGCGTTGGATATGCGTTGCCCTGGGTTGAATATCCGGGCAAGTTATAATCTTCAAACGAAAAATGTGGATCCATACAATAGAAGTTTTGAACTTCTAACGCAGGATCTGAAAAAAATGAAACGAAATCAGAGCCGTGTCATTCTGCTTTCCGGTTCCAGAACAAGAGCAAGGCGCCTGGCAGAAGATCTTCGAGATTACAATCTGAGCAGTTTTTACAGTGAAGATATGGATCGTGAAGTAGAACCGGGAGAAATTATGACTGCTTATGGTTATATTGCAGAAGGCTATGAGTATCCACTTTTGAATTTTGTTGTAATTTCAGAAACGGATATTTTCGGAAAGAATAAAAGGAAGAAAAAACGCCGTACCACTTATGAAGGGCGTAAGATCCAAAGCTTCTCAGAATTAAAACCTGGAGATTATGTGGTACATGAGAATCATGGACTGGGAATTTATCAAGGAATTGAAAAAATCGAAGTGGATAAGATTTCCAAAGACTATATGAAGATTTCCTATGCTAAGGGTGGAAATCTTTATATTCCGGCAACACAGTTGGATCTGATCCAGAAATATGCCGGTTCTGATTCAAAAAAACCAAAACTTAACCGTCTTGGAACTCAGGAGTGGACAAAGACGAAGGCAAAGGTTCGGGGGGCAGTTAAAGAAATTGCAAAAGATCTGGTAGAACTTTATGCAGCAAGACAGAATCAGGATGGGTTTGTTTACGGGGAGGATACAGTCTGGCAGAAAGAATTTGAGGAAATGTTCCCGTATGAGGAGACAGAAGATCAGCTTCTGGCGATCAATGCTGTGAAGAAGGACATGGAAAGCCACAAGATCATGGATCGTCTGATCTGTGGTGATGTAGGTTATGGAAAGACGGAAATTGCAATCCGTGCGGCATTTAAGGCAGTACAGGAAAATAAGCAGGTGGTCTATCTGGTACCGACCACTATTTTGGCACAGCAACATTACAATACATTTTGCCAGAGAATGAAGGATTTCCCGGTCCGGGTAGATCTGATGTGCCGATTCAGGACTCCGGCTCAGCAAAGAGATACGATTCAGAACTTGAAACGCGGGCTGGTGGACATTGTGGTTGGAACCCACCGTGTGCTCAGTGATGATATTGAGTATAAGGATCTGGGATTGCTGATCATCGACGAGGAGCAGCGTTTTGGAGTCCAGCACAAGGAGAAAATCAAAAAGTTAAAGAAAAATGTAGACGTTCTGACGTTGACGGCAACGCCGATTCCAAGAACTCTTCATATGAGCCTTATTGGAATCCGTGATATGAGCGTGCTGGAGGAGGCACCGCAGGACCGGCTGCCGATCCAGACGTATGTGATGGAATATAATGATGAGATGGTCAGGGAGGCAATCGAACGAGAATGTGCGAGAAACGGACAGGTCTACTATGTGTACAATCGAGTGGAAGACATTGCAGAGGTAACAGCGCATATTCAGAAACTTGTCCCGGAGTTAAATGTATCCTTTGCCCACGGACAGATGAAGGAGCATGAGCTTGAAAAGATCATGTATGATTTTATTAATGGAGATATTGATGTGCTTGTGTCGACAACGATTATTGAAACGGGTCTTGATATATCCAATGTAAATACCATGATCATTCACGACGCAGACCGGCTTGGCCTTTCCCAGCTCTATCAGCTTCGTGGCCGCGTCGGGCGTTCCGGGCGTATGGCTTATGCATTTTTGTTGTACCGGAAGGACAAATTATTGAAAGAGATTGCAGAGAAGCGTCTGGCGGCAATCCGGGAATTTACAGATCTTGGATCGGGATTCAAAATTGCCATGCGTGATCTTGAAATCCGTGGAGCTGGAAATCTTCTTGGTGCCGAACAGCACGGGCATATGGAAGCGGTCGGATACGATATGTACTGCAAAATGTTAAATGAGGCAGTCAAACATTTAAAAGGGGAATTATCAGAAGAGGATACATTTACGACAGCATTGGATGTCAATGTCGATGCGTATATTCCGGATTCTTATATACCAAATGAATATCATAAGCTGGATATTTATAAGAGAATTGCTGCCATCGAGTCTGAGGAAGAGATGGACGATATGATAGAGGAGTTGATTGACCGTTTTGGAGATATTCCTAAAAAAGTGGAGCTCCTTCTGGAAGTAGCAAGGCTTAAGAATCTGGCGCACCAGGCGTATGTGACAGAGGTGACTCAAAAAGGTGTGACCTATACATTCCGTATGTATGAAAAAGCAAAAATCCATGTAGAGCGGATCCCGGATCTTTTAAAACAATTTCCGGAAGATCTGTCATTTAAGGCGGATATATCGGATCCCAAATTCATTTACCAGAGAAAGAAGAAAACAAAGCGTGGTGAAGTGGAGAATCCAATTGAGGTTGTGAAAAAAGTGTTAATTGGTATAAAAGGATTGCTTGACTAGAAAAAAGAAGATATAATAAAAAAAGTGGACATTTCTTTGCCCATCAGAATGAAGGAGGATACGAAAACGATATGAAAAAGAGATTATTTGCGCTGGCTCTTGCGGGAGTATTGGCGGCTGCGACACTGACCGGATGCGGATCATTAAAAGGAGACGAGACGGTTGCGACAGTCGATGATACAAAGATTGATGCGGATCTGACCAATTTCTTCGCAAGATATACACAGGCAACATATGAGACATATTATTCTGCTTATCTGGGAGAAGATATGTGGAACTCAGATGCTTCTGACGGAGAGACATACGAAGAATCTGTAAAGAGTTCTGTACTGAAGTCACTGGAAGATATGATTCTTCTTGAAAAGCATATGGAAGATTATGATGTGTCAATTACAGATGAAGATAAAGCAATGATCAAGGAGACAACGCAGCAGTTTCTGAATGATAATTCTTTAGATGACAAGAATCTTGTATCTGGCAATGAGAAGACTGTAAATCGTGCATTGACACTGATGGCAGTTCAGCAGAAGATGCGAACTGCGATCCAGGCCGGGGCAGATACAGAAGTCTCAGATGAAGAAGCAGCACAGAAGAGCATGGATTATGTGTTCATTTCTTATCAGACAAAAGATGATTCCGGCAACAGCAAAGACGTTTCCGATGATGAAAAAGCGCAGTTAAAGTCTCAGGCAGAGGCGATTGCTTCCGGTCTGAAGGAAGGTGGAGATTTGAATGCGCTTGCAGAAGAGCAAGGGGCAACGGTTCAGACACTGACGTTTGATAAAGATACAACTTCTCCTGATGAAGATTTGATTAAAGCCGCAGATGCACTGGGCGAGGGAGAATCTACAGATGTGATTGAGACAGAAAAAGGCTGTTACGTAGCAAAAGTTACAAGCCTGTTAGATCGTACAGCAACGGATTCTAAGAAATCACAGATTGTACAGGAACGTCAAACAAAGCTTTATGATGATACAGTGAAAAAGTGGAGAAAAAAAGCAGACATTAAAGTGCATAAGGGTGTATGGAAAAAAGTAAGTTTCCAGAAAGTGTCTGTGAAGATGAAGACTGAGACTCAGACACCGTATACAGATCAGGTGCAGACAGACGATCAGGCTCAGACAGATAATTAAAATGCAGTAAGTCTGAAAGACATGAAAAAATTTCCATAGAGAAGAAAAGACCTGCCGGTTGGCAGGTCTTTTCTATCATATAGGAGATGGAATTTCCTATATGGTAAAATTATTTGAAATATGTGGATACAAGATCATTGACAAGCTTACCATCAGCTTTACCTTTTACCTTTGGCATCAGATGTTTCATGATATTTCCTTTGTCTTTTCCGGTTGGGTTCTCGATACCAAGTTCAGATAACACACCTTCGATGATTGCCTTTATCTCGTCTTCGCCCATCATTTTTGGAGCGTAGGCTTCCAGAACAGTCAGGCGGCGGTTGCATTCTTCAATAATATCAGTACGGTCAGCAGGTGTCATCTCCAAAGTCTCTTTTGTCTGCTTGATTTCTTTCATGATAACCTGAATCTCTTCTTCTTCTGTCAGATCGGCACGTTTGTCGATCTGTTTATTCTTAAGAGCTGCCAGAAGCATGGATAAAGTTTCTTTTTTCTCCTTTTCGCCGGCTTTCATAGCTGCGACCATAGCACTTCTAATTTCATCAATTTTACTCATGATACATATCCTCCTCGAAATTACTACTTTTATTATACAAGACTAGATTGAAAATATCCAGCCCTGGATTTTGAAAGAAAGATTCGTACAGAAATAATGCTTCATTCTGATATTAGAATTAACAGAAAACTAACAAAAATTTTGGAAAAACAATAAGTGAGTTTGTAGAAAAAATAACTGAAATATAGTATAATATTTTTTATATCAAGAATAAATAATCTGTCATTTTACAGGTAGATGATAGAATTAGAAAGGGGAACTATAATGGGCAAAGAAATGATAGCAATGTTACTTGCCGGAGGGCAGGGCTCCAGACTGTATGCGCTGACCCAGAAGCTTGCAAAACCGGCAGTTCCATTTGGCGGAAAGTACCGAATCATAGACTTTCCACTTTCAAACTGCGTAAATTCAGGTATTGATACAGTAGGTATTCTGACTCAGTATCAGCCTCTGGAGCTGAATGAGTATATCGGAAATGGGCAACCGTGGGATCTGGACCGAATCTATGGAGGAGTTCATGTATTACCACCATATCAGAAGGCATCTGGCTCAGATTGGTATAAAGGTACAGCAAATGCAATTTACCAGAATATTTCATTTATCGAGCGATATGATCCGGAATATGTCATTATTTTGTCGGGAGATCAGATCTGCAAGCAGGATTATAGTGATTTTCTTAGATTCCACAAAGAAAAGAACGCAGAATTCAGTGTTGCGGTTATGGAAGTCCCGTGGGAGGAGGCACCAAGATTCGGACTTATGGTCACGGACGATGATGACCGTATCACGGAATTCCAGGAAAAACCGAAGAATCCGAAATCCAATCTTGCCTCTATGGGTATCTACATATTCAACTGGGATATTTTAAAACAATACCTGATTGAAGATGAGGCTGACCCGGAATCTGAAAATGATTTTGGAAATAATATTATACCGAATCTGCTGCGTGATGAGAGAAAAATGTACGCGTATCACTTTAACGGATACTGGAAAGATGTGGGAACGATTCCATCTTTGTGGGAAGCGAATATGGAAGTACTGGATCCGGAACACAGTGGAATTAACCTGTTTGATGAAGATTGGAAGATCTACAGCAGGAACAGTGGTATGCCGGGACATAAGATCTGCGCCGGAGCCAATGTAGAGAACTCGATGATCACAGATGGATGTAAGATTGCAGGCAGCGTGAAACATTCCATCCTATTTGCCGGAGTGAAAGTAGAAGCCGGAGCAGTTGTAGAAGATGCAGTCGTTATGGGCAGAACAACGATTAAAGCCGGAGCCAGTGTAAAGCATTGTATTGTTGCGGAGAATGTAGTGATCGGTGAAAATGCTGTGGTAGGAGCTATGCCGACAGAAGAAGAGCAAGGAGTTGCAACTATCGGACCGGATGTCTGCGTCGGAACAGGTGCCAAGATTGGATCGAATGCCATGATCAGTGAAGATGTAAAGGACGGTGAAGAAAAATGATAAATGCAAATGCGGACGCAATGGGAATTATTTTCCCGAATAATTATGATAAGTTTGTTCCGGAACTGGTCAGCGAAAGACTAATGGCTTCCATTCCATTTGCAAGCCGTTATCGAATGATCGATTTTTTGTTATCCAGTATGGTTGGCTGCGGAATTGATAAAATAGAAGTGCTTGTTCGTGAGAATTATCATTCGCTTGTAGACCATTTAGGTGGTGGCCGAGAGTGGGATCTCAGCCGTAAGAACGGAGGACTTAGTATCTTTCCTCCATTTGCCCAGAAGTCTATCGGCAGTATGGGAGGAGGAAGAGTGGAAGCGCTCGCCAATATTCTTCCGGTACTCAAAAAGCAAAAAGAAAAATATGTGATTATGGCAGATACGAATATTGCTGCAAATTTTGATTTCAATGCGCTGATCGCACAGCATGTAAAAACGGATGCAGATATTACGTTCGCTTATACAAAAGAGGAACTGCCACAGGAACTGACTGGTGCAAAAGATGCAAGTAAAGGGCTTTATTATACGTTGAAGCTGGATGGAGATAAAGTAGAAGACATCTACATCAATAAGCAGGAGCAGGGTGTGCAGAATTTCTCTATGAATATATACATTGCGAACAGAGAGTGGCTGATCGATACCATTAATGCAGCGTTTATGCGTGGAGCTATTTCACTGGAGAGGGATATCCTGATCCCGCATCTGGATACATATAAAGTCATGGCTTATGAGCATAAAGGATATGTGGCGAGAATCACCGGACTTAAGAGCTATTTTGATGAGAACATGAAACTTCTGGATGATAAGAATCTTGAGGAGCTTTTCACAGGTAATCCCATCTATACAAAGATTCGTGACGATAATCCGACCAGATATATCGGCAATGCAAAAGCAAGTAATGTTATGGTAGCAGACGGTTGTGTGATCGAAGGTGAAGTGGAGAACAGTATTTTATTCCGTGGTGTGAAGATCGCAAAAGGTGCGAAAGTGAAGAATTGTGTTTTAATGCAGGATACGATCGTTGGAGAAGGTACAAAGCTGGAATATATCATTTCAGATAAGAATGTAAAAATCACCGATGGAAAAGAATTAAAGGGTGATGAAGCGTTTCCTGTATTTGTTGCGAAAGGACAGGTTGTCTAGTGAACGGGTGCATGTTATGCCCGAGACAGTGCCAGATTAAGCGAGAAGAAGGAAAGCGTGGCTTTTGTGGGGAGTCGGATTTGGTCCGGCTTTCCAGAGCCGCGCTTCATATGTGGGAAGAACCGTGTATCTCCGGGACAAATGGATCCGGAGCTGTTTTTTTCTCTGGCTGTACGCTTCGATGTGTATATTGCCAGAATTATCACATTGCCAACAGTGAGATTGGAAAAATAGTAAGTGTTGAACGGTTATCGGAGATATTTCTGGAGCTTCAGGAACAGGGGGCGAACAATATTAACCTTGTGACACCAACGCACTTTGTACCACAGATTATCGCGGCACTGGATCAGGCAAGAAAAAAAGGGCTTAATCTTCCAATTGTTTATAATACAAGCGGCTATGAAAAGGTGGAGACTTTACGCAGGCTAAATGGATATGTTGATGTATATCTTCCGGATTTTAAATATCTGGATCCGGAGCATGCAAAGAAATATTCCGGGGCAGAAGATTATCCTGAGGTGGCAAAGGATGCTCTGGAAGAAATGGTCCGGCAGACTGGGAATCCTGTATTTAATGATGTGGGGATTATGACAAAAGGTGTAATTGTGAGACATTTGTTATTGCCTGGGTGTCTGAGAGATGCGAGAAGAATTGTGAAATATCTCTATGAAACATATGGTGACCAGATTTATATGAGTCTCATGAACCAGTACACTCCACTCGATACGTTGAATCGGGAAAAATATCCGGAGCTTGCCAAGAAAGTGACGAAAAAAGCATATGATGTTCTAGTGGATTATGCTATAGATCTTGGCGTGGAGCAGGCATTTATTCAGGAAGGCGAAACGGCAAAAGAAAGCTTTATTCCTGATTTTTCCTACGAAGGAGTGTAATGAAGAACAGATGCCAGAAGATATGAAGAGCTATCGGCATTTCATTATTGACATTTGAAGAGAGTTCTTGAATAACAGGAACGTGAATGATAAAAAGGTAAAGAAAATTTAACGAAGGAGTAAAGATATGGCAGACAGAGACCAGTTTCAGAAAAAATTAGGAGAGCTTCTTGCAGTTGCAGCAAGCCAGAATAATAAAATGACCAGTCAGGAAGTGCAAGCTTTCTTTCAGGATGACAATCTTACAGATGAGCAGATGAATCTGGTTCATGAATTCCTGATGTCTCAGAAAGTGGAAGTAATCGGATATACAGGAACTATAGAAAATACAGAAAAAACAGAACAAGAAGAAAAAGATACATTAAGCCAGCAGGAAAAAGACTATGTGGCAGAATATCTGATCGATATTGAAAAAATGGCGAAGCAGACGGAGGAAGAGGTAACACTTGCATATTATCTTCCAAAAGTCGTGGAAGAAGCAGTAAAGCTGCATATGCCGGGAATCTTCATCGGTGATGTGATTCAGGAAGGCAATGTCAGCTTGATGCTGTACTTAGGTGAGAATAAGAAAGCAACAGAAGCAGAAGTGCTGGAGCAGGTGCGCGCTGGAATCCGGGTGATGCTAGAATCCCACACCGAAGAAAAACGCCGCGATAAGAAGATGGTCGAGCGGGTGAATGATCTGGATGAGACAATCAAAAGCATGAAGGAAGAATACGGAAGAAAAGTATCGGTCGATGAAGTGGCGGAGCGTATGGGTATTACGGAAGACACCGTGGAAGATATCCTGAAGCTTGCAGGCGAAGAAGTAAAGGATGAAGAAGAGGAATGATCCCGGACAGACAAAAGGGATTAAAAATGCCGCGTCAGACCAATGCTGACGCGGCGTTCTTTTGCG
>ENA-ORSM01002900-ORSM01002900.1-human-gut-metagenome-genome-assembly--contig:-NODE-2900-length-11443-cov-3.922989_pt1 | contig 11443 bp, 7 predicted proteins | sample MGYA00241903_ERZ509170 | MGnify/ENA primary metagenome ERZ509170 (study PRJEB26280, sample SAMEA2338784) | human gut metagenome | biome: human gut; feature: human-associated habitat; material: faeces...
ATTATTATTGCTTTGGCTGTGGAGCCAACGGAGATGCCATCGACCTCACCGCCAAGCTGTTCGACCTGAACCCCCGGCAAGCCGCCGAGAAGCTCGCAAGTGACTTCGGGCTTGACCCGGACAAGCCGCCCGCCAATGCCATCGCCCTGCCGCCGCCCAAGCGTGGCCTGACGGACGAGCAGTGGGCAGACATCGCCTACTGCCTGCGGGTGCTGACCGATTATCTCGACCTGCTGCACGACTGGCAGGAGCGCTACAAGCCCGCCACCCCGGAGGAACCGCATGACCCACGGTTTGAAGAAGCCCTCCACACGACCGAGACCATCGAACACCTGACGGACTGCGTTGCATTTGGAACGCCCCAGCAGAAGGCCGCTGCCGCCGCACAGCTGCTGTATCTTCTGGGACAGCCCCTCGCTGGTGAGGGGGCCGGTGGCCACCACCACAGGGCCCTGGGGGATGTCCGTGACCTCCTCCCGCACCACGGTGATGCGGGGCTCTCCCTCGATGGCCTGGGTGGCCAAGCGGGAGAACTCCCCCCGGTCCACGGCCAGGGCGCCCCCGGCGGGCACGGCGGACTTCTCCGCGCATGCCATCAGCAAGGAGCCCAGGCGGCGCATCTCCTCCTTTAAAAGGCCGGCGGCGCTGTCCACGCGGCTGGCCTTTAAGGAGTTGGAGCAAATCAGCTCGGCAAAGCCCTGGCTGTGGTGGGCCGGGGAAAACTTTTGGGGCTTCATCTCGTAGAGGGTCACCGCGAAGCCCCGGCGGGCCAGCTGCCACGCCGCCTCGCAGCCGGCCAGGCCAGCCCCCAGCACGGTGACGCCGCGGGCCGCCATCAAGCCTCGTCCTCCGGGGCGGGCTTTTTGCCGGGGAAGGTGCACCCCGGCGTGACGCAGTACAGCAGCTTATCCTTGCTCTTTTTCTGCAGCAGCGTCTTGCCGCAGACAGGGCACTTCTCCTTGCTGGGCGGGTCCCAAGAGACAAAGTCGCACTTGGGGTACTCGCTGCAGCCGTAGAACACCCGGCCCTTTTTGGACTTGCGCTGGATGATCTTGCCGCCGCACTTCGGGCACTTTGCACCCGTATCGTTGACGATTTTTTGCACGGTCTTGCACTCCGGGTAGCCGGAGCAGGCGATAAACTTGCCGTAGCGGCCGAATTTGACGACCATCGGCTTGCCGCAGTTCGGGCAGACGAGGTCGGTTTTGTCTTCTTCAAGCTGAATCTTCACGCCGTCCATTTCAGTCTTCGCCTTTTTGAGCGTCTTCTCAAAGTCGTCATAGAAGTCGTGCAGCGTGTGCACCCAGTCTTCCTGACCGCTCTGTACTTCGTCAAGCTCTTTTTCAACGGCGGCGGTGAACTTGATATTCACAATGTCCGGGAAACGCTCTTTCATCAGCTTTGTAATGACTTCGCCGAGCTCGGTGGGCTTAAAGGACTTACCCTCGCGCGTGACGTATTCGCGGCTCGTGATGGTTGTGATGGTCGCAGCATACGTGGACGGGCGGCCGATGCCGTTTTCCTCCAGCGTCTTGATGAGCGAGGCTTCTGTAAAGCGTGCGGGCGGCTGTGTAAAGTGCTGCGTGCCCTTGAGGTCGCGGACTTTCAGGGACATGCCTGCTTCAAGCTTCGGCAGGTCTTTGCCCTTTTCCTCTTCTACGTCGCGGCCCTCTTCGTAGAGCACGGTGTAGCCGTCAAACGCGACGTTGTAGCCGCTTGCTTTAAAAATATAATCGCCTGCGGTGATGACCGCCTGCGTGGTGTTCAAAACACAGTTAGCCATCTGGCACGCGACAAAGCGCTCCCAAATGAGCTTATAAAGCTTGTACTGGTCTTTTGTAAGGGAAGATTCCACGTCCTTCGGTGTGAGTGCAACGGAGGTGGGGCGAATGGCCTCGTGACCGTCCTGTGCGTTGGCACGCGCCTTATAATGGCGTGGCTTAGAAGGCAAATATTGCTTGCCCCAGCGCTCGCCGATGAACTGCACAGCCTCCTGCACGGCGTCTTCGGAAATACGCAGAGAGTCGGTACGCATATAAGTGATGAGACCCACGGCACCCATGCCCTCAATGTCCACGCCTTCGTAAAGCTCCTGCGCGGCTTTCATCGTGCGCTTCGCCTGAAAACCCAGCTTGCGTGAAGCTTCCTGCTGCAAGGTGGACGTGATGAACGGCGGTGCAGGCTGCTTGTTCTTCTTGCCTTTTTTGACGGACTCCACCATGAACGCGGCGGATTCGAGATCGGCAAGGATTTTATCGGACTGCTCTTTGTTCGTGATTTTAATCTCGCCGTTTTTATCGCCGTAGAACGATGCGCCGAAAATGCTGCGGGAACCCTCGGCGGTCAGGCGTGCGTCGATAGACCAGTATTCTTCGGGCTTAAATTTGCGGATCTCTTCCTCGCGGTCCACGATGATGCGCAGTGCAACAGACTGCACACGGCCTGCGGAAAGACCGCGGCGAATCGTTTTTGCGAGGAACGGGCTGAGCGAATAGCCCACAAGGCGGTCGAGAATGCGGCGCGCCTGCTGGGCGTTCACAAGGTTCTGGTCGATGGAACGCGGGTGCGCCATGCCCTCCGTGATGCCGGTTTTCGTAATCTCGTTGAACGTGACACGGTTGTGGTAATCCTCATCAAGGCCGAGGATATATGCAAGGTGCCAGGAGATTGCTTCGCCTTCGCGGTCGGGGTCGGTCGCGAGATACACGGTATCGGCCTCTTCGGCCGCTTCCTTCAGTTCGGAAACAAGCTTCTCCTTTCCCTTGATGATGGCGTATTTCGGCTTGAAATCGTTTTTCACATCCACGCACAGGCGCGCCTTCGGCAGGTCGCGCACATGGCCCATGGAAGCGATGACTTCATAGTCACCGCCCAGATATTTCTTGATCGTTTTCGCCTTGGCAGGCGACTCAACGATAACGAGTTTCGACATGGTTTTCTATCTCCTATTCTGTATCTATTTAAACCGCACAGCGAATGTGCGAGTGGAAGAATCATGTATTAGGTGCATTTGAAAACAAAGAAAATGCGAAACGGACAAGCTTCCGATTTTTTCAAATACACCTTAGTATAGCGTACTTTTACGCCTTTGTAAACCTCTGACCGGGATAAGTTTTGATGAGGCCGAAAAGCTCGAGCTCCGTGAGTGCCGCCAAAATTTTCCCCGTGGACATGCCCAGTTCAAGCTCTAGATCGGAAGCGTGCTTGGGGGTATCGTTCAGTGCGGCGTAAACGACTTTTGCATCTTCAGAAACGTTTTGCAAAAGGTTGTTTTCGGGTGCAGGGATTGGCTCGGCAGGCTTCTTCTCTGCTATTTCGGGCTCCTTTTCTGCATCGGAAAGCGACGCAATCTTCGGGCGAACGCGGGAGACATGGGAGATATTTTCCGCTGTGCGGGCAAGCTGTTCTATACGCTCCTGTCTGCGGCGGGAAGCAAATGGCTTTAAAACATCCTCTGCAGTGTAAATGCGCGCTGCACCGTCCTCTTCCAGTGCGATACAGCCGGAAAACGCTTTCTCGTCTTCGCCAATGAATACGAAAACCTCGCGATTCTGCTCTAAAGCATGCTTTGCGGTGATGAGTGCGCCGCTCTTTTTTGGCGCTTCCGCAATGAGCACGCCGTGCGCCATGCCGGAGATCAGCCGGTTGCGCACCTGAAACGCGCCGCGCTGCACAGGCGTGTGCATGGGATATTCCGTGACAAGTGCACCGCCGAAATCGACGATCTCGCGGCGCAAAATGGCGTTGTCCATAAGATACGGATATTCGAGCCCGCACGGCAAAATGGCGATTGTCTTGCCGCGGCCGTTCAGTGCACCCTTGTGTGCCTCGGAATCAATGCCGAGCGCACCGCCGCTGATAACAACGACGTTTTTGAGCGCAAGTCCGTAGGCGATCTCTCTTGCGGCATTGAGCCCGTTTTGACTGGCTTTCCGCGTGCCCACAATGCTGATGGAAACGGCATCGGAAAGGATGCTCAAATCGCCCTGCACATATAAAACGGCGGGCGGATTGTAGATTTCTTTCAGCAATACAGGGTAGTCTTCGTCATCGGGCGTGATGACCTTTTGACCGAGCTTCAAATAATACTCGAGCGCTGCGGCGGCCTGTTCCGCGCCGTAGGCATTGAGCGCGGCAAGCTCTTTATCCGAAACGAACGAAAAGGAGCTCCACAGTCGTGTGCCGCCCTGATACAGCTTTTCAGCACTGCCTATGCGGCGCACGAGTTGCACAGGCTTCGGGCTGCCTGCGCCAAACGCGTTTTGCAACCAGATCCAGTATACGCGGTTATCCATGGCTTGTGCCTCCTGCCCCGTTGCGCTCCATTTCCCACAGCACAATGGCGGCTGCGGTGGAGGCGTTGAACGATTCCGCTCTGCCGCGCATGGGGATCGTCACGCGGTCATGACAAAGCTCGATGGCTTCATTTGTGAGACCGTTGCCCTCGTTGCCGATCCACACCGCCCAGTTTCCCGTTTCAAACGGAATGGTCGTGATGGGCGTAGCGGCGCTGTCCGGCACGGCGGCGAGTGACGTGATATTCTCGGCATGTAACACTTTCAGGCAATCCTCTGCCGTCTCAAAACGGCGGATGCCGAGGCGGAACACCGCGCCCATGCTGCCGCGCAGCACTTTCGGGGCGTATACGTCGCAGCAGGTTCCCACAAGCGCCAAATGCCGCACACCGAGCGCTTCCGCTGTGCGCAGCACGTTACCCATGTTGGACGGGTCCTGAATATTTTCCATAACAAGCACATGACGGCACGGGCGTATATCCGACTCTGCGGAAACAGGCAGGCCGTCCGCACGGCGCTTCGGCATGCGACACACGCAGAAAATGCCTTGCGGGTTCTTTGTATCGGACAGCATGGGCGCGATGTGCTCCTCTATGCAGTATGCGTGCTCTGTCTGCTTTAAAACCGGATCTAAATAATCTTTGTATTTTTTAGCGGCGTTTTCCGTAAAGAAGCACGCGGCAATCTCCGTTTGGCTCCTTGCGGCATCGGCGCAAAGGCGTGCACCCTCGGCCATGAAAAGGCCTGCTTCGCTTCTGTTTTCCGCTTTCTGCAAAAGTGCGGCGGCATTTTTAACGACGCTGCTTTTACGGCTGGTGATTTTTTCGATTGGCACGGCACACACTCCTTTTTACCGATAATAAACAGAAATCCTGTGCACTGTATTTTACGGCACACGGGAAATTTCCGCAAAGGCGATTTTACACAAAGAAATACACTTACGTTTGCAACTATCACCCTAAAAAATGTGCGCCCGGAAGAATTCCGGACGCACGGATAGCTTAATTATACAGAAGCCTTTGCCTTCTCGACAAGTGCCTTGAAAGCTGCTTCGTCCGCGATGGCGATCTCGGAAAGCATCTTTCTGTTGAGCGTGATGCCAGCCTTCTTAAGACCGTTCATAAATGCGGAATAGGTGGTGCCGTTAGCACGGCAAGCCGCGTTGATTCTGGAGATCCACAGACGGCGGAAATCTCTCTTCTTCTGCTTTCTGCCGATGTAAGCATAGTTGCCGGACTTCATGACAGCCTGCTTAGCCATCTTAAAGTGTCTGCTCTTGGAACCCCAATAGCCCTTAGCGAGCTTCAGAACCTTTTTTCTTCTCTTGCGCGTAGCGAGCGCACCCTTAACTCTAGCCATTTATAAAAACCTCCGATTATGCTTTACTTAAACTTGAGCTGCCCTGTTCGCTTATGCGTAGGGGAGCATCTTCTTAACAGCCTTTACGCTGGTCTTATCCGTAACGGTCGTGCCGCGTGCATGGCGCTTGGACTTAGCAGTCTTGCCATGGCCGTTCAGAAGGTGGCTCATGTAAGCGTGGCCACGGATAACTTTACCCTTCTTGGAAATCTTCAGGCGCTTCTTAGCACCGCTGTGTGTTTTGAGCTTCGGCATTTTATAGTCCTCCTTGAAATTGTTACTTAACGGGCTTGGGGGCAAGGAACATCAGCATGTTGCGCCCTTCGAGCTTCGCGGGCTTATCGACGTTTGCCGTGTCAGCGAGCGATTCTGCGAAACGCTTCATGATGTCTGCACCCAGTTCCGGATGACCCATCTCTCTGCCGCGGAAACGGATGGAAACCTTGACCTTGTTTCCGTCGTTGAGGAAACGGATCGCATGATTTCTTTTCGTCTCGAAGTCGTGGGTATCAATGTTGAGAGACAAACGGATCTCTTTGATTTCAACTACGCGCTGGTTCTTTTTCGCTTCTTTTTCACGCTTTGCCTGTTCGAAACGGTATTTACCGTAATCGATGATTTTGCATACGGGCGGCGTGGCCTGCGGGGCAATCTTTACGAGGTCAAGATTTTTCTCAGCCGCAAGGTTTAAAGCGTCACGGGCCGACATAATGCCGAGCTGTGCGCCGTCTGCGCCGATCACACGGATCTCTTTATCGCGGATCTCTTCGTTTATCTGCAGTTCCTGTTTGCTAATGGTTAAGCACCTCCATCACGCGTGCGATAACTTGTTTTCGCGAAGCCGGCAATAAAACAGCGGGCAGAGAACCTCTGCCCGCAAATCAACTCAATCAAACACACGAATTTATCGTGATTCTTCTCGATATTGACCTGTGTCAGACGGTACTGCACGGGTGTGAGCCATAGCTCCGCTTTGTTTTCCAAATATTATATTACCACAAAGAGCACGATCTGTCAATAGGCAAACGGGGGCTTAAAAGAAATTTTATTCTTTTCCCGGTGCATAAACAGGGGCGTTCATATAAAAAGAGTAAAGCACGGTGTCTTTCACTTCTTTATTCATGACGCGGGTCATCGCTTCTTTGTAGAGCGTGAGCTGCGGGCCGTATCGTTCCCACAATTCCTGTTTATTGTAGCACCGATCGGTCTTAAAGTCAAGAATATAAAGCGAACCGTTTTCTTCAAACATGCAATCCACTGCGCCCTGCAGGATCATCGGCTGCGCGGCATCTTCCCCGCTGAGTGCTTTATCCGTGAGTCCTGCGGGAATGGAAACGATGAACCGCTGCTCTTTATAAACGCGGTCGGCATGTAAAACGCGCTGCCCGAGCGGGCCGGTAAAGAACTTTTCCACACGGGTAAGATCGACGGCGTTTGCCTGCGCTTCGGTGAGATAGCTTTGCTCGATAAGGCGTTTGAGCTCCGCTTCAGGGTCTTTTGAAGCGGCGGAAAAATCCGCAAACTGCATGAAGTTATGCAGCGCCGTGCCGCGCTCTGCGGGCGTCAGTCCTTTGGCGCTCAAAAACGCCGGGCGTGAAAGTGTGGCTTCCGTTTCGGCTTGTTCTGCCGCAAGCACGGAGGCCGCGACCTTCGTTGCAAGCTTTGTCTGTGCGGCGTAGGGATACACGAACGAAATATCCCTTTCGATGCGCGCCTTGAGCGCTTCATCGACCGGTGCGGGCGCTTCGGCTTTCGGCAGGTCGGATAAAATCTGCGGTTCACTGTATACGACGCGAATATCCCACGGCGTGTAGTGTACACGCAAAATGATGTCGTCATCCGCTTCGATGCGGCGGCGCAGGTCATTTCCGTTCGGGTGCCGCAGCGCACAGAGCATCAGCCACTCCGAAATGCCGGAAGCGTTGCTGACAGTGTACGGCGGCACGGTCTCCTCCTCGGTGATCTGTGCCGCGAGCTTTTGCAGGTTTGTATCGATATTTTTCACGGTGGAAAGCAGAATGAGCTTCTCTTTGGCGCGGGTCATCGCGACGTAGAACACGCGCAGCTCCTCTGCGGAAGCGCTTTCCGCCGTTGCAAGGCCGATGGCCTCGCGGATGAACGTGGTGCGGCGCACGCCGGTCTCGGGATCTGTAAGGCGCATGCCGACACCGAGCTGTGGGTGCATGCGCAGGTCGTCCGTATCATTCACGAATTTCCGGCCGCAGCCCGCGATGATGCACACGGGAAACTCCAAGCCCTTTGATTTGTGGATGCTCATGATGCGCACGACGTTGGCGTTTTCCGAGACGACATTGGCGCTTTCCATATCGGATCGATTCTTTTTCAGGCGCTCCGCAAAGCGCACGAAGCCGGAAACGCCGCTGTACCCGTGGGCTTCGTATTCTGCCGCGTATTTTTCCAGCAGGCGAATGTTTGCAAGGCGGCTTTCTCCGCCGGGCATGGCGCGCACGATGTTTTCGTAACCGGTTTCGGTGCACAGCATATTGATAAAGCTGTCCGCAGGCATGGTGGAAGCGAGCGCTCGGAAACGCGTCAGCTCATCGCGCACACGCACACAGCGCTCGTTTTCAGCGCGCAGAAGCGAAACGTACAACGTCTCTTCCCCGCACTCGCGGCGCAGTTGCGCCATATCTTCCGCTGTGAAGCCGTAAATGGGGCTCATCAAAACGGAGAGCAGCGGAATGTCTTGATCCGGGTTATCGATGACGTTTAAAAATGCCAAGATGAGCGAGACCTCCGCCGCGGCGAAAAAGCCGCCCGTGACAGCCGCCCACGTGGGAATGCCCGCATTGCGCAGATTTTCTGCATAGACAGGTGCATATTTATTGGAGCTGCGCAGCAAAATGCAGAAATCGCGATATTCTATGGGACGCTCCTGACCGTTTTCCGTGACGGTGAAGCCGCTTTCCATCAGCTCGCAGATGATTTTTGCGATACGCTGCGGCTCCAGCACCTCTGCGCCCACGCCGTCGATGTCTTCCAAAAACTCCACGCGCGTTTCGCAACCCGATTTTTCGGGGTACTGCGCGCCCGCCGCAAGCTTTTCATCGCCGACGTAATCGATGCCGCCGCATGTGCGGGACATAAGCTGCGTGAAAACGAAGTTGACGCTTTCCGTCACGGTTTTGCGCGAACGGAAGTTGCGGTCTAACACGATAGATGCCGGGTATGCGTCCTTTTCGCGGTCATAGCGCGGAAATTTATCTTTATAACGGATGAAAATATCCGGCATTGCCTGACGGAAGCTGTAAATACTCTGTTTTACGTCGCCCACCATAAAGCGGTTCGCACTGTTTTGGGAAATGGATTCAAAAAGATAATCCTGCACGTCATTCGTGTCCTGATATTCGTCCGTCATGATCTCGTCAAAGCGCTCGGAGACGAGCTTTGCGGTCTCTGTGCGCCGAAATGTACCGTCTTCCTGCTCCGTTAAAAACAGCTGCAAGGCCATGTGCTCAAGATCACTGAAATCGAGCACGTTTTTCTCACGCTTTTTCGCGCTGTATGTTTTCTCGAACGACTGCACGGCCAGAAACAGATAGACGACCGTGCCGGTCGTGGCGGCGATTTCTTCCGTGAATTTCTGGTCTTCCGCGTCGCCTGCAAGCTTCTGCAGTTTGCCGATTTCCTTTTTTACCATATCGCGCATGGCCTTGATGCGATCGGCACGCGGGTCTTCTCCTCTGAAAGGACCAAGCTTATCGAACGTGACGGTCAAGTCGGAAAAGCGGCAGGTTTCAGGGTCTTCCATTGCCTGCAGCTTTGCCGAAAGCTTATCGATATCCGCGCCGAGTGCCGTGCAGTACGCTTTTTCAAGGTCCGGGTCTTCTGCCGCAAGGCGGTATGCACTGTGGGAAAGCTTGATTGCGAAGTCGTAGACCTCCATGATATGCTGCCGGACGACCTCGCCCCACGGTGTTTTGACCGGGGACTGCGTGACATCCGTCATGGCTTTTTGAATGTCCCGCATCCATTTGTCCGGAAACGGATGGCTGCGCGTGTATTCGTACATTTTGAGGATTGCGGCGGAAAGGCGGGCGTCGTTTTTGTCGCCGCCGAGCACATCTGCCAGGTCTGTCCTAAAGTTTTCGTCTTTGTACCACTCGGTCAGCACTTCGTCGAGCGATTCGGTCATCAGCTCTTCCTGTTGCTTATCGGTGATGATGGAGAAATCGGGCGAGATACCGAGCAGGTAGAAAAATTCGCGCACAATGTCCGAACAGAAGCTGTCCACCGTGCAGATGTGCGCCTGCTGCAATAAAAGCTGTTGGCGGCGCAAGCGGGTGTTTTCCGGCTGCTCCTTCATGAGTGCCAAAAGTCGCTTTTCGATGCGGTCGCGCATTTCGGCTGCGGCGGCTTTTGTGAAGGTCACGACGAGCAGACGGTCGGCGTCCGTGAGATGCTCCGGATCCGTCAGGCGCTCGATAACGCGCTCCACGAGCACCGCGGTCTTGCCGGAACCCGCAGCGGCGGAGACCAGAACCGTACCGCGCCGCGCTTTGATGGCATCGAGCTGTGCGTCAGTCCAATTCGGCATTTTCCCCACTCCCTTTCTCTAAGTCATTTTCCATGCGCGCGAGCGCTTCGTCGTTTTTCATGCTGTTCTTTTCGGCATCGTCCGCAGCGTGCTCGGAGCCGCAGACGGACGTATACGGGCACCACGCGCAGGCGTTGATGTTCTGCATCAGCGGTTTTGCCATGATCTCGCCGGCAGAAAGCTCCTCCGCCATTGTTGCGATGAGACGCTCCACGTAGCGCAGGACGATCTGCAGCTCCGGCTCATTTAAAGCGGAAGCCGTACCGCTGAGTTTTCTTGTTTTGGTGAGATAAACAGGAATAAATCGACCGTTCAGACCCATTTCCATTGCATTCAAAATTTCGTTGTCCTTTAAAAGCAGGCCGTTCATGCGCAGGTTTTTTTCCACTTCCTGCTTTAGCTTTTCGGTGCTTTCCGTGCCGTCCGAGGTCACACTTGCAATGAACGCCGGCATGTACAAAATGCCCGCCGGGTGCAGGTCTTTATTCTGCGCGAGCGCCGCGAGGTAAATAAGCATTTGCAAGCTCATGCCGTACAGAACATCGGCGAGCTTAAACTCTTTGCGGCCGGTTTTATAATCGACGACGCGCACATAGGTCGTACCGTTTTCATCTTTATACAAATCCACACGGTCGATGATGCCGCCGACCGTGACGAGCCCGTTTTTCGTTGGGATGCGCAGCAGTGGGTACGGTGTGCCGTTTTTGAGCTCCAGCTCGAAATGCTCCGGGCGGAACAGGCTATGCATCATTTCTTCCGACATGTGGGCGATGAGCTTTACGGCCGTTTGCTCCATGCGGTACAAGCGGTATTTTTCGCGCGGCGAAAGAGCATCATAGCCGCCCATATTTTCGCGCACATAGTCCATGATGCTCGTGTGTACGCGCGCTTTTAAGTCATCTGCATAAAGATGCAGCGCTTGAATGTCCTCCGCACTGCCGAGAATCTGCTCGAAAAGATAGTGCATCAGACTGCCGTATTCCAGCGCATCGATCTCTGCCGGGCGGCGCTCCTTTGCGCCGAGGCCGTAGCGGCAGAAGTATTTAAAGCGGCACTGGTGATAAACTTCAATTTGGCTTGCGGAAAAATAGTGCCCGCCGCCAAAATAGTCGTTTGCGGTCTCCGGCGCAAGGCGAGCCGAAGCCATGCGGTCTGTGCCGCCGAGGACCTGCAAACGTCCGGCGAACTCCGGCTTTTCGCGAAAAACACTTTTTAATGTCTCGGAGACGGT
>ENA-ORSM01002901-ORSM01002901.1-human-gut-metagenome-genome-assembly--contig:-NODE-2901-length-11440-cov-10.041019_pt1 | contig 11440 bp, 10 predicted proteins | sample MGYA00241903_ERZ509170 | MGnify/ENA primary metagenome ERZ509170 (study PRJEB26280, sample SAMEA2338784) | human gut metagenome | biome: human gut; feature: human-associated habitat; material: faeces...
AAACAGGAAGTTCCCGTCGGGGAACTCCCTGCCTTACTTATCGTGTGTGGATTTTGCAGGGTGCGTCCGGGTGGACGCGCCCTGTTTTTGTGTTTAGTCCTCTAATCCGTGGCTTCCCGCCACGTTCTTCAAATATTCCCCCGGTTCGCCGTTCAGAATCAGCTCAGCATACGCCAGCGGGTCATTATAGATGAGGTAGTCCAGTTCAGACCGCTGCGCAATGGTAACATCCAGCGCATCTTCGACCCCGGTGCAGTCGATGGAAATTTTTCTGCCATCCCGGAGCAGCAGCTCCACACAGCCAGTATCCATGTTGAACGAACAGGCTCTTGCATCGTACTTCATAATCGTGTCCTCCTGAAATCAGTGTTTGATTTGTTTCGGTCAATCTATGATTTCGGATTTCAGTTTCTGTCGGAAACCTCTATTGAACTTTCCGAAGAAAACAAAAAATCCGACCCCATCTCCTATCGGAAACAAGTTCGGATTATTTTTGTCTGGTCGGAGTGGCGAGACTCGAACTCGCGGCCTCCTGCTCCCAAAGCAGGCGCGCTACCAACTGCGCAACACCCCGGCATCCGGCGGCACTGCTGCACCGCCGGAATATAGTATATCGTTTTTGGAGCGGTTCGTCAATAGCGGCGTGGCCCTGCCGTGCCTTTAATTAAAGGAGCGGAAGCCCTTGCCGATGATCTCGCTGGAGTTGACGATGGTGATAAAGCTCCGGGGGTCGTTCTCCCGCAGGAAGTTGCGCAGCTGCAGGGCCTGACGGCGGGTCAGCACCGTCACCAGCACGCTCAACTCGTGGTGGGTGTAAGCGCCGTAAGCCTTTTCCACGGTAGCGGAACGGTTCATTTCCTTGATGATGAAGTCCAGAATGGGCTGCGGGTTGGACGTCACGATGGTGCACACCTTGCGCAGGCGGATGTTCTCGATGGCACCGTCCACCACAAAGCTCTTGCCGATCAGGCCAAGGATGCAGTAAAGGCCGGTGCCCATGCCGAACCGCCATGCCGCCGCCAGCACAATGAGGATATCGCTGACCATCAGGGCTTTGCCGATCTCCATAGAGGTATATTTTGCCAGAATCAGGGCCACAATATCCGTACCGCCGGTGGATGCACCGATGTCGAACACGATCGCCGCACCCAGAGCCGGCAGGAACACGGCGAACACCAGATCCAGCATGGCATCGCCGCTCATGGAAACGTTGACGGGATAGAGCCACTCGCACACCGACACAAAAAAGGACAGCGCAAAGGAAGAATAGATCGTCCAGCCCATGGTCTTGATGCCCAGAAAGACGAAGCCCAGCACCACCAGAATCAGGTTGATGATCCACATAAAGCCGCCCACGTTGATCTTAGGGAACAGGTCTGCCAGCAGAATGGACAGGCCCGAGGTGCCGCCAAATGCAAAATGATTGGGATTTTTAAAGTAAACGATGCCGACCGCCGTCAGGATCAGGCCGAGATTCAGCTCACCGAAGAAATTTAAATTCTTCAGCATATTTTTCCTGCTGAACGCTTCTTTTAAACTGTTCATGGGGTTCCTCCTATTTTAAACACGGCAAAATGCGCTGTATGCCATGCAAAAATATACTCTCCTTGCACGGCGGTGTCAAGGGATAGGGAAAAAGTTGTGGAAAACAACATGAATTGGGGATTTTTCGGATGGGAGAACTCCTTCAGTCAAAGCCTGACGGCTTTGCCAGCTCCCTCGGGGAGGGAAGCCTTTGGCAAAGAGGAAAAGCTTTACCGTACTGCCAAGGGCCCCATCTCTGAGGGGGCTGTCACCGAAGGTGACTGGAGGAGTTAAGCTCCCCCTCTCGGGGGAGCTGGCGAGCGTATGCGAGACTGAGAGGGTTTTCTCTTGAAGAAATCGGCAGAATAGTGTATTATATAGTATTATGGAATATATAGGCACTTTGTGCCTTTGACAGGGGGAAAACACATGGCAGATAAAAACTTTCTGACCGACATCATCGACGCTGATCTGGCCGAGGGCAAGATCAGCGAGATCCATACCCGCTTCCCGCCCGAGCCCAACGGCTACCTGCACATTGGCAGTGCCAAGGCCATCTACATCAACTGGTCCATTGCAAACCAGTACGGCGGTAAGTTCAACCTGCGTCTGGACGACACCAACCCTGCCCGCGAGGGTGAGGAGTACGTGAACAGCATCATCGAGGATCTGCACTGGCTGGGCGCCGACCCCAACGGCGGCATCTTCTACGGCAGCGACTACTTTGATAAATGCTACGAGTATGCCGAAAAGCTCATCATGGAGGGCAAGGCCTACGTGGACGACCTGACCCGCGACGAAATGCGCGAGTACCGCGGTGCCGATGCCGGCAAGCCTTCCCGTCCTTCTCCGTGGCGCGACCGCACCCCGGAAGAGAATCTTGACCTGTTCCGCCGGATGCGTGCCGGTGAGTTCCAGGAGGGCGAAAAGACCCTGCGTGCCAAGATCGATCTGGCAAGCCCCAACATGAACATGCGTGACCCGGCTATCTACCGCATCAAGTACGCCGAGCATCACCGTCAGGGCAGCAAGTGGTGCATCTACCCGATGTACGACTTCGCACACCCCATTCAGGATGCCATTGAGGGCATCACCCACAGCATGTGCAGTCTGGAGTTCGAGAACCACCGTCCGCTGTACAACTGGGTCATCGAGAACATCTTCGGCACGGCCTTCCCCAAGCAGCGTGAGTTTGCACGCCTGAACATGACCAACACCGTCATGAGCAAGCGCTACCTGCGTGAGCTGGTGGAAATGGGCATTGTGGACGGCTGGGACGACCCCCGTATGCCCACCCTGTGCGGCCTGCGCCGCCGCGGCTACACCCCCACCTCCATCTTCACCTTCGTGCGGGAGGCCGGTATTTCTAAATCCGACAACCTGATCGACATGCGCCAGCTGGAAGCCTGCATCCGCAGCGAGCTAGACCTGACCGCTCAGCGCCGCATTGCCGTGCTGGACCCCGTAAAGCTGATCGTAGACAACTACCCGGAGGACAAGACCGAGTACTTTGATGTAGCCAACAACCCCAACCGCGAAGCCAACGATACCACCACCCGCAAGGTGGCCTTTACCAAAGAGCTGTGGATCGAGAATGAGGACTTTGCCGAGGTGCCGCCTCCCAAGTTCAAGCGCCTGACCATTGGCGGTGAGGTGCGTCTGATGGGCGCTTACATCGTCAAGTGCACCGGCGTGGAGAAGAATGCCGACGGCAGCATTGCCGCCATCCACTGCACCGCCGACCTCGAGACCGGCAACGGCAATCCCGCCGACGGCCGCAAGGTCAAGGGCACCATCCATTGGGTGAGTGCCGCCCATGCCGTGGATGCCGAGGTGCGCCTGTACGACAAGCTGTTCACCGAGGCCAACATGAACGCCATCCCCGAGGGCAGCGATTACAAGGACTACCTCAACCCCGAGAGCGTGGTGGCACGCAAGGGCTGCAAGCTGGAAGAGGCTCTGGCCGGCGCAAAGCCGGGCGAGAAGTTCCAGTTCGTCCGCACCGGCTTCTTCACCCCGGACAGCAAGAACCCCGGCGTCTACAACCGTGTTGTCACCCTGCGTGACAGCTTCAAGCCTGCCAAGTAAGCAGCGCGGCCGGACGCAAAATTTCTCCAAAGGAGCAATTTCGATACGATGAAAAAGCATATGACCCGGAACGTGATCCTCATGGCGATCCTGGATGTGGCCCTTGGCATCGTCCTGTCGCTGTATATCGCCAGTACGGGCACCGTTCCCGCAGCCGACAACGCGGATACTTATGCCGATGGTGCCTACAGCGCCTCCGCACAGGGCTACAAAAGCGAAGTGACCGTGATGATCAACATTACGGGCGGCAAAGTGACCAACGTGCAGATCGACGCGGGCGACGAGGCACCTGACGTGGGCGGCAAGGCGGCGGAAAGCCTTGCCCGCAGCCTGCTGGATGCCGGCGGCACGGCAGGTGTGGACACGGTCTCGGGTGCTACCATGACCAGCAACGCGGTGCTGTCCGCTATGGATGCCTGCCTTGCACAGGCCGTGCAGGAATAACGCTTTGATTTGGACTGCTGCACGGCGAGACTGTGCGGCAGTTTTTTGTTGTGAGAGAGTTTTTTTATGTTTCTGGATGTTCTGCCTTTCAAAAACGATACGGCCCGCCTTGTCCGCGTGTATGGGGACGAGCCCTGCATCACCCTGCCGGAGGCTCTGCCCGCCCCGGAGGGGGGCACGCTGACCATCACCGAGCTGGGGGATTACTGCTTCTCCGAGAAGCCCCGCGGTCTGCCTGCGCCGGAAGAGCTCTGCCGCTATGCGGTGGAGCCGGACGGCACCGCGCGCTTCCTGCGGGCCTTTGGACGCGATCTGACGGGCGCTTCTCATGCCCGGTATGATCTGGACTTCGGGGACGGAGACGCCTCTGCTGCCGCCCGGAGCGGGGAAGAAGCCCTCCATCCCCTTTGCGGCAGCTTTCTGGAGGAACTGGTTCTGCCCGGGAGCCTGCGGGTCATCGGGAGCTGTGCCTTTTACAACTGCCGCCGCCTGCGCCGCCTTTCGGCCGGGGCGGGGGAGCTGACCATGGGCAGCGATGTCTTCCTCAACTGCTTTGCACTGGAAACGCTGGTCATCCGGGCCTGGCCGGAGCAGGCCACCGGCCTGTTTGCGCTGGTGGCCTGCATTACCGAGGCGGTGCAGGCGCTATTCTGGCCAGAGGGAGAGGCCCAGCCCCTCGCGGGTCTGTGGTACCCCGCCTACTGGGAAGACATTGAGGAGACTCCCGCGCACATTCTGCTCCACACGTTTTCGGGGCAGGGGTACCATTACAGACAGTGCTTTTTGAATGGGAAATTTCTCCCGGTCGAATACGACGCCATCTTCCCGCAGGGGCACGACGCGGATGACGCCAACATTATGGCCATGCTCTGCTTTGACCGTCTGCGCTGGCCCTGGAGCCTGAGCAGTGCCGCTGCCGAGCATTACCGGGCTTTTCTGGCGGCCAACACGGGCCGGGTGCTTGCCCGGCTGCTGAAAGCGCAGGACATGGACGGCCTGCGGGCTCTGCTGGCGCTGGATGTGTTTGATGAAGACGCCTTTGCCGCGGGTGCGGCGTTGGCGGCCAAGGCCGACAACGCTTCTGCTGCCGCTCTGCTGGCCGACGCCGAGCACAAAAAGTTTGCGGCCCGGCCCAACAAAAAGAGGTACGATTTTGATTTCTGAAAAGGAAAAATTCTTCGACCCGCGCAAGCCGTTCGAGTCCAAACGGCCTGAGACCCATGAGGAGTGGCAGGCGCGGATAGGCGGCGAGGTGCTGGCCGTGGTGCGCAGCGGGCTGTATCTGGACTTCCGATTTCTGGATATGGCCCTCTCGGCCCTGAGCCCAACCCCGGACGAGCGGTGCGGGGTGCTGGCCACCGATGGCCGCATCCTCTGCTACCAGCCCAGCGCCCTGCTGCGGCTGTACAAGGAAAACCCGAAATACCTCAACCGCCTGTACTTACACACGGTGTTCCACTGCATCTTCCGCCACCTGTGGACCAAAGGGCGGCGGGACAAGCGCCTGTGGCACCTGGCCTGTGACATCGCGGTGGAAAATGTCATCGACGGGCTGGGCCGCAAAAGCGTCCAGCGCCCGCTGAGCTATGTCCGTCAGCACGCCTATGAGGAGATCAAAGCCGAGCAGAAAGTGGTGGCGGCAGCACCCACCTACCGCTGGCTGCTGGACCAGACGCCTGGCGTGCTCCGCCAGCTGGAGCGGGAGTTCTACACCGACGACCACCGCCTCTGGCCCAAGGACGCCCCGGAGCAGCCCCAGCAGATGCCCACGCCCCTGCCCCAGAAGACCTGGCAGAAGATCGGGGAGCGGATGCAGACCGAGCTGGAGCTGCGGGATAAAGAGGCGGCCGACGCGCTCAAGGAGCAGGTCAAGGCCGCCAACCGCAGCCGCCGCAGCTACAAAGATTTCCTGCGCCGGTTCTGCATCACCCGGGAGGAAGTGCACCTTGACCCGGATGAATTTGATCTGAACTTTTATACCTACGGCCTTTCGGTCTACGGCAACATGCCTCTCATTGAGCCGCTGGAGACCCGGGAAAGTAAGAAAATCGAGGAGCTGGCCCTCGTCATTGACACCAGCTATTCCACCTCCGGCGAGCTGGTGCGGGCGTTCCTGGCCGAGACCTACACCCTGCTGAAAGGGCGGGAAAATTTCTTCCACCGGATGAACCTGCACCTGATCCAGGCGGACAACACCGTCCAGCAGGACCTGCTCATTCGCAAGGAAGACGAGCTCATCCATGCCATGAACCATTTCCAGCTGCGGGGCGGCGGCGGAACGGATTTCCGCCCGGCGTTTGAGTACGTTGATCGCCTGTGTGCCGAAAAGCAGTTCACCAACCTGCGGGGCCTGCTCTACTTTACGGACGGAATGGGCACCTACCCAGCCCGCCGCCCGTCGTATGAAGCCGCGTTCCTCTTTCTGGGGGAGCGGTTCGACGATGCCAATGTGCCGCCCTGGGCCATGAAAGTGGTGCTGGACGAGGAAGAGTTTGCGGGCCCGGCGGCCCGGTCGGCTTCGGCGCTGGCCGAGGCCATGAGCGAGGAGGACGACCTCTACCGCGACCTCAATAATTCGTGAATCACAATGCGTGAGGAGTTTGCTATGAACATCAAACGTGCCAAAGAAGAAATTGAGCATACCGTCAAGGCATACCTGGCCAAGGATGCTCTGGGCGAGTACGCCATCCCGGCCATCCGCCAGCGGCCCATCCTGCTGATGGGCCCTCCGGGCATTGGCAAAACGCAGGTCATGGAGCAGGTGGCCCGGGAGTGCGGTGTGGCACTGGTGGCCTACACCATCACCCACCACACCCGCCAGAGCGCCGTTGGCCTGCCCTTTATCCGCCAGCGCCATTATGGCGACAAGGATGTCTCGGTGACGGAATACACCATGAGCGAGATCATCGCCAGTGTGTACGCCAAGATGGAGGCCACCGGCCTTTCTGAGGGCATCCTCTTCATTGATGAGATCAACTGTGTGTCCGAGACGCTGGCACCGACGATGCTGCAGTTCCTGCAGTGTAAGATGTTCGGCAATCAGAAGATCCCGGAAGGCTGGATCATCGTGGCAGCAGGTAATCCGCCGGAATATAATAAGTCGGTCCGTGATTTTGATGTGGTGACACTCGACCGTATTAAGAAGATTGATGTGGATGTGAACTATGATGTCTGGAAAGAGTACGCATATCAGGCAGATATCCATCCGGCGGTCCTTGCATATCTGGAGATCCGCAGGGACTATTTCTACCGCATGGAGACGACCGTGGACGGAAGAGTCTTTGCAACGGCCAGAGGATGGGAAGATCTCTCCCAGCTTCTGAAGACATATGAGAAGCTGGGAAAGAAAGCAGACAGAGAGGTCGTTCATCAGTACATTCAGCACTGGAAGATTGCAAAGGATTTTGCAAATTATCTGGAACTGTACAGAAAATACAAGAAAGATTACGGACTTGAGAAGATCATTGAAGGTGTCTACACAAAGGACACCTTGGAAAGACTGCAGTATGCAGCATTTGATGAGCGTCTCAGTGTAGTTAACATGCTGATCGGAAGACTGGGAACTTGCTTTAAAGATTATTTCCTGAAAGACCGGTTTGTGACGATCTTATATGAATATCTGAAGTTATTAAGATCCAATCTGCAGATCGATCTTGTAGTCTGTGAAGCGAGGGACAAGTACGAAAAACTCCGGAAAGAAGAGCAGATGACAAAGCAGGAAGATCATGTACGCAAACAGGTACTGGATACGCTGGAATCCTATGAACAGCTTACGAAAGAGGAACATCTGGACGGAGAAGCAGCATTTGAACGTGTAAAGGAATTGTTTGGCAATGAAGTGGCAGGGCGGGAAGAACTGACAGAGCATACACTTGCTGCGCTGGAACACGCATTTGAGTTCATGGAAGATGCATTCGGAGACAGTCAGGAGATGGTCTCTTTCGTGACAGAGCTTAACACGAATTATTACAGTATTCAGTTCCTGAAGGAAAATGACTGCGACAAGTATTATCAGTACAATAAGAAATTGTTATTTGACAAACAACAGGAAGAGATCCTGTCCGAAATGGATGAGATCGAACAGGATCTGAACAGAATACGTTAATTTCTTAACGGAGTTTTAACAAAAGAAGTACATTTACTTTAAACGGCACAGGTGTTAGAATAAACAATGTATATGGATACTGGGAGAATTGCGGATATAACGCATATAAGAGCAGCATATACGATGAATGAACGTAAAAAATATAAGATGACATAAAGGAGAATATATATGAAATGGAATCAGTTTCGCCTGAAGACGACGACAGAGGCAGAAGATATCGTCAGCAGCATGCTTGCTGATCTTGGAATCGAGGGAGTGCAGATCGAGGACAAGATACCGCTCACCCAGTCTGACAAAGAGCAGATGTTCGTAGACATCCTGCCGGATATACCGGAAGATGATGGATGTGCATATCTGACATTCTATCTGGACGAAGATGTAGACAAACAGGAACTGTTACTGAAAGTCAGACAGGAATTGGAAGAGATGAGAAGCTACCTGAATGTAGGAGAATGTACGATTGAAGAATCACAGACAGAGGATGTAGACTGGGTGAATAACTGGAAACAGTATTTCCATCAGTTCTATATTGATGACATTCTTGTCATTCCTTCATGGGAAAATGTCGAGGCGAAGGACAGTGACAAGATGGTGATCCATATCGATCCGGGTACAGCATTCGGAACCGGTATGCATGAGACAACACAGCTCTGCATCCGTCAGCTTAAGAAATATGTGACAGAGGATACAGAAATCTTAGATGTAGGATGTGGAAGCGGAATCCTTGGAATGCTGGCATTGAAGTTCGGCGCAAAGCATTCCGTAGGAACGGATCTGGATCCGTGTGCGATCGATGCAACATATGAGAATATGGACAATAACGGAATCAGCAGAGATAAGTATGAAGTCATGATCGGTAACATCATTGATGATAAAGCAGTACAGGACAAGGTGGGATATGAAAAATATGATATTGTAGCAGCAAATATCCTGGCAGATGTACTGGTGCCGCTGACACCTGTGATCATTCATCAGATGAAAAAGGGCGGTATCTATATCACGAGTGGAATCATCGAAGACAAAGAAGATGTGGTAGTAGAAGCTGTGAAGGAGGCAGGCCTGGAAGTCCTGGAAGTCAATCACCAAGGTGAGTGGGTATCTGTAACAGCAAGAAAGAATTAGAGGATCTGATATGCAGCATTTTTTTGTATCACCGGAACAGGTGAGGGAAGAAAAAATCTATGTAGAAGGCAGTGACGTCAATCATATGAAGAATGTGCTCCGTATGAAGACCGGCGAGGAACTGACCATTGGGGACGGTGACGGGTGGCTCTATTTGTGTGTGGTGGAATCTTACGAAGAAGACATGGCGGTACTTAAGATTCTGGAGAAAAAGAAGGATGAGAGCGAACTTCCGTCAAAAATCTATCTGTTTCAGGGACTACCAAAACAGGACAAGATGGAACTGATCGTGCAGAAAGCGGTGGAACTGGGTGTATACCAGGTGATTCCGGTGGCAACGAAGCGTGCAGTGGTAAAGCTGGATGCAAAGAAAGCAAAAAAGAAGGTCGAACGCTGGCAGCAGATTGCAGTCAGTGCGGCAAAGCAGGCAGGAAGAGGCATTATCCCGGCAGTGGGAGAAGTGTGTACCTATGCACAGGCCCTGAAGTGTGCAGAGGAACTGGATGTTGTCCTGATCCCGTATGAACTGGCAGAAGGCATGGAAGAGACGAAGCAGATCATTGCAGAGATCCGGCCGGGGCAGTCGGTCGGCATCTTTATCGGACCGGAAGGCGGCTTTGAGAAAGAAGAAGTAGAACAGGCTGTGAAAGCCGGGGCAGAGCCGCTGACACTTGGAAAGAGAATCCTCCGTACAGAGACGGCCGGACTTACAATGCTTTCGGTTCTGATGTTCCATCTGGAAGGGTAGAGACATAATCTAATACTAAGAATGAAGAGTACAGGAAGTGAAGAAATGAAGGAAGTATATCTGGATAATTCGGCGACCACTATGGCATATCGAAGCGTCGGGGAACTGGTGCAGAAGGTTATGTGTGAAGACTATGGCAACCCGTCTTCCATGCATAACAAGGGTGTGGAAGCAGAAAAATATATAAAAGAAGCAAAAGAGACATTTGCAAGACTATGGAAAGTACAGGAAAAGGAAGTGTATTTTACTTCCGGCGGTACCGAAAGTGACAATATGGCGCTGATCGGTGCAGCAAGGGCGAACAAGCGTGCAGGCAACCACCTGATCACGTCATCTATTGAACATCCGGCGATCATTAATACCATGCGTTTTCTGGAAGAGGAAGAAGGATTCCGTGTAACCTATCTTCCGGTAGATCAGTATGGAAGAATCCGTCTGGATGCACTGCAGGAAGCACTGTGTGAAGATACGATTCTGGTATCGATCATGTATGTGAATAATGAGGTGGGTTCTGTCCAGCCGATCCAGGAAGCGGCAAGTATCGTAAAGGCATATAATAAAGATATTTTATTCCATGTCGATGCGGTACAGGGATTTGGAAAATATAAGATTTACCCGAAGAAACTTAAGGTAGATATGTGTTCCGTCAGTGGTCATAAGATCCACGGACCGAAGGGTGTGGGTGCTTTATACATCGGTGAAAATGTAAAGATCCGTCCGATCGTTTATGGAGGCGGCCAGCAGCATGATATGCGTTCCGGAACAGAAAATGTACCGGGAATCGCAGGACTTTCCCTGGCAGCAAAGACGATTTACGACAACCTGGATAAGAAGGTAGAGAAGATGAGGATGCTAAAGCAGCATTTCATCGAAGGCGTGGAAAAGATTGAGAATACGACAATCCACGGATTATATGATGAGACATCGGCACCACATATTATCAGTGTAGGAATCGCAGGTATCCGGAGTGAAGTATTGCTGCATGCGCTGGAAGATAAAGGAATCTATGTATCATCCGGTTCGGCATGTGCATCCAATCATCCACAGATCAGCGGTGTGTTAAAGGGAATCGGCGCAAGGCAGGAGTTCCTGGATGCGACCCTCAGGTTCAGTATGTCAGAATTTACTACGATGGAAGAGATTGACTATACGCTCGATGCACTATATAATATAGTACCGATGCTTAGAAGATATACCAGACATTAAGTAGATCACGATAAAAGAGAAAGAAATCAGGAAAGGAATCAGAAGATGAGATTTCATACATTTTTATTAAAATATGGAGAGATTGGAATTAAGGGAAAGAACCGTCATCTGTTCGAGGATGCACTGGTACGCCAGGTGCGCTATGCATTAAAGGATGTGGACGGACAGTTTGATGTGCATAAGTCACAGGCGAGAATCTATGT
>ENA-ORSM01002902-ORSM01002902.1-human-gut-metagenome-genome-assembly--contig:-NODE-2902-length-11437-cov-2.446934_pt1 | contig 11437 bp, 9 predicted proteins | sample MGYA00241903_ERZ509170 | MGnify/ENA primary metagenome ERZ509170 (study PRJEB26280, sample SAMEA2338784) | human gut metagenome | biome: human gut; feature: human-associated habitat; material: faeces...
TTTTCATTTCATACTAAAAATAAAAACGTTGAAAGCTTTTCATAGGGGATGAAAAAATGTTCATGGGAAAAGTCTTGTCCGAATCATGAGCTTTTCAGTATAATATAAAAAAATTTCGAGAAAAACTCATATTTTATTATTTTTCTCAATCGAGGGGGTACAGTATGGACTTCAATTTTGTCGCATTTTTCTTTAATCCCTTGGTCCTCTTATTTTTAACCATGACCTTGGGCAACCTTTTTGGCGAACTGAAGATTGGAAAATTCAAGTTCGGCATTACAGGAACCTTGTTTGTTGGTCTGGTCATTGGCTATTTCCTGACCCAATATGCAGCGGGCGTTCCTAAAGAAAGCCGCTATTTTGCCTCTGCTATGGCTGTCATGCAGGGAAAGGTCATCCCCGGTCCGCTTATGAATCTTGCCCTTCTTGTCTTTATTGTGGGGACGGGTCTTCTTGCTGCCAGTGATATGAAATATGCCTTGACGAAATTTGGCAAGCAGTTTGTTATCCTCGCTATCTTCATTCCCTTTGTCGGAGCTGTTGCTTCCTATGGTTCGAGCCAGCTCCTGCAGGATATGAGCCCTTTCCAGATGACCGGGACCTATACGGGCGCCCTGACAAGTTCCACGGGTCTTGCTGCGGCTACGGAGTCGTCTGACAGCGAGGCTAGACGATTGGGCATGGAATTTGGCAGCCAGCCGGAATCAGCCAGAAAAAAGATCATTGCCATCATCAACAGCGCCCGCGTCCGTGATGCCAAGCTTCGTCATGAATCCGCACCGGCTCCGCTGACGCTGGAAGGGACCCAGTCCCTTTCCCAAGAAGATGTTGAAGTCTTTGTCACGGAGGCAAAGGCCGGCGTTGGCGTGGGACACTCCATCGGTTATCCTTTTGGGGTTCTCTTCTTGATCCTTGCCATTAACCTGATTCCGAAGATCTTTGGCCTTGATGTCGAAGACGAAAAGAAACGGTATTTTGCGCAAAAGGCGCTTGATATCAAGAATGACGCAAGCCTTGTGACGGAAAAACATCAGGAAGTCGCCATGGATTTCATTGGTTTTTCCCTTGCCGCCTTCCTAGGGTATGTGGTCGGGTCCATCCGCATCTACATGGGACCTTTGGGCTGGTTCTCCCTCGGCGCGACGGGCGGCGCTATCCTTGTGGCCTTGGCCTTGGGCGCACTGGGTCAGCTTGGTCCTATCCATTTCCGTATGAACAGCACTGTCCTTGGTAAGATGCGCACGTATTTCCTGTCTGTCTTTCTTGCCGGAACGGGCCTCAACTATGGGTTCCGTGTCGTTGATGCTGTAACGGGTGATGGCTATATGGTGGCTATCATTTCCGCCCTGGTTGCCCTCATTTCCATTCTTGCCGGCTTCCTATTGGGTCATTATGTTTTCCGTATCAATTGGACCCTGCTTTCCGGTGCCATTACGGGCGGCATGACGAGTGCCCCGGGCCTTGGCGCTGCTGTTGATGCCTTGGAGTGTGATGAACCAGCTGTTTCTTATGGGGCTACGCAGCCTCTTGCTACCTTCATCATGGTCATCTTCTCCATTATCATCCACAAACTTCCGCTGTAAGAAAATTGCAATCGCAATACCCCTTACCGAATGCACAACGCGCATTTGGTAAGGGGCATTTCTTATTTTTTACTCGGCGCACAGATCGCGCCGATCTTTCATAGCAGCAGCCCTCTCTTGTTAAATTCCTTATGAATCAGCTTCCTGCACGTAAAAAGCCTTGGATTTGCGTCTAAGTTCAGGGCTTACGTTATGGTTTTCCTCCGTGTTTTGTCCCTCGGGCGGAAAATGCCGTTTCGCCTGACCAAGGCGGGAACCCGAAAGGCGTACGTTGCCTCATCAAAATGAAGCAAGCCTGCCCTTTCGGTGGGGGATAAGACGGATAGTTTTTGCCTGGCGTTTCCATATGAGCGGTCAGCGAGGAATATCTTTCGATGGTCCAAAACCGCTAATCGCAAGACCCCGTCAAAGTGATTCGGCTCACGGACCGTGTTATCGAAAATCTATTCGGCGCCCTGTCCGGAGGACACGGTCAGGCACCGCGCCTTACCGTCCCTTGCTTGACTGCAGAGCCTTGTCTTAGGCAGTCGTTTTGTAAGGCTTTAGCAGCCCAGTACCACAGCCTGCATTCTGCCTGCCCTTGGACAACCATCCAACAAAAAAGCCCCTGCCATTGCGGCAGAGGCTTTTTGATCCTACCTTATTCTTTTTTGAAGGCTTCTTCGTCAAAGGTTCCCATGATCTTATCCACGACAATGGCGTTTGTCATGGATCCGGATACGTTCAGCATGGTACGGCCCATATCGATGATCGGATCAATGGCAAGGACGGGGGAGATGGAGGAGAAGTAGGCGCCAAGACCAGTCCCACTGAGGGAGACGGAAGCGGCCATGGTCGCTGTACCGGGAACACCCGCAATGCCGATGGACCCTAAGGCAATAACCACTATGCTCATGATAAATAAGGTCAGGTCAAAAGGAATACCGGATACATTGGCAATGTAGACCACAACCAGGCCGGGGAAGACCCCTGCACAGCCCTGCATTCCTGCCGTTGTCCCAAAACTTGTTGTTAAAGTTATTCTCAAGGTCTCCGTCGTTGTTGAAACGCCAAGACGATGGGTGAGGGTTTCGACCGTAAGGGGCAGGACGCCCATGGAAGAACGGGAAGTAAAGGCAAGGACAAGGGGACTTTTGGCTTTCTTGAAATAGGTGAGAGGGTTTACCCCAAAAACGGTGAGCAGGAGCGCTTCTGCAGCAAACATAATGGCAAGGCCCAGATACAGCAGGAGGATGAAAAGGCCCATATCCATGACTGCTTTAAGGCCTCTTGTGGCAAGGGTATTTGCCAGCAGGGCAACCACGCCATAAGGCATGAGGCCAATGATAAAATCACAGGCCCATCCCATGATGAGGTGGAGCTCGTCAAAGAGCTTTGTAAAGGCCTCCAGGCTGTTTGTGCCGGTTTTCTTGATGAGCTGGGCAATGCCGCCAATGACAACGCCAAAGATGACGACGGCAATGACATTCGTATCGGCCATGGCCTTGACCGGATTCATCGGAATCAGGGCCCGGAACGTATCGACGACAGGCTTTACGTCACGCATCTTGCTGGCGCCTTCTACAGCGCTTGAGCCGGCACCGAGACCAAAGAGGCTGCCCAGGGACAGTCCAACGATGGCCGCAAGGGCTACCATACCGAGGTTTGTGGCAAGCATGGCGCCAACGAGTTTCTTGAGGTTTGTTCCTTCATTCATATGAAGGATGACGTGGATGATGGAAGTAAGGACCAAGGGGACAACAAGCATACGGATGAGGTCGATGAACCCGCCGCCGACAAGGGAATACCATTTGGTGGCCTCCTTAATAAAGACCACTTTTGTTGGAGCGTCCGGAAATCCGGCGAGGACCTGAATAAAAATCCCTAGGAGGGCACCTGATATGGTGCCAATGGTCACGAGTTTTCCAAAAGAGGTGCCTTTTTTCTCCAAATGATGGATCATGGCGAGAATCAAAAGAAAAACGAGGAGAAGAAAAACGGTGGTGGGGTGACTGATCATGAGAAATTCCTTGAAAAAGTGAAGTTCCATAATGTACGTCCTTTCTGCATAAAATATACTGCGTAAGTATGAATTAATTTGAGAGTATACCCACAGACAGTGAGTTTGTCAATAATAACTCATCAAAAGATCATCTTACAAAGACTGCAGCAGGGGCAGTCCATAAAAAATAGGATAAGAACGGGAAAAACAGACTTTTTAAAAGAAATGGATTTTTTTAAAAAAGGGGTTGCAAAGGGAAAAGACTCATGTTATACTATGCACAGTTAGTAAAGACTAACCAACAGTTCAACACAGTTCTTTTAACCCTCTTTTCTTTCATGTGTATTGGTTAGTTTGAACTAATTACAACTTATTTTCCGCTGACTTCCGCTTCGTTTTCACTCCCCTGGAACGAAGCGGGACGGGCGGATCGGGAGGTACGTATGGAGCGCCTTTTGGAGATGGAACTTGTTCGGCAGTGTGCGCCGACATTGGCTGGACTCAAAGCGGCAAGTCTCTTCCGCTTTGTCTTTCCGCCTTTGGTCAGCCCCTTTGCTTTGATCAGCCGGATTGCCATACGGCTGGGGAACCTTTTCCTCGAAATGCTGAGCTTTGACATGGTAAAGCGAAGCGGCCTTCTGTTCGTATATCGTCCCTGTCACCTTGACCGCATCATGAAGGAGGATGGGGTGCCGGAATTTTTCAGCTCTTTGGGCTATACCGGTTCCCACTGGCAGGATCACCTAACCGAGATTTCCTTACGACTCGCAAAGCGGGCTTCCTTCCCCCATGAAATTGGAGTTCTCCTTGATTATCCCCTGGATGATGTGAAGGCGTACATGGCTTCTCCCAAGGAAAAAGGCCTCTGCTCGGGCTGTTGGAAAGCTTACACCAACCCCGCCCGGGCACGGCACTTTTTTGAAAAATGCCAGAAATGTACCCGTGTTTATTGTGAATGTTATGCCCAAGGCAGCCCGCTGGAACGGCTTCTTGTAGCGTAAGTTTCCCATGGGACCATTTTTGATACCTCAGAATTTGCGAAAGGACGATTGACATGAAAAAAACAGCTGTAATTTATTGGAGCGGAACGGGCAATACGGAAGCAATGGCCAACGCTGTTGCCGAAGGCATGAAAGAAGCGGGTGCTGATGTTTCTGTCATGACAGCCACGGAAGCTGCAAGCCTTGATCCCAGTACCTATGATGGCCTTGCCTTTGGCTGTCCCGCCATGGGAAGCGAAGTTCTTGAAGAAAGTGAATTCCAGCCGATGTGGGATGATGTCAAAGGAAAACTGTCCGGTAAATCCATCGTTCTTTTTGGCTCTTACGGGTGGGGCACCGGTGAATGGATGGACTACTGGAAAGATGATGCTGTCGCAAGCGGAGCTACGCTTGCCGCCGATCCCTTGATCCTCAACGGATCCCCTGATGATGCTGGCCTAACACAGTGTAAGGAGCTTGGGAAAGTTCTGGCATGAGCCTTTCCCCTAAGCTTGTCATAGATTGATCTCCCCTGTACAGCCTTTTTAAGGCACCTTAAGATCTGGAACGTACCTCTCTTCGTTCCAGGTCTTTTTTGTATGCCAAAGACTTTCCATCCTTCTGGTAGATTAAAAATCATATCAATAATAATATTACACAAAATGATAAAGATGTGATATAATCCATCTGTTATTGTATCAACATAGAACTCAAAGTTTTTTCAGTAAAAGATTGCTGACTTGTTGACAAATACATAGTTTAATAGTATGATATGCACATATTGTGAAAGGCAAGGAACGGAACAAGTACCATAGGAAATGGCCGCTAGAGAGACCTGCACACCGGTGCAAGCAGGTTCGGATCCAGTTCTTGTGGGAATGCCTCCGCGAGCTGGATGGCTGAAATAAACAGTAAGCTGTCACGGGGCCCGCCCCGTTACCAAGGACGTAAGACTGGGACCTTTCCCAGTGAATGAGAGTGGAACCACGAACCGTCGTCTCTTAGGAGGCGGGGGTTGTCTTTTTTGGGGAAAAGAGGGAATTTGCCGTGTTCATCCAAAAGAAAAAAGCAGCGGAACGCTGGGGCGGTTTTGTCTGTCCCCCCACGCCAATCATCATCAGGAAGGAGAGAGGAACCCATGATTGAATTCAAGCATCTTAGCAAACGCTTTTCTTCAGCATCAGGCATGATAGATGCCCTTCAGGATGTGAACCTTTCCATTGCAGATGGGGATATCTTTGGTGTCATTGGATTCAGCGGCGCCGGAAAATCGACGCTCCTGCGCATGGTGAACCGCTTGGAGGATCCCACAGAGGGGGAAGTTCTCATCAATGGCGTCAATATCTTGGCGCAAAGCCATGATGAACTGCGGCGCATGAGAAAGAAAATCGGCATGGTTTTCCAGCAGTTCAATCTGTTGGAAAGCCGAACCGTCTATGAAAATGTCGCCCTGCCCCTGATTCTCAACAAAACTGATGCGGTGCAGATGGAGCGGACCGTAACGACACTGCTCCAGTTTGTGGGTCTTTCTGACAAGAAGGATGCCTATCCCAGTCAGCTTTCAGGCGGGCAGAAACAGCGTGTGGGTATTGCGAGGGCGCTTTCGACGAACCCATCCATTCTCTTGTGCGATGAAGCGACAAGTGCCTTGGATCCCGTGGCAACGGAGCAGATCCTGCAGCTCCTAAAACGCATCAATAAGGAGCTGGGCATTACGATCCTTATCGTCACCCACGAGATCGACGTCATCCAAAAGATCTGCAATCGGGTGGCTGTTATGGAATTAGGGCGCGTCGTGGAGCAGGGATCTGTTCTGGATGTTTTTAGCGATCCCCAGAAAGAAATCACGAAACGTTTTGTAAAGACGGTCATCCCCAATGAAGTGCCGCAGTCCGTTCTTGAAAAACTAAAGGCTGAATCAAGGCCCTACCAGCTTCTCCGGGTTCGCTTCCTAGGGGACGAAGCAGCGGAAAACCTATTTTATCATCTCAATCATGATCTGGGCGTTGAAACCAATATCCTTTTTGCCAATGTCTGTGAACTGCAGGGGGAGGCATTGGGACTGTTTATCATTGAAGTCATCAACGAACATGATGGCGTCCCAAAAGCCAAGGCATATTTTGATGAGCATGGTCTTAGTTGGAAGGAGGTTGATGCGTAATGCCGGAACTTGGCGTTTCCAATGCGCAGCTGATCCTGGCAGCCAAACAGACTGCCTACATGGTTTTTGTATCGCTTGCTGCCGGCACAGTCCTTGCCATGATCATGGCTTTTGCCCTGGTACTTACAAGAAGCGACAGCATCCTGCCGAACCGTTTCATCTATGGGATCCTCAATACGATCATCAACACGGTTCGTTCCGTTCCGTTCATCATCCTCATGGTCTTTATCATGCCCCTGACCAAGATGGTTGTTGGAACAAGGATTGGGACAACAGCTGCTTTGGTGCCTCTTGTCATCTTCATTGCACCTTATCTCACGCGTCTTTTTGAAAACTCCCTGCTTGATGTCGATCGAGGCATCATTGAAGCCGCTCAGGCGATGGGAGCATCCTATTTTGAAATCATTTGGTATTTTCTCCTGCCGGAAGCAAAAGGATCCCTCATCCTTTCCATTACGACAGGGACAATCGGCCTTTTAGGGGCCACGGCCATGGCCGGTGCAATTGGAGCCGGCGGCGTCGGGGATCTGGCCTTGACGTATGGCTATGAACGGATGAATACACCGCTCATGTTTCTAACGGTAGTCATCCTCATTATCTTTGTGCAGATCATCCAAACCGTGGGCAACCATTTTGCCTTTAAATCAAGAAATCATGAATAGGGAGGAATCATCATGAATCTTACGAAGTGGAAAAAAACGCTGGGTGCAGCCCTTGCCGTCCTTGTCTTTGCCGGTCTGGCCGCAGGCTGCGGCAGCGATAAGAAACAAGCCGCGGATAAGAAGGAACTGACCTTCAGTAAATCCCAGGGACCGTACAGCGACCTTTTTGAAAAAGGGGTCAAGCCCATCTTGGAGAAAAAAGGCTATAAGATTACGGGCAAGGATATGAGTGACCTGCTCCAGGCGAATATCGCCCTCAATGAAGGGGAAGTGGACTTTAATGTCGAGCAGCATACGGCTTATATGGAAAACTTCAATAAGAAGCAGGGGGGTCATCTTGTTGCCCTGACCCCAATCCCGACGGTGCCGGCTGGAATCTACGCAGGCAGTAAGACAAGCCTTGACCAGGTTGCGGATGGAGATACCATTGCGGTCCCTAATGACGCTTCCAATACGGCCCGTGCCTATGCCCTGCTCCAGAAGGCCGGCTGGATCAAATTGGATCCGAAAAAGGATCTTGCGACGGTCACCCAGCAGGATATTGTGGAAAATCCCCATCACCTGAAATTTACGGAAATGAAATCCCTCAATATTCCTTCCGTCCGTACTGATTTTGCCTATATTGTCATCACCGGGTCCATCGTCTATAATGCCAAAATCGATCCCAGTACGGCCCTTTTGAAGGAAACCATCCTGCCGCACCTCCTGCTCCAGCTCGTTGTGAGCGACAAGAACAAAGATGCCCAGTGGGCTAAGGACATTGCTGCAGCCTACAAGTCCCCAGAATTTGCTGAATATATGAAGAAGAACAATACGGGACTGTGGTTTGACCCGAACAATGAAAAGAAATAAAGAAAAGATGAAGGAGGCTGTTGCGCAGGCAATGGCCTCTTTTTTAGGGAAAGGAGCCTTCCTATGAATGCGAACCTAAGCCGGGCCCAACAGGCCTTTAAGGAACTCGTCACCCTGCGACGTGACTTTCATGCCCATCCGGAACTATCTTGGAAAGAAAGGCGGACACAGCAAAAAATCCTCGAATATCTGGATAAATGGGGGATTCCTGCCGTCGTTTCAACAGGAACCGGGGTGATTGCCACGCTAGAAGGCGCAAGGAACAAGGATGTCGTCCTTGGCATCAGGGCTGATATTGACGCCCTCCCCCTAACGGAAGCCGCCCATCCGCCTTACGTGTCGCAAAATCAAGGATGCATGCACGCCTGCGGTCATGATACGCATATTGCCATGCTCCTTGTGACGGCCCGTCTCCTTGCGGAAAAAAAGGATGACCTTCCCCTGACCGTGCGGTTCCTCTTTCAGCCAGCCGAGGAATATATCGCCGACAGCGGCGCCCTTCATATGAAAGAGGATCCTCTTGTAAAAGCGATTACCCGCATGATTGCCATCCATATCCAAGGCATGCTGCCCTATGGGATGGCTAATCTTCAGGAAGGACCCATCATGGCGGCGTCCGATACCTTCGATATTTTCATCAAAGGCAGGGGTGGTCATGGGGCCCATCCGGAAGAAGCCATAGACCCTATAGCGGCTGGTGTTGCCTACTATAATGCTGTCCAGACCTTGGTGAGCAGGGAAACCAAGGCCCTTGATGCTGCCGTCATTGGCATTACGTCTTTCCAAAGCGGTGAGACGAGTAATGTCATCCCCGAAACGGCCCGTCTTATGGGAACCTGCCGTACCTTCAGCCCTACTCTTAGGGAACGTTTCCCTAAGCAGCTGGAACGGCTCGCCCGTGGAATCGGGGAGGCGACACGTACGACCATTGAAGCTTGTTATCATTATGGAACGCCGGTCATGGTGAACGATCCGTCTGTCACGCAGACAGGTCTTGCGGCAGCGGCTGCAATCTTTGGGCGGGACAAGGTCATTACGGAAGAACCTCGGATGGGCGGTGAGGATTTTGCCAAATATGACGCGCCTAAGGCGATGCTTTGCCTAGGTGGTGGGTTTGAGGATGAAAAGAGGCGCAAAGCTCAGCACAACCCTCAGTTTGATATTGATGAACGGGCCCTGCCCCTAGGTGTGGCCTATTTTCTGGAGTATGTGGATGAGTATGGCAGAAAGCTTGATGGGACTGCCATCTAGTAGGAGGCGGCCGACTTTCATGATATAATAAAAAGAAAAACCAGAGGTGGAATCATGGAAGACCTGAAACTGAAAAACAAGATCGATGCCTATATTGATGCCCATCAAGCGGATTATGTCAGTCTTCTTTTTGCGATCGCGTCCCTGCCGTCACCGACGGGAAACGAAGCAAAAAAAGCAGCCTTTATCCTCAAGACGTTGAAGGACATGGGGGCAGAGACTGCCCATCTCGATGCGGTTGGGAATGTGGTCTATCCCTACCAGCTGGAAAAAGCCAAGGAAAAACCCCTTCTCTACACAGCTCATATGGATACGGTCTTTGAAGGCGTAGATGAGATTGTGCCTGAAATCGACGGTCATATCATGAAGGCCCCCTCCATCGGCGATAATAGTTCCAATGTGGCGGCCCTCCTTTTTCTCATCAGGATGTTCCATGAGCTTAAGCTGCAGGTTCCTGCCATCTTTTGTTTCAACGTTGGGGAGGAAGGCTTGGGCAATCTTCGAGGTGCCCATCATCTGATGGAAACCTGGCAGGAGAAGATCCGCGCTTTCATTGCCGTTGATGGAGATAGTGAACGCTTTGTCAATGAAGCCGTCGGCTCCCATCGCTATGCCGTCCATGTCGTGACGCCCGGCGGTCATAGCTTTGCCAATTTTGGTGAGAAGAACGCAATTGCAGCAGCAAGTGCCATTATTGAGGAATTCTATGGCCTGCGCGTTCCCCATACGCCGAAGACAACGTATAACGTGGGTACCATCCAAGGGGGACGCACGGTCAATGCCATTGCGGCGGATGTGGAATTTACCGTCGATATGCGCTCTGTTTCCATGACGGAACTCCAAAAGTTGGACGCAGCCTTTATGGACATCCTGAAGCGTCATGAGGCAACGGACGTCACTCTTGAAACCCTGCTCCTGGGCAAGCGCCCCTGTGGTGACGGGCCCCTTCGGGATGAAATCTACGAACGGATCATGCGCATCCGCCGCCGGGAAGGAAAAATGACGAAATGGGCGGCAAGTTCGACCGATGCCAACATTGCCCTTTCCCGAGGACTGCCGGCCATGGCCTTTGGTGTGGGCCACGAAAAAGGCGTCCATACCTTGGATGAGGAACTGGATCTATCGAGCCTTGCGCCGGGCCTCAAACAGCTCGCGTCCTTTATCCTTGATATCTAAATTGTAACGAATGATACAGGGTGTAACAAGGTGCGCTCCGATTCTCGTTGTTTTTGCTTTTTTTGTTGACAAGAAGGAAAACAGGGCGTATGATGACACCATCAATTAAATAACCCTATCAGAAACCAGTGATGTGGAGATAACGTCAGAAGATGTGCGCAAAGAGAGTCCGGGACGGTGGAATCCGGATCGTGGCAGTCTGGCAAATGGACCACTGAGGGTGCGTAGAAATCTTCGGAGAGTATGGCGCAACGTGCCAGCCGCGTTAAGGCTGAGGAATGTGTTGGCATTCTGCAATGAGGTGCACGGCTTTTGCTGTGCAGCAAGGTGGTACCGCAGGTCTTTCGCCTGTCCTTGTAAGAGGACAGGCGTTTTTGTTTTATCAGGACCTTTTGGGCGGGTATCTGGCGTTTGTCAACCAGATGCCCGCTGTTTTTTATGTGAAGGAGGAAATCATCGTGAAAGAGACAAGTTTGACTGAGGCAAGATGCCTTGCTGAAAGTGGGGGCGCCGTCCCCATCGTCCGGCAGCTTTTGGCGGACATGGTGACGCCCCTGGGGCTCATGAGTCTTATCCGAAAGGACCATGACCGCTATTTTCTCCTTGAAAGCCTGGAGGGCATCGATGCTCGGGGCCGCTACTCCTTTATCGGCTATGACCCGCTGCTGCGCCTGTCGGCCAAGGATTTTGCCGTTACTGTGGAAACCCGTAAGGGCACTCAAAAAAGCGGCAAGGCGCCCCTTGACCTCATCCGGAACTATCTGAAGGAATATCAGAATCCGAAGGTCCCT
>ENA-ORSM01002920-ORSM01002920.1-human-gut-metagenome-genome-assembly--contig:-NODE-2920-length-11350-cov-2.545286_pt1 | contig 11350 bp, 10 predicted proteins | sample MGYA00241903_ERZ509170 | MGnify/ENA primary metagenome ERZ509170 (study PRJEB26280, sample SAMEA2338784) | human gut metagenome | biome: human gut; feature: human-associated habitat; material: faeces...
ATGGAGTTTATCTACGGCTCGGACACACTGAAGAATTTCAATGACGGCAAGGTGACCATCAAGGAGGTGGCGGCGCACTTCGGCAAGATGTTAGGGATAGAAATCAAAGACCCGTCGGGCTGTTATGTGAACATGCGGGAACGGGTGCAGGAGAGCCGAACCACCTATATAGACAGCATGAGGGACGCCCTGCTGGAAAGGATGGACAAGGACGACGAGAAACTGTACAGGAGGAAAAAGTAACTTGCTTTTTCCTCCTGCCTGTTTTGAGGGGTTTAGTCCTTCTTACCCAATTCCAACAGATGGCAGAGGGCGGGATCGTTCTTGATACGCTCCAATTCATCGGCGACAATCTGCCGGACATCTTCTTTGATTTGGTTGTAATTAGCCTGTACCATCTCCTGCATGTGATCGACTCCGTTGTCATCCACGAAGTTGGTGATAACGGGGATTTTCTGATAACTCTTCTCTTCCTCGGCTATCTTAGCGGCATCCACCACTATCTCGCAATGGAAAATCTTCTGCTCGATGCGCTCGGAGAAGTTGTCGGCGACGGAACCGACAAACATGCCCTGCGTCAGCCCGGAAATCTTGCTGGGCGGTATCATGCTGTCCATCTGGGTGGAGATGGAGGTGGACTTGTCATTGCGGTTGATGGTCATGCTCTGCCGTTTCTGTAATATCTTGCCGAAACGCTCACTTAACGTCTTGGCGGTTTCACCGACAACCTGCCCGGAAAAGAGATTGCCGACGGTATTGATGATTACTTTCGCCTCCTTGTCGGTATAGTCGCGGATGAGCTGGGAGAAGTCCTGAAAGCCCAAAAGTACGGCGACTTTGTTGCTTCGGGCGGTGGCTATCAGATTGTCCAACCCTTTGATGAAAATGGTGGGAAGCTCGTCGATGATGATGGAACTCTTCAACATTCCTTTCTTATTGACCAACTTAATGATACGGCTGTTGTAAAGTCCCAAAGCGGCACCGTAAATTGCCTGCCGGTTGGGGTTGTTGCCGATGCAGAGGACTTTGGGTGCATCGGGGTTGTTGATGTCAAGGGTGAACTCGTCGGCGGACATGACCCAATACAAGGCGGGGGAAATCATACGGGACAAGGGAATTTTGGCGGATGCAATCTGCCCCATGAGCTGGTCGGCGGCTCCGGCGAGCCATGCGTCGAGGAAGGGACTGAGGTAGTTCTCCAATTCAGGATAAGAGGACATGATGGGGAAAATCTGCTCGTAGGGCTTGTTGAGAAACTCGACGGCATGGGGGAAAGTGCAGTACCGTCCGTCCTTGTAGATGCGGAGGAACCAGATGATGGCGGCAAACAGGATGGTGGGCGATTCGACGAAGAAGTCGCCCTGCTTTGCCGCCCATGAACGGTTGAGGTTCAACATGATATTGTACGAACTTTCGTAGGCATCGGAGATGTCGGTCATGAACCGGGCGTTCAGCGGATTGCACCGGTGGCTGCGGCTGGGGTCGTCGAAGTTGATGATGTAGAACTGCGGCTTGACCTTGTAGCCGTCCTGATGGGTGAGCAGGTGGTTGTAGGCAATGGTGGTAAGGTCGGGAAACTTGAAGTCGTAGATGAACATCGCGAAGCCTTTTTCAATCTGCTGTTTGATGTAGGAATTGACCACGGCGAAGGATTTGCCGCTGCCCGGTGTTCCTAATACGATGCTCGCACGAAAAACGTTGACAACATTGATCCATCCGTCGTTCCATTTCTTCTTGTAGAAGAAACGGGTGCGGAGATTGACGGAATATTCATTTTCCATGAGCCGGGTTTCCTGCATGAAGCTCTCGTTTTCATTATTGAAAACGTCATCGAGCAGGTTGTTCTTCAGCAAGCGGCTGATCCAGATGCCTGCCGCCAAAAGGCAGAGGTAGCCGACGGTAAGGGTGAGGATATAGAACGCGGTGCGGACGACAAACGACACGGGCATGTCCAGTAACCACCAGTTGAAAAAGAACAGTACAAAGCCCACGGAAAGGACTGCTCCTATATGTACCCATTTTATCTTTTCTTCTTTCACTCCTTTGGTGCCGATGCAGGAAAGGGCAAGGAACACCACACAAAAGAGTTTGGTGTAGAGCGACCAGGTGAACAGCCCGGCGGTGCGGTGGAAGTTGAGCAGTATCTTGTCCACCACTCCGATGTTTATCCCCCATTCCTTGATGGCGGGGTAACAGTACCAATAGATATTGATTATTACAAACAGAATACTCAACGCACGCATGAAATCCATCACCCGTGCCAATCCTCTTAAATCATCTTCTTGTGACATAATATTTTGAATTTTAATAGTGTGATACAATATGTTATGGGGTTAGTCCTGACGTCCGTAACGGCGACGCTTCTTCCTGCGCTTCCGGGGAAGCGGAGGCTCGCGGTCGGGCAGTACGGGGTCGGGAGAGAAAAGGGAAAGCAGACCGCCGTCGGCGGATGTTGCGGCAGTCGTACCGGTGCGAGTATCTGCTGATGGTCGCTGTCCGGTATGGCTGTTCCTGCTGCGGTTGCGGTTCCTCTCCGCTGCTGAAATATTCGTTGAAGACATTCGCGGAGAAGTCTTTGCCCAGACGGGAGCCGTTCAGGACTACCCGGCTATGGTGGTCGATGAAGGTAACGCCATAGATACGGTGGTCTTCGTTGCGACGCAATACGAGGTCGATGCCCTGTGCGGAGAGTTCCCTGCGGAAAGCGGACTCTGTCCGGGTGCGCTGCATGGCGGCGGAAACGATGCGGCGGGTACGCTCTTTGAGCTGCTTGTCCCGGATTGCCGTGGCGGACTGCTGCATCTGTTTTTCGATGGCGGCAATGCCGGTGGTCTTGCCGAGGACGGAGGACTTGATCGGTGTGCCGGTCTTTTCGCCGTCCTTGTCCAATGCGGAGTACACGATGCCGTGGTAAGGGCGGCCGTCGACTTCGCCTTTGACTTCGTCCATACTTATGTTGTACAGGGAAAGCAAGGCTCGGAACTCGCCCACGGACTGGAAGCGGTACATCTTCAAGAGGGGTTTCACTACATTGGCGATCTGTTTTTTCAGGTTGCCTTTGCTGCTGTCCACGGCGGTGAGCTGCCAGTCGTCGCCCTGTTTCTGTCCTTCCGCCGGATGGAGGTTGTACTTCTGTTCCAGTTCTTCGGTGATTGCCTTGCTGCGGCGGTACTCGTTGCTGTCGTTGATCTTCCTGCCGGTGCTGTCCACCCGGAGGCTGACGATATGGATGTGCCTGCGCTCGATGTCCTCGTGCTTGAAAATCAGATAGGGCTGGTCGCCATATCCCAATTTACGCATGTATTCTTCGCCGATGGCCGTGAGCTGTTCGTCGGTGAGCACGTCGTCGGGGTGCGGATTGAGGGAGATGTGGATAACGGGCTTCTCCGTCCGGTAGTGGGACGGCATCCACCGCCGGAAGTCGTCCATGCAGTCGCCGATGCGGAACTGCCCGTCTTCGGGTTGCAGGACGAGATTGGCGGCAAGCACACGGGCATGACCTTCGTCCACCTTGTCCTGGTTGTAGGCAAGGGCACCGTAAAGGGATTGTCCGGTACTTATTTTCGCAACCATCGGCTCTCAAAGGTATTGGACAGTTCGACAATCTTACGGCTCAACTCTATCAGTTCCAGTGTGGATTTCTCCAATCGGTAAAGCATGGCGAGGGCTTTTTTCTCGGAGAAATGGACGTGGAGTTCCTTCACCGCCTGATTGTAATTGACGCCCACGGCACGGAACTGCTGGTACAATGCGGTGAGCTTGGCGACGTATTCGAGCGCGGCACGGTCGGTACGGACTACCCGAAATTCTTCGGAGAAGACACGGGCGGCAATGAACTGTGCCATAGAGCGCAAGCCGGACTGCTCGAAAAGTGTAAGGAAACGGGCGTGTTCGACGGCATCGAAGTTGACCGTGTAGCGGTAAACGGCGGGGTTGGTCTTGTGATTTCTGCCACCCTTGCGGCGGCTTTTTTCTTTTTCATCATTCATACATACGATTTTTTTAGTGGTACAATGACAGCCCGGCGGAGTAGCTACGCCCTGCCACTCTCTCCCCACAATTACCGACTTCGGAGGTAATTGTTCCCCTTTCTCCATCGGAAAAGGGGCAAGCGTTTTTTGCGGCAGAACTTGTTTCGTGCAGCAAAAAACACAGCTTGCTATGTTCGGGTGAACATAAAAATCTGACCGTACCCGGTCAGATTAGGGTTAGCGACAGACGGCAAGGGCGGCGGTTGCAACCCGGACTGCTTAACGATGCAAAGTTAGGGGGACGGAAACGGGCGGAAGAACCCGTAACGGTGCCACTCGGTGCCACTTTGGTGCCAGTTGATGCCACTGATTTTCAAAGTGATACAGGGGAGTTCAATTAGTCGTTTATTTGCGCTGCCATTCTTTTGAGGCACGGAAACAGTGAGGCGGTGATGTTCTCCAATGGTGATGTACTGACGTGCTGTTGTAGTGAAGCATTGTCGTACTGACGTATGGAAATGATGAAGTTCGTCAGTGGTGAAACGGAGAAGTTCTTCCATGATGAAACGGTACAGTGGTGATGCAATGCTACACGGAAACAGGGAAAGGATGACGTAAAGAGATAAGGAAATATTGAGATAATGAATTGAATAATGAACGATTTAAAAATTGAACGTATGAAAAAGGAACCGAAGTACATCGCTTTCTCCACCCAAAAGGGAGGAGCCGGTAAAACAACGCTGACCGTATTGGTGGCAAGTTACCTGCACTATGTAATGGATTATAATGTTGCCGTGGTGGACTGTGACTATCCGCAACACAGCATCGTGGAGATGCGGGAACGTGACCTGAAAATGGCAATGGACGATCCGTACTACAAGCGGATGGCATACGAGCAGGTGCAACGACTGAAAAAGAAGGCGTATCCGGTGATCGAGAGCACACCGGAGGATGCGGTGACGAGAGCTGCAGAACTGGCGGACACGGACTTTGACTTTATCTTCTTTGACCTGCCGGGAACTATCAACAACGGCGGCGTGGTGCGCACACTGGCACGGATGGACTATATCTTCTCCCCTATATCGGCTGACCGGGTGGTGATGGAGAGCACGCTCCGCTTCGTGGTGGTGCTGAACGATACGCTGATTACTACGGGGAAGTCGAAAATCCAAGGGATGCACCTGCTCTGGAACATGGTGGACGGACGGGAGAAGTCGGAACTGTACGATGTGTATGAGGAGGTGATCCGTGACTTGGGGTTGTCGGTACTGAAGACTTTCCTGCCGGACAGCAAGCGGTTCCGGCGGGAGTTGTCCGCCGGGCACAAGGCGCTGTTCCGCTCGACTATCTTTCCGGCGGACAAGGCACTGGTGAGGGGCAGCAACCTGAACGAGATTATTGATGAGATACTGGAACTGATTCAATAGGGATGCGTATGGCGAAGAAACTGAAAGAGGACGTCAATCTGGATGAGATTGACGAGAACTTCATCATCTCGTCGTTCAAGACGACGGAACCGCAACAAACGGGCGGAACACTGCAAGCGGTGGAACGGGCGAAGGAGAACCGGGAAGCGGGAAAGGGAAAGAAACGGGGACTGTCGGAGTACGGCGAAAAGTTCCTGAAACGGAACGAGCTGAAAACACGGCAGTGCGTGTATATCAGCGGGCAGATTCATGCGGTCATCTCCCGACTGGTGCATGTGATAGCGGACAAGGATATAACGGTGGGCGGCTATATAGATACGGTACTGGCGGAACATCTGGAAAGGCACAAGGAAGAGATTAACGAACTGTACCGGCAAAAGAGGGAGGATCTGATATGAGCAAGGATGTGGAACTTATACTGCTGTTCGGGCTTGCCATCCTGTATGTGCTATGGGCTGCGGTCTATCTGCACTATGAGAAATGGAAGCGACGGAAGGCGGCGCGAAACGCTGCGGCGATATTGCCCCGAAAGGATGCGCCGGTAGCCGGGATTCTGGGGAAAAGCCATTTTGTACTTCCGGTAACGGTGCCACTCGATGCCACTTTGAAGCCACTCAAAGCCACGGAAAATGAAAGCGAAAAAGGAGTTGAAAAAGATGATACTTTTGTCGCCGAACCGGAAAAACACCCGTTGCAAGTGCCTGACGAAGAACTGGATGGGATATTCAACGATGCACTACCGGAGGGGGCAGACAATGAACCGATGGACATTGATGTGTCGCTGGATTATGAGGAGGAAGACGAGGAACTGCAAGGATGCAGCGAGCCGGGGGCAATGGCTTCGGGGGTGAGTTTTGAGGATATGTGCGCCGCCGTGAAAGTGCTGGGAAAGGCAAAGGAAACGGTGAGCGAACAGGAGGAACAGGAAGCCGGAAGGACACTGACGGAACTGCAACATACGGACATGTTCGAGCAGTTGGTTGCCAGCCACCCGCAACGGGCGGAAAGGGTGACGGAACTGATAAACCTGCACATGGAGAACTACCGGCAGGAACAGTCCGACGGAACGGATGATAACGGCAATGAGGCTGACGGGGAGGTTCCGGAAGACTTCAATATATATGACATTGTGTAACCAATTATTAATAACCGGATGCGGGGTTATCCAGCCCTGCATCCATAAAAAACAAGTGTTTATGAATACAAAGAAATTTCTTTTAGCTGCCGCCGCTCTGTTTGTGGCTGTGGGCGCTACTTATGCACAGGGTAACGGACAAGCAGGGATAACGGAGGCAACGAACCTGATAACGGGATATTTTGACCCGGGGACGAAGTTAGTGTACGCTATCGGAGCGGTCTGCGGATTGATTGGCGGGGTAAAAGTCTATAACAAATTTTCATCGGGCGATCCCGACACGAGTAAAGTTGCCGCAAGTTGGTTTGGAGCTTGTATTTTCCTGATTGTGGCGGCTACTATTTTGAGGTCGTTCTTCTTGTAATTTATATAATGTACGCGTACAATATATGAAAATAGAGAATGGAATTTGAACTAAACAAGGGGATTGGGAAAAGTGCTGAATTTAAAGGACTGAAAGCGCAATATCTGTTCCTGTTCGCTGCCGGATTGCTCGCGGTATTTGTAGTGTTCATCATCCTGTATATGGTGGGTATCAACCAGTGGATTTGCATCGGGTTCGGTGTTGTCACGGCTTCGGTACTGGTATGGGCTACATTTGCGCTGAATGAGAAATACGGCGAACACGGACTGATGAAACTGCTCTCGTCCCGGCAGCATCCCCGCTTCCTGATTAACAGGATCACTCCCCGAAAATTATTCAAAAAGAGAAGAAAATGAGAAATGTACTAAAAGCTGCCACGATAGAAAGCAAATTCCCGTTGCTTGCGGTGGAACGGGACTGCATCATCAGCAAGGATGCGGATATTACCGTCGCCTTCCGGGTGGAACTGCCGGAGTTGTTCACGGTCACCACACCGGAATATGAAACGATACATTCCACATGGGCGAAAGCAATCAAGGTATTGCCGAACTATTCGGTGGTACACAAGCAGGACTGGTTTATCAAGGAGAATTACCAGCCGAAAACGGATAAGGATAGCCTTAGTTTCCTCTCCCGTTGTTACGAGATGCACTTCAATGAACGTCCGTTCCTCAATCACGGGTGTTATCTGTTCCTGACGAAAACGACGAAGGAACGGGCAAGGATGCAAAGTAATTTTTCATCGCTGTGCCGCGGGTTTATCGTGCCGAAAGAGGTGAACAAGGAGATGACTACGCGCTTTCTGGAAGCGGTGGGACAGTTCGAACAGATCGTGAACGATTCGGGACTTGTCCGGCTGGTACGGTTGGGCACGGATGAAATCGTAGGGACGGACAAGGGTGCGGGACTGATCGAGAAATATTTCTCGCTCTCGCTGGAAGATACGACGACACTGGAAGATATGGAGTTAGGAACGGACGGGCTGCGCATCGGCGACAAGAAGCTGTGCGTGCATACGCTCTCGGACGTGGACGATGTGCCGGGAAAGGTGGGCACGGATATGCGGTACGAGAAGTTATCGACTGACCGCTCGGACTGCCGGTTGTGCTTTGCGGCTCCCATCGGGCTGCTGTTGTCGTGCAACCATATTGTGAACCAATATATTTTCATTGATGACAGCAACGAGAACCTGAAGAAGTTCGAGAAGACGGCACGAAACATGCAGTCGCTCTCCCGCTACAGCCGGTCGAACCAGATTAACAAGGAATGGATAGACCTCTATCTGAACGAGGCGCACAGTTATTCGCTGACGTCGGTACGCTGCCACTGCAATGTGATGGCGTGGTCGGATGATGCGGAGGAACTGAAGAATATTCGCAACGATGTGGGCAGCCAGTTGGCGCTGATGGAATGTAAGCCAAGGCATAACACGGTGGACGCGGCTACGCTGTATTGGGCGGCGATGCCGGGAAATGCGGGGGACTTTCCGGAGGAGGAAAGTTTCTATACATTCATCGAACCGGCTCTCTGTTTCTTTATCGAGGAAACAAATTACAAGAGTTCGCCGAGTGCGTTCGGGATAAAGATGGCTGACCGGATTAGCGGGAAGCCGATTCATGTGGATATTTCGGACTTGCCGATGAAGACGGGGATCATTACGAACCGCAATAAATTCGTGCTGGGCGGTTCGGGTAGTGGGAAGTCATTCTTTATGAATCATTTAGTGAGGCAGTATTGGGAACAGGGGGCGCACATCGTGCTGGTGGATACGGGTAATTCGTATTCGGGGCTGTGCGAGATGATACGGAGAAAGACGCACGGGGACGACGGGGTGTATTTCACCTATACGGAGGAAAGCCCGATCAGTTTCAACCCCTTCTTTACGCAGGACAAGGTGTTTGACGTGGAGAAAAAGGAATCTATCAAGACATTGCTCCTGACGCTCTGGAAGAAGGACAATGAACCGGCGTCGCGCTCGGAAGAGGTAGCGCTGTCCAATGCGGTTGCCTTGTTCATTGACCGGATCAAGTATGATGACAGCCTTGTGCCGTCTTTCGACACTTTCTACGAGTTTGTGGACACGGACTACCGGGCGATACTGGATGCGAAGGGGGTACGCGACAAGGAGTTCGACATCACCAATTTCCTGAATGTACTGGAACCTTACCACAAGGGCGGCGAGTATGATTTTCTGCTGAACTCGGACAAGCAGCTGGACTTGCTGGACAAGCGGTTCGTGGTATTCGAAATCGATTCTATCAAGGATCATCCCATCCTTTTTCCGGTGACTACTATCATTATTATGGAGATGTTTATCAATAAGTTACGCCGGTTGAAAGGGGTAAGAAAGATGATAATCATCGAGGAGGCATGGAAGGCACTGACACGGGAAGGGATGGCGGAATATATGCGCTATCTGTACAAGACTGTCCGAAAGTTTTTCGGGGAGGCGGTGACGGTAACGCAAGAGGTGGACGATATTATTTCTTCGCCTATTGTCAAGGAGAGTATTATCAATAACTCGGATTGCAAGATTCTGCTCGACCAACGCAAGTACATGAACAAGTTCTCGAAAATTCAGGAGTTGCTGGGGCTGACGGACAAGGAGAAGGCGCAAATCCTCTCTATCAATATGGCAAATGCGGCATCGAGGAAGTATAAGGAGGTGTGGTTCGGGCTGGGCGGCGTGCAGTCGGCGGTCTATGCCACGGAGGTGTCGATGCAGGAGTATTTGACTTATACGACGGAGGAAACGGAGAAACTGGAAGTGATGCAGTTGGCGGAGAAATTAGGGGGGAATATCGAACTGGCTATCAAGCAACTGGCGGAAAGTAAAAAACAAAAAAAACAGGATTGAAATGAAGTATCTATTTAATGAGAAACAGATGAGAACATTGTCGGTGCTGCTCGCCGGGGTCATGTGCCTGCTGACGGAAGCCTGCACCGAACCGCAAACGGATATGAACCGGTTGTGCGGGGAATGGAAAAGTGCCATCGGGAAACCGGATATACGGATTGCCAAAGACGGGAAGTGCTACAAGCTGACCCTTTTTGCCAAAAGGGGAATGACGGGAAGAACGGTGCCGGAAACGTATGTGATCCAACAGAAAGGTGGGGCTATGTTTATCGACACGGGGTTTCATATTGATATGACTTACCATCAGGAAAGGGATATATTGACCTTTTCAACCAATGGGGAGTATGTCCGGAAACAGTAGGAAGCCATGAAAGCTAACCGTAGGTTTCCGGTCAGAAATATCTGTGGCGCATGGAAAAGTAACCTGCACTCCCCACCGGTGCAGGTGTTCCACGACGGCAGGAATTTCTGCCTTGCCATAGTCTATAATCCCGATACGGTGATAGTAAACAAAATAGAACAAACCGGGCGGGGACTATCCGTTGATCTGTTTGGGGAAATACTGTTAGGCTATGACGAGGAAAAGGATCTGTTATACCTCTCTACGGAAGGGGAATATGTCCGGGCGGACGAGCTGTGATGCTCTTCTGCCGTTACCACTAAAAAATCCAATTACGAACAATTAAAAAGATGTATTTATGAGAAGAATCTTATTTGTGCTCTGCATCAGTGCAGCGTGCTTCTGCCATGAGGCGAAAGCGCAATGGGTGGTTACCGATCCCGGAAATCTGGCGCAAGGTATCATCAATTCTGCCAAGCAGATTATACAGACTTCGACGACTGCCAACAATACGCTGAACGGTTTCAAGGAAACGGCAAAGGTGTTTGAACAGGGAAAAAAATATTACGACGCACTGAAATCTGTACACAATTTAGTGAAGGATGCCCGGAAGGTGCAACAGACGGTATTGCTCGTCGGGGATATTTCGGAAATGTATGTGACGAACTATCAGAAGATGCTATCCGACCCGAATTTTACACCGGGGGAACTGAACGCCATCGCTTTCGGATATACGAAGTTGCTGGAAGAAAGCAGCGGACTGTTGGAGGAACTGAAAACGGTAGTCAACGCAAACGGGCTGTCGATGAGCGACAAGGAACGCATGGACGTGATAGACCGGGTGTACAGGGATGTGAAGGATTACCGCAATCTGGTGGCGTACTACACGAACCGGAACATCTCGGTTTCTTACCTGCGTGCGAAAGAGAAAAATGATACCAAAAGGATTTTGTCCTTGTATGGAAGTGCTAACGAAAGATATTGGTAAACGGTCATGGATGCTGAATTTGAAAACTTGCACCAGATTCTGCGGAATCTGTACGCGGAGATGTTGCCGCTCTGCGGTGATATGATTGGGGTGGCAAAGGGCGTTGCCGGGCTGGGTGCCTTGTTCTTTATCGCTGCCAAAGTATGGCAGGCTCTGGCGAGGGCGGAACCGGTGGATGTATATCCACTGTTGCGTCCGTTTGCGGTGGGGCTGTGCATCATGTTCTTTCCCACTTTTGTATTGGGGACTATCAATACGGTGCTGAGTC
>ENA-ORSM01002942-ORSM01002942.1-human-gut-metagenome-genome-assembly--contig:-NODE-2942-length-11286-cov-2.526222_pt1 | contig 11286 bp, 10 predicted proteins | sample MGYA00241903_ERZ509170 | MGnify/ENA primary metagenome ERZ509170 (study PRJEB26280, sample SAMEA2338784) | human gut metagenome | biome: human gut; feature: human-associated habitat; material: faeces...
TATCACGGTATATCCTTTATTGATGCATTGTTCACAGCCACAAGTGCCACTTGTGTCACGGGATTGGTTTCGGTAGACGTCTCTTCCACTTTTACTCCCGAAGGGTTGTTTATCATCATCATGCTTATTCAGATAGGTGGATTGGGAGTGATGACACTGACTAGCTTTTTTGCCATGTTTTTTATGGGGAATACATCGCTTTACAATCAGTTGGTGGTGCGCGACATGGTTAGTTCGCAATCCCTCAGCTCCCTGCTCTCCACCTTATTATATATATTAGGTTTTACGTTGGCGATAGAAGCTGCCGGGATGGGTATTATTTTTCTTGGTATACATGGTACGATGGATATGACTGTCAGAGAGGAACTGGCTTTTTCTGCTTTTCATTCCATTTCCGCTTTTTGCAATGCGGGGTTCTCTACGTTACCGGGCAATTTAGGCAATGAAATGGTAATGCATGGGCACAATACGATTTATATAACTATTTCGTTTCTCATCATTCTTGGCGGCATCGGCTTTCCTATATTAGTGAACTTGTATGAAACAGTTACATACGAAGTGAAGCGCATTTGGCACCATTACATCAAAGGGAACAAACGCATGCGACGCAAGATACATCTTTATAATCTGAATACTCGTATCGTGCTTATCATGACTGCAATTTTGCTGATAGTGGGGACGGTGGTCATCGTTGTGCTCGAATGGAACAATGCTTTTGCAGGCATGTCGCCCACGGATAAGTGGGTACAGGCATTTTTCAATGCCACATGCCCCCGCACCGCGGGCTTTTCGAGTGTAGGGATGACCACATTCAGCATGCAGACCTTGTTGCTGATGGTGATACTAATGATGATTGGCGGTGGCACACAGTCTACGGCAGGTGGTGTGAAAGTAAATGTTTTTGCCGTGGTAATGCTCAATTTGCGTGCCATCCTGATAGGGGCGGACAAAGTTACGATATTCAATCGCGAGTTGTCTCACGATTCTATCCGTCGTTCCAATGCTACGCTCATTCTCTATCTGCTCGTTGTTTTTGCGGGTATATTCAGTCTGAGTCTGTTGGAACCGCAAGCTTCTATCATGGCATTGGTGTTTGAATGTACATCGGCATTGAGTACGGTTGGTTCGAGCCTCGATCTGACTCCCACATTGGGAAGTGACAGTAAATTGATAATCATTATTCTGATGTTTGTGGGGCGAGTGGGTGTGCTCACCTTGATGTCGAGCATCATCAAACAGAAGAAAATAACCAAATATAGATATCCGAGTGATAACATTATAATCAACTAACGACATGAAATACATTATCATAGGTTTAGGAAATTACGGCAGCGTATTGGCAGAAGAACTTTCTGCATTGGGACATGAAGTGATAGGCGTGGATACAAACGAGCGCCGGGTGGATGTTTTGAAAGATAAGATAGCCACTTCTTTCATTATTGATGCCACGGACGAACAGTCACTTTCGGTATTACCGCTGAAAGATGTGGATGTGGTGATTGTCGCCATTGGCGAGAACTTTGGCGCTTCCATTCGTGTGGTGGCATTATTGAAAAAAAACGGAGTGAAACATATTTATGCGCGTGCGGTGGATGAGGTGCACAAAACGGTACTGGAAGCTTTTAATCTTGATAGTATTCTTACGCCCGAAGAGGAAGCAGCGCGCAGTTTGGTGCAATTATTAGATTTGCATGTTAATGTGGAATCTTTTGAGATAGATGAAGAACATTATGTGATGAAGTTTAAATTGCCCGGTTCTTTTGTGGGATATAAGGTGAGTGATTTGTCACTGGAGAAAGAATTTAATATCAAGATTATCGCACTGGTAAAAGGAAAACAGGTATTCAACAGTTTGGGCATTTCTATTATGGAGCACGCAGTGGAAAATAAATTTGAAGAAGATTATCTGCTGGAAGAAGAAGACCGGCTGGTATGTTACGGAAAATATAAAGACTTTATGGATTTCTGGAAAGCATTGTAATGCAAGGATTTTTTTTGATTTTTTATTCTCTTCATTAAACCTTTTCCTTTTTCCGAAGTCTTATCAATATAATAATTTAGTTTAGTTTTTAGTTTTCTCTGAAGGCCGGCCAATGTGATATTGCCCGGTTTTCGCTTTTTATGGGTGTTTATTTGTTTGTGTCCGTTCCTTTTTGTTACTTTGTCATCATAAAAGTGAGAGTTAAATGAAACAGCTATATTTCATATTTGTTGTTGTGCTATGCATGGCAACCAGTTGTGGAAGCAAGAAAGATGCTTCGGGCGATTCAGACCAACATATTTTTCAAATAGACAGCGTAGACCGTGTGACAGGTGTGCAGCGCATGCAGGTTTCGCGCACCAATCAGGATATTGTTTGCAATGGAAAGAAATATCGGCTGTTTATTGACCGTTCGCCCAGTGATTCTCTGAAAAAGGTGAAGAGTGATGCCGGTATTTTTACCGACAATCGCATTGTGCTCAAGATTGCCCGCGAGAATGGGACAACTCTTTTTTCAAAGACTTTTACCAAACAAAATTTTGCTTCCCTTATTCCTGACCGTTATCTGACACATTCCATCCTCGAAGGAATGGTATTTGATGATGAAAAAACTTCAAATTCCAAGAATATCATTTTGGCTGCCAGTGTCAGTATTCCAATGACCGATTTATATATTCCTTTCTCTATCATTATTACTCCCGATGGAAAAATGACCATGGAGAGAGATGAAGACATGGGAGATTTGCCGTCATTGCAAGGTAACGGCATTAATTAATTCTAAAATAAGAAAATAAAAAGAAGGCATTTAATCTTTTCATGCATTAGGTTGTTGTGTGAGTTACATTACAAACTAAAAATAAGTAAGATTATGAAAAAGATTTTTGCCTTATTTGCCCTGCTGTTATGTTTTGTGCAGTTCAGTCAGGCCGGTGACAAAGTGACCCGTGACGTGAATAAACTTCCCGTTGCTGCCCGTGAGATGATTAACAAGCATTTTCCGCAAGCTAAAGTGGAGTATATCAAGATTGAGAAAGATTTATTTCTTTCCACTTCTTATGATGTAAAGATGTCCGACGGTATTGAGCTGGAGTTCAACTCAAAGGGAGAGTGGATTGAAATAGATTGTAAGAACAAGGCTGTACCTGCCATATTCATTCCTAATACGATAGTCAAATATATGCAGAAAAATTATGGCGGTCATAAGATTATCAAGATAGAACGTGACCGTAAAGGTTACGAGCTCACTTTGGAGAATGGACTGGAAGTGGACTTCGATCAGTTTGGAGGATTTTTGAAGTTAAGTGACTGATTATTTTTGTCTTGTTATTCGTAAAGTATAATATGCCATATTAACGTGTGCGTAATTCCAATTAGATATAGTAAATTCTATCTTTTAATAATAAAGAAACTATGAATAAAATGGGAATTTTCGTAAGAGAACAAGCCGGAAAAGTACGTTTGGTGAGACAGCATTATGCACTGACTTTTTGTGTAGCCCGTCATTCATGGATTACAATAGTTAAAAAGGAGAACTGAGTATATTGTATATCAATCACATTTATTCCAAGCGATTATTGATGTGGTTAGGAAATTTTATATAACTTTGCTTCGATTATAACAGATAAATAAAATGAGATTATGATATGGCTATATATAATATTGTTTCTTATCCTGATAGGAGGATGTATTGCGTGGGCGGTATGGAAAGCGCCAAGTGATGTAGACTTGTGGGGAGAAGAACAGGAATAATACTAATAATGGGCGGATAAATTATCCGCCCATTATTAGTATTATTCCATCTGTTGATAGTCTTTTGCCAAACCGCCTTCGCTGGTTTCTTTGTAAAGAGAAGGAAGGTCGTGTCCTGTTTGTTTCATCACTTCTACCACTTTATCGAATGAGACACGGTGGTTACCATCGGTAAACGCCGAATAAATATTGGCATCCAATGCACGTGCGGCAGCATAAGCATTGCGTTCGATACACGGAATCTGTACCAATCCGCATACAGGGTCACAAGTCATGCCAAGGTGATGCTCCAATCCCATCTCGGCAGCATATTCTATTTGTGCAGGACTTCCGCCAAACAATTGGCTGGCAGCAGCAGATGCCATGGAGCATGCAACTCCTACTTCTGCCTGACAACCTGCTTCGGCTCCTGAAATAGATGCGTTGTGCTTTACGATATTTCCTATTAATCCTGCTGTGGCAAGTGCTCTCAGAATGCGGGTATCGCTAAAGTCACGGCTTTTCTGTAAGTGATAAAGTACTGCCGGAACCACTCCGCAGGAACCACAAGTGGGAGCGGTTACAATCTTTCCGCCCGAAGCGTTTTCTTCGCTCACAGCCAGTGCATAAGAAAAAACCAGTCCGCGTGAGCGCAAATTATCTTTGTAGCCTTTAGCTTTAATATAATAGGTAGAAGCCTTTCTGCGTAAGTTCAGCGGACCGGGTAATACTCCTTCCTGGTCCAAGCCGCGTTCGATGGATTCTTTCATGGTTTTCCATACTTCAGCCAGATAGTCCCAAATGTCTTCGTCTTCACATTGCTGAACATATTCCCAGTAATTGCGACCGGTACGTTCGCACCAATACAGAATTTCACTCATTCTGCTCATGTTGTATATGTCGGGGGTAGCACCTTTGTCATGTCCTTCTTCTGCCAGTGCACCGCCTCCCACACTGAACACAGTCCATTCGTCTGTGACTTTTCCATTTTCATTCAATGATTTGAATGTCATTCCATTGGGATGAAAGGGAAAGAAGATATGTGCTTTCCATATTAATTCGACGGGGGCATGCGGTTGCAGTGTATCGAGGATGGCTACATCGGTCATGTGACCTTTGCCGGTGGCTGCAAGACTTCCATATAATGTTACTTGAAAGGCTTTTGCTTCAGGATGTTTTTCCAGAAATATTTCAGCAGCCTTGCGCGGTCCCATTGTGTGACTACTGGAAGGACCGGTACCTATGCGATAGAGTTCTCGGATTGATTTCATTTTGTTTTATAAAGGTTAATATTTTCGGAAACAAAGATATAAAATTAAAGGAGAAAAAAGGTAAGAAGAAGATAAAAACAATCGAAACGGTTAATGGAAGTTGTTTCGATTGTTTGTGAAATATATTCTTACCGGTATAATGATGGCCGTAAAATATTACTCTAAATCGACAACTGTAATACCTGCTCCGCCAAACTGGACATGTTCATCCTGATAGTGGGCTATGCCCGAAACTGTTGACAAATAGTTACGAATCAAGGTACGAAGAATACCGGTTCCTGTTCCATGTAATATGCGCACACGACTCATTCCTAATAGGATAGCATCGTCTATGAAATAAGTAACTGCCTGAATTGCTTCATCTCCGCGCATACCTCGTACATCGATATCTTGTTTAAAGTTTAGTTTCTTTTCATATACGCGGTCTTGTGTCTCACTACTTACAAAAGTGCTTTTGGCAGTCGATTTTTGTGCAGCGGATGGAGAGATATTGCTTCGTTCCAACCTGTCAATTTTGACTGTTGTTTTTATCATGCCAAACATGACTGTTGCATTTTTGCCGTTTATCTCCAATACTTCACCGATACTCGATTGTCCTTTCAGTTTAACTGACGTACCTACCTCTATCGGTTGTACTTTGGGCATGTTCGGCTGGGTGGTAGTTGCAGCTTGAGAGTATTCTTTGTTTTTCTTGTCTTTCTTTCTTTCCTGTTTTTCACGCAGTTTCTCCATTTTACGGGCTATTTTGTCTTCTTTGTCTGCTTTTTCGATATCTTCTATTGTTTCTTTAAAGTCAGACAATTCTTGTCGTGCCAGTCGCGTTTTTTCTTTTTCAGCCTGAGCCTCTTTGATAGTACGAATTGTATTTTCTATACGTGCATTCGACTCTTGAAGCAGGCGCTCGGCGTCTTCTTTGGCTTTTCTCAAGATTTCTTTCCTGCTTTTTTCCAGTTCTTGAATTTCTGTCTCATATTTACTGATAGTTTCCTCCATTTGTTTTTCGCGTTTGCGAATGTTCTGGCGTTTAGTTTCCCAGTAGCGCTTGTCGCGTACGATATCTTGCAAATATTTGTCTGCATTAATATATTCACTGCCTACTATTTCTGATGCTTCCTCTATCACCTCTTCGGGTAATCCGATTTTACGTGCAATTTCTACAGCAAATGAACTTCCCGGATTTCCTATTTGCAGTTGGAAGAGTGCTTGCATCAGATGTCGGTCATAAAGCATGGCCCCATTCACTACTCCTTCATGATCTTCGGCAAAATGTTTCAGGTTTTGATAGTGAGTGGTAATAACGCCAAATGTACCTTTCTCGTTGAAACGCTTCAATACAGCTTCGGCTATGGCACCACCAATCTGAGGCTCTGTTCCGCCACCGAATTCATCGATAAGGATAAGGCTTCGTTCGTTGCAGCTTTTCATCATTATCTTCATATTGGTGAGATGAGAAGAGTAAGTACTCAGATCGTCTTCAATGGATTGCTCGTCACCTATGTCTATAAAGATATTGCTGAAGATTCCGATGTGACTGCGTTCATGCATGGGAACCGGCATTCCGCATTGCACCATATATTGTAGCAAGCCCACCGTTTTCAGACAGACAGATTTGCCCCCTGCATTAGGTCCGGAGATAATAAGAATTCGCTGTTTATAGTTCAGTTCAATATCGAGCGGTACTACTTTCTTGTTATGTTTTGCCAGTGAGAGTTGAAGCAAAGGATGTATGGCTGTTCTCCAATCTAAAACCTGCTTGTTTTCCAATGAAGGTTTTATGGCGTTGGTCTGTATGGCAAATTGTGCCTTGGCACGAATAAAGTCGATTTCGGCTAAAAACTCGTATGACTGTAAAATGGCAGGAACTTGAGGGCGTACTGTAATTGAAAAATCTGTCAGGATGCGGATAATCTCGCGGCGTTCTTCACCTTCCAGCTCGCGGATGCGGTTATTTGCCTCCACGACGACTTCCGGCTCGATGAAAACAGTCTTGCCGCTAGCCGATTCATCGTGCACGATCCCTTTGATCTTCCGTTTGAAAGCCGGAGCGACCGGGATCATCAGGCGCCCATCGCGCATGGTGGGAGTAATATCTTTATCTACTACACCTTCCGATTGTGCGGCGCGTAATATCGACTGCAAGCTGCGGGAGATACCGCTCATGGTAGCCGTGATCTCTTTTCGTATCTGCGCCAGTGAAGGAGAGGCATTGTCCTTCACTCGTCCGAATTTGTCGAGTATCGCGTCGATCTTTCCGATTAACTGCGGGAATACCTGAATATCGCCGGCAAGGGCGGTCAATGCCGGGTATTTGATCTCTTCTCCCTCTTCCAGGGAAGGGCGAAAGAAGCGGATAATATCGTTGATTGTCTGGAGCGAACGTTTCAGGTCGAATAGCTCTTTTTCATCTAGCCAGGTTCCTTCGGGGCGTATCCGCTTCAACGAATAACGCACATCAAAAAAATAACTGGCGGGAAACTCGTCTTCTCCATGCAGGATACGAACAAACTCGTCAGTTTGTTCCAGGCGTCGGGTTACGGTTTGATAATCGGCAGAGAATTCCATCTCTGCCACCCGTTCTTCTCCGAGCGGGCTTAAACATTTCTCTGAAATTAAACGACGGACTTTATCGAAGCCCGTTTTTTGTTCGAAATTTTGCGGATATATCACGTTCTTGTAAATGCTTTATTTTACTTCGACCGTCACGGACCGGCGAATGGTCGGGCGGACGATGATTTCCATTTTGTTTTTACCCCTTTTGATATCGAACGTACAGGCATTGTTTCCGGATGGGTTGATATACGGGGCGTAATAATATAAATATGAGTAGGCGGTCTTGTTACCGGGTTTCTGGATCGCATCGGCTACTTGTGGGTATTTGAATGTGTCCCAGAACATACAACGTTTGAAACCGTTGGCATCCGTAAACTGGGTTTTCGGATCGCGGTATTTCATCGTGTTGGTAATAAATCCTTTGTAAGCAGCGGAGAATTCTTCTGCCGTGTGATTCATTTTCTGGTCGTTGATTTTCTCTACAATATCACGGGGGCGTAATCCAGCTGCATAGGCAGGAGAGTTCTTATCGACGTCGGCGATCTGTTCCATATGGTCGATGTCGTAACTTAGCCCTGTATAGTTGTAGGTTTTCTGATTGACCTTGAATGGCACGTTGCGCTGATATTTGACATATGGATATTGCATACACATCAACGGTGCATGAATGCGGGCGTATTCATCTAGACGATATGAGTCTTCCAGCAGTTCGTTTGCCTCGCATTCCCACAGGATACGGCCCGGTACATCACGTTGGTCAATCAGGCGAAAACCGAACTGGAGGAGATACTCCGCTTCCGCTTCTGCAGACATCGAGTTCAAGAACGGGAATGTCTCCATCTTACTGTGATTGAAGTTGTAGCGATAGATCGGCTCTTTTTCAATCAGAATCTTGTTCGCCCCTTTATAGTTCGGATTCTTATCGAAGAAATAGAAGGTCTGTACTATAATGTCGGGACGGTTTGTGTCGACAGTCATCCCTTTTTTGGTCAACTCCTTTTCGATACTTTCGTTGATGGCCGTTTCCAGTTTGCTGTTATTCTCGTCTATGGCAGAGAAGGCGAACGTCTTGAACTTTCCGAAATCTACAGGGTCGGCTGTCACGGTTGTCTTGAATGGACAGACAAATTCCCGTTCGCTGGTCGTTTCGAGGCTGTACATAGAAAAAGCGGTGGCCAATTGTTCTTCGGTAATCGCATTCCCTTTTTTGCATTCTTTTTTGACAAGCACCTGTTTAGCAGGGTTTGCCAGATTGCCGATCGTCAGTAATACCTCGTTTTTCCCGGCGGGATTCAGCATTTCACCGATCTCTTCCGACGAAATATCTGTCGTTTGCACACCGTCGATAGCTATAATGATATCATTGGTTTTAACTCCTGCGAGTTCTGCCGGCGAATAAGGAATGACACTGGTTATGACCGGTTTGTTTTTCCCCCAGTGGTCGCTTTGACTGATATCGTATGTAATTCCTAATCGGCATATATTCCGGTTTTGGGCAAAGCCGGTAAGAAATGCAAATAGCAGTAAAACTGACAAAATCGCTCTCTTCATAATTAATTTCTTAATTGTTTTATTAATCTTATTATTTGTACTATGACAATAAATCATCTTTTACTACACAAAGGTAAAGATATTTTCGTTCTATAAGAACAGTTGGCAGTATATTTGATGTTATATTGGTGATTGATATCGACAAGAATAATGCCGACAGGCAGGTCGTATGACCGATATAGGTATGATATCTTACTGACAATTAGATAGTAATGAAAATATATAATTGATTATGAACAAGATGAATTTTAATAGCAAGAAGGAAACAGCTGACAAAAAAGAACGCCAAGGTGCTGATGAAGCGACAAAATTGCAGGATGAACAGGTAAATGCGTCAGAAGAAAATTCCGTATCTGACAATGTGACGGATGAAGGTCCGGAGCAGAAGGAGCTGGAAGAACTTAAGAAGAAATATGACGAACTGAATGATTCCCACCTGCGCTTGATGGCTGAGTTCGATAACTACCGTAAACGTACATTGCGCGAAAAGTCCGAGCTGATCAAGAACGGTGGCGAAAGTGCTTTGACTCACCTGCTTCCTGTTGTCGACGATTTCGAACGTGCTTTGCAGAATATCCGTTCGGCTGAAGATATAAAGGCTGTTACGGAAGGAGTGGAACTTATCTATTCGAAATTCATGTCTTACCTGTCTCATCAGAATGTAAAACCGATCGAAACTGTCGGTGAACCGTTCGATGCTGAAACGTCTGAAGCAGTCGCCATGATTCCTGCACCGGAACCCGATATGAAGGGCAAGGTTCTGGATTGTGTGCAGACCGGTTATACTTTGAACGATAAGGTGATTCGCCACGCTAAAGTAGTGGTAGGCGAATAATACGACAGGATAATGAGCAAATAACAACAGACAGATACGAAGATGGCTAAAAGAGATTATTATGAAGTGCTGGGCGTCGAGAAGACTGCCTCGGTAGAAGAAATAAAGAAAGCTTACCGTAAAAAGGCGATTCAGTACCACCCTGACAAGAATCCGGGTGACAAGCAGGCTGAAGAGAACTTCAAAGAGGCTGCAGAAGCGTACGATGTACTGAGTGATCCTCAGAAGCGTCAGCGTTATGATCAGTTCGGTCATGCCGGAGTAGGAGGTGCTTCGCAGGGCGGTGGCTTTGGCGGAGGAATGTCTATGGATGATATTTTCTCTCAGTTTGGAGACATCTTTGGCGGACATTTCGGTGGCTTTGGCGGGTTCAGCGGCTTTGGTGGCGGTTCACGTGGCGGTCGCCGGGTGAATCGTGGTTCGGATCTGCGTGTGAAAGTAAAGTTGAACCTGAAAGAGATCGCTACCGGAGTCGAAAAGAAGATCAAAGTTAAGAAATATGTAACCTGTTCCAAATGCCACGGTAGTGGGGCGGAGGACGATCACAGTTCCAAGACTTGTGAAACCTGTCATGGCAGCGGTGTTGTCACCCGTGTGGCCAATACGATCTTAGGACAGATGCAGACACAGACAACCTGTCCGACCTGTGGAGGCGAAGGGAAGATTATCACCAAGAAATGTAGCGAGTGCAATGGTGAAGGAATCGTGCGCGACGACGAGGTGATCACGATCAATATCCCGGCCGGTGTGGCGGAAGGCATGCAGCTCTCCATGAGTGGGAAGGGGAATGCAGCCCGTCATGGAGGTATTAACGGTGATTTGCTGATCTTGGTCGAAGAAGAGCCGCATCCGGAACTGATACGTGACGAGAACGACATTCTGTATAACCTGTTACTGAGTGTGCCTCAAGCGGCTTTGGGTGGCACAGTTGAAGTTCCGACCATCGATGGTAAGGCTAAAGTCAAGATCGAGCCAGGGACTCAACCGGGGAAAGTGCTCCGTTTGCGAAACAAAGGGCTTCCCTCTGTTAACAGTTATGGAACGGGAGACCTGCTTGTAAACGTAAGTGTTTATATTCCGGAAACGTTGTCTGCGTCAGAGAAGGATATCATGAACGGCTTGGAGAATTCTCCTAATTTCCAACCGAAGAAATCTGTCAAGGAGAAGATTTTCGATAAGTTCAGACATATGTTCGATTAACATTTTGTGGCGTTTGGGAATAAAAAGGCTGTGTCAAGAATTGCGACACAGCCTTTTTATTTCCGCCATACTGATTGGCTTCCGGTCGTAAATGGAAAAGGCCTTGTTTCAAAACATGTATGTTTTGAACTCGATATCTTCTGGATGTGAAAAGAAGTATTATCCATTTA
>ENA-ORSM01002943-ORSM01002943.1-human-gut-metagenome-genome-assembly--contig:-NODE-2943-length-11284-cov-2.642533_pt1 | contig 11284 bp, 9 predicted proteins | sample MGYA00241903_ERZ509170 | MGnify/ENA primary metagenome ERZ509170 (study PRJEB26280, sample SAMEA2338784) | human gut metagenome | biome: human gut; feature: human-associated habitat; material: faeces...
CGCCGGCGAGTTGTCGGTCGACCCGTCGTTAATGCAGATGATCTCAATATCCTTGAGCGTCTGCGCCAGGGCGGAATCGAGGCACTCGCGCAGGTAGCGCTGAACATTGTAAATGGGAATAAGCAGCGACAGAACAGGGCTGCCAGAGGCGTTAGTAGACAAATGTGCTCCTTAGGAAATACCTGTCGTTTCATGGTATCAAAGGGTCAGCGCGCCAGCGGGCGTTTATATAATCTATGGAGCCTCTTGCGGGCAAAGCAGCCCCACGTCATGCGGCGGGCCCATGGCAGGTTCCTGCGTTTTATTCAAAGCTTGCCGCTAAGGTGCGCCGAGCCTTTACAATAGGACAGTCCCAAGGACGTATTCGATAGCTTCCGCGCAGCACTCGCCCGCCGCGCGTGAAAGGATATATTGCCTCATGCCTTCAACCCTTCCCGCTCCCATCGACAAGCTCGCCATCGTCGTCGTTACGTACAAGCGCCAGGAACTCCTGGCCAACTTGTTCGACTCCATGACCGAGCTCACGGCAACGCCCTGGCGCATCGTGATTGTCGATAACGAGAATTCGCGCGAGACCGAGGCCATGTGCACCGCATTCAACGAGCGCCTGGCCAACCTGTGGGGCATCGACACCGAGCAGCCCGACGCGCAGGGCGGCACCGACCGTGTCATCTACGCCCCGCAGCTCAAAAACGGCGGCGGTGCGGGCGGCTTCTCCGCCGGCACTAAATGCGCCTACGACCTGGGCGCTCAGTGGTTCTGGGTGATGGACGACGATGTGCTCGTCATCCCCGAAGGCATCGAGCGTCTTGCCAAGTGGACCGACCGCTACGATGTCATCCAGGGTTCGCGCCTGGACTTTGACGGCGGCGCCTTCTTTTGGCAGTACCAGCTCATCCTTTCGCTCGGCATCCCTAACCCCATCGCCAAGTGGGATCTGGGTCCCGAGGGCTACCGCGCCATGAACCAGCTGTGCTTTGAGGGCGGCATGTTCTCGCGACGCGTGGTCGACAAAATCGGCCTGCCCGACGCGCGCTTCTTTATCTACGGCGACGATGCCTGCTACGGCTACGTAGCCAGCCAGCACTTCCCCGCCGCCGTTGTGGCCGACGTGGTGCTCAAGCGCGCCCGCGCCGTCTCTAACTGGGACATCGCCGGCAAGCGCCAGCTCAACTCCACGAGCGACACCAACCGCTACTACATCATGCGCAACCGCGGTTATCTGGCCCGCTACATGCAAATCTACGGCGACTATCACCCCGTGCTGTTCCGTCTGGGCAACGCCGCGACCTTCTGCAAGGAGTTCATTCGCCTGGCAGCCGTTGACAAGTGCTTTAAGACCGGTATTCCGGCGCTGCGCCGTGGCATGAAGGACGCCCGCAAGATCATCAAGGACCCCGACTGGAAGCCCATGCCGCCCATGAAGGACACCGAGTAACGGAAGCCGGAAACACCTCGGCGCTTAAAGCCGCTGGCACACCGTAGCCAAATGCTGCCCATCAAAACCGAACCCCCAGCGCATGCGACCCACGCCGGGGCGCGGTACACGGATTTCGTCGATGCCGTCGCGCTCTATGTCGAGTAGCGACTGCACGGCCAGCAATTCCAGTCCCAGCGCATCCACATCGGGGTCATACATCAAGTTAATCGTTATCAGCGGGCGCTCGTCCAGCATGCCAATCGTATCTGCTACGTCGAACACAGCACCCGTAGGGAAAACCTGGATGTCCCAGCGACCTGCGCCACACTTTCGCCTCGAGGCAGGATTGGCATAGCCCGGTAAGCCAAAGCAGAGCCCCTGCAAGAGCAGATGATATGGCAGCGGCTTATCTGGGTCGGTCTCACCGATTCCCGCATCCCCCAGGATGCGGCTTAGCGCCCGCCTCACGGTATCCTCGTTCCCACGGCACAGCCCGTCGCGAAACGCATCGACGTCTCGAATGTCTTCGGCAGCGCACTCAAACCACTCAACAATCACTAGACGCAAGGCCTGACGAAGCTCGTTATTGGGCAATCGCAAAGCACGGAGGCGATCGCCATGCTCTGGCTCCTCAGTCATATCCGTCGTGAGAAAACCGGACAGATACAGCGCTGTCCACATGCCATCGTCAGGCGAGACATCTGGCTCTGCAGTGCCCAAACAAAGCGGGACCTCAGCGCACCCATGGGCCTCGAGCAAATCGAACAAGACCGAAAGGCGGTCGAGATTCCACCCGGCAACTACCCTACTCAGGCAATCGGCATATCCATACAGATCGGCACGCACAGGAGCCGTGCAGCCTCGGCCCAGAAAACCGATCACACGCTCTGGACTCGAGCAATAGGCCCTGCCAAACCGATACCCCTCGAGCCATTCACGCGCATCATCCAGGTATTCCTCGCGCCCAGCATGATTCAATAGAGCCTCGACCTCGGCATCCAAAAAACCGAAACATCGGTCACACCACGCCGACAGCGGCGTCGTCAGACAATACGAGCAGCCGCGCGAAGAAAGCGCCACTTCGGCAGGACTGGGACGCTCCCCCATCAGACACGTCAGCCGCAACGAATCACGCGCAGTGGCAATGGCGTCGAACAACACACGGTCAAGTAGTTCTGCCGGATCGGCGTCGGAAGCGTCCCTCGCGCTCGCACGGCGAGACCACGCCGCATCGTACCCATCAACGAGCAATACAACCTGCTCATCGCAGGCAATCTCCAGCAGCTCTATGAGCACACCGAGCACCGAGTCAACCTCGTCCGCGCTCGCCACGCCACGCGCGACACGTTCGATGTGACGCACCTTATCTCGAGCTAAATCCGGAGCCTCCAAGAGCGCCAACAAGCGAGCGCACTCGCCCGAAAGGGCATCGCGCACGACGCCGGCAACAGCGGGGCCACACCTCGCAGCGCCAGAAAAGTCCAGCGATATCACCGGATAGCAAGCATACTCATCCCGATAGCGCCCGCCGTTCGCATCCCAAATCTGAGCATCGGCAAACGAGATCCGACCGGCGCGACCGACCGCCGGACGCTCCAGAAAAGCCCTGAGCATCGACAAGTTCATGCTCTTGCCAAAACCCTCGGGTCGACAGCACACCACAACGGACGCGTCGCAGTCCAACACATCAGCAATAAACATGGTCTTGTCAACCAGCATGCAGCAACCAAGGGCCTCCGCATAGTCGTGCATGCCAATGGGCAAAACCGCATCGTCGGCACAGCCGATCAAGCGCACGCCAAAGCCAGCAGCACAATCAACATTTGCCTGTTCAGACACCAAAACGTTCCCCCTAAATCGCAGCACGATGCCAATTGTAATGACCGCATCGCATGTACCGATGACGCCGCGCAAACATATCGGGCAACGGTAGCAACAAGAGGTGTGAGGGGGCACAACTAATCGTTGCACAACAAAACGGGGCCCGACGCATTCGCACCGGACCCCGTCCCAACTCTTTAGTTATCTAGCAACCAAGAGGCTACTCCTCCGAGCCGTCCTCCCCAGAAGCTTTCTTCTGCTGATCGAGCTTATGCTTACCACTTACGATAGACGTAGCGCCCAGTGTGGCCAAGCTTGCACTGGCAAGGCTCGCCATAACGATAAGGTCGCCCGTCTTGGGCATGTTACCGCCAGATGACTTGGTCGTTGTAGTCGTCGTGGTTGTAGTGGTCACCGTCTTGGAGTCATTTTGCTCTTGGACCTGGTTGTCAGCACCGCTCTTGTCGTCGTCTTCGGGCTGTTTCTTTTCGCCCTCGGTCTTGCTCTCGTCCTTCTTCTGAACGGATTTGTCGTCCTTCTCCTCAGAGCTAGAACCCTTATCAGATTCGGTCTTCTCGGAAGCCTTGTCCTTGGAGTCGCCCTTTGCGGCCTCGGTCTTTTCCGTGGAAACCTGATCAGAGTTGTCCTTGTTCTGAGTCGAGCCATTATTGACGCCAGCCATCAGCGAAGAGCCCAGCGTAGAACCAAGCTGCACGGAGAAAGAGGGCTTCTTATCCGGCGAAGCAACGGGAGCGTCCGGCGCCTTATTCGAGTCGTCCTTGGAAGCGTCGGAATCAGGGGTTGCGTCAGAGCCGGAGCCGTTGTTAGAGCCGGTGTCAACGGACGAATCGCTCGAGCCGGTGGATGAGTTAGAGGTGCCAGCGTCGGTCGAACCAGAAGCGTCGCTGTCCGTATTGCCGGCAGAGCTTGAAGACGAATCGCCCGCAGCAGAGCCGTTCGAATCGGAGCCGTTCGAGGTAGAGCCGTCGTTGGTAGTGCCACCAGCAGAGCCATTACCGTCAGCATCGGTCGAGGGCGCATCCATCCTATCATCGTTGGCATCGTCACTCGAGTCGTCATTCGAATCAGGTGTCGGCGAGGGCGCCGGCGTAGGCTCGGGCTGCACGGGCGTCGCAGCGGCTGCCTCGTCCTCAGCGATATAAACCAAGCAGTCCTTTAGCTCGTTGCGGTAGCGGTTCTTCCAGCCCTCATGATACTGGGGCTGGCTCGAATACTTGGTCGCCACGTTATTGACCACGCTGTTGGAGAGCGCCGTCACAAACTCGCGGTCGGACATATCGTTGGAAAGATTCGCCCAGCGGAAGAAGTCTCTGCAGCCACCGGTACCGCACATGTTGGTGATGCTCCACACCATGCCCTTGACGCAATCGGCGCGGCCCGAAATATCAATGGCCAGGCCGCTCTTGAGCCACGCCTCGGTCACCGCATAGTACGAGTTGTACGCATAGGCATCTTGAAGTGCTGAGAACTCAACAGGATCGGTGTTGTACGCACCTTGAAAGGCATCCTGAGCGATATGGCCCAACTCGGTGAGCTGACCGTTCTCGTACATGGCATTGCTCGTGTTGGAAATCTCGCTGCCGCGATCAATCGCATCCTTGAGCATGCAGTATTTTTCGGGGTTGTAGTTGTAGGCCTGCTTCATAAACGGGATGAGCGACCAACGACGGTCGAACTGGTAATAGCCCAGCGCGTTATAACCGTCGCCATACGAAAAGCCCTGGTTGTAATTACCATGGCTCTCGTACTTGGTAAAGTACTTCATCTCGGGAGTCACGTTGACAAACGAAACGCCCTGGACCGACCTCAGCACGCCCGAGAAAGACTGCTGGGTGTAGAGACCTTTGTCGATATCGGTGGCATCCGAGGCAACGCCCGGCGTGGGCTCCTCGGCAGCGGCGGGTGCCGGCGCGGAAACGGCGCCAAACGAAAGCGCCAGCGTCAGGCCCGCGACAATAGCAGAATGCTTGGGCTGCATAAGATCCTCCCTGCATTGGTATAGTTAAAGTGCAGTTTGCAAAGATAGAAATAAGTATTGCAGCTCGCCCGTTGTTGCACAACAACCCCTCGGTAAACGGCAACAACCCTCCGCGAAATCTTAAGGAATTAGACAAACTGGTCGTCGGGCGCCAACAGAAGCTCGCCGTAACGTTTCGTCAGCCCGTTTCTCAACTGACAGAAAGCGGGAATATAGACGTTCAAGATGCGCTGAATCAAATCTTGAGCGAGCTTGTTGTCGTAGATATGGACGTTCGTATTGCGGTCTCTGAGCATATCCAGCCAGGCTGCCTCATCAATAAAGTCGTAGAATCGGTAGGACTCCTTCAAGATGGCACGAGGAGACCCCGACGCGGCAAGCGTGGCGCCCTCATACTCGAGCAGACGCTTAAGGAGCTTCCAGCTCAGTTCAAATTGAAGATTGAACTTATTAATCAATCCACTCTGAACAAAATCATTGTTGAGATCCTGATTGGGCGCATCCTCAAGATTCGCCAAGGCGCTAACAAAGTTCTCATATTTTTTCATACAGAATCACACCATCCTTGGCAATCTCATCGAGCAATTGCTGCGATAGGGACTCGTCGAGATTGACGACATCTACATCTAAAAGAGTATCAAGATGTTCCTCGATCAAATATGAGAAACGGCCGAAATCCCGGCAACCTGCTACGGCGATGTCAATATCGCTCTTGGGCAAGTTGTCGCCTCGAGCACGAGAACCAAACAACACGACCTTCTCGGCGTCACATTCCCGAGCAAAAACTTCGATTTGCTTGTACACCTTGTCGAGAGATGCCATTTGCACCCCTACAGCTTAATGTCAAAGTTGATTTCGGGGACGGCGGCCAGGTCGGCCAACGTCACGCCGTCGACGTACTTTTCGATCACGTCGTCCAGGCCGCGCCAGAACTTGACGGTCGAGCACAAATCGCTGCGGGTGCAGCTGTTGTCGATGCCGTCGCACGCCACGGGCGCCGTGCTGCCCTCGACGGCGCGCAGGATGTCACCCGCACGTACCTCGGAGGGATCCTTGGCCATCATGTAGCCGCCGCCCTTGCCGCGCACGCTCTTAAGCAGGCCCGCCTTCATAAGCGGACGAACCAGCTGCTCCAAATACTTTTGCGAGATATGCTCGCGGTCGGCAACCTCGCGCAGGGCAATCTTGCCCTCGGCGTCACCGAGCGCCGCGATATAGATCATCAGCCGGAGGGCATAGCGGCCCTTGGAAGAAATGAGCATACCTACCCTCCCATCGCATCTGGGACAAAATAACAAGGTTTGTTTGTCCCAAATCTTAAGTAAGTGGGACAAACAAACCTTGTTATTTTGTCCCACATCTAGAAAAGTCGAGTGGATTAGTCGGGTTTTCCCTTGACTAACGCCGAACCCATAGTAACTTTATTCCGAGAAGATTCCTAGGGTTTAGTACACCTATGAGTACACCATATACAGAGAGGGACAGCATGAGCGCAAATCCGCTGCTTTCCATCGAAGGTCTGACCGCCTCCGTGGACGAGAAGACCATCCTCCACAACGTCAACCTCAACGTCGCCGCCGGCGAGACCCACGTTCTGATGGGACCCAACGGCGCCGGCAAGTCCACCCTCGGCCACCTGGTCATGGGCGACCCCGTTTACACGGTCAACGACGGCCGCATCGTCTTTGACGGCCAGGACATCACTGAACTCACCACCGACAAGCGCTCGCGCGCCGGCCTGTTCCTGAGCTTCCAGGCCCCGGTCGAGATTCCGGGCGTGCCGCTGTCGAGCTTTTTGCGTGCCAGCATCGCCGGCCGTCCCGGCCTGGAGATGAAGGGCAAGGAATTCCGCCGTCGCGTCAAGGAGCTCGCGGCCGAGCTCAACATGGATACCGCCTACCTCAACCGCGAGCTGGGCGTGGGCTTCTCGGGCGGCGAGAAGAAGAAGGTCGAGATGCTCCAGCTCCTGCTGCTGCAGCCCAAGCTCGCCATCCTGGACGAAACCGACTCCGGCCTGGACGTCGACGCCCTGTCCACCGTCAGCCACGGCATGGACGCGTACCGCAAGAGTTGCGACGGCTCCATGCTCATCATCACGCACAACACGCGCATCTTGGAGCACCTGGATGCCGTGCGCTTCACGTCCCTCGACAAGGATGCCGGCGGCCTGCGCTCCCTGCGCTAGATTGGCTGCTCGGTTTGGTAAAATACCTCCGCACTTGGGAACGGATGGGCTCCGGTGGGCTCCGCGGTCCTCAAAACCGTTGCGAGGCGTGCAAAACGTCTTGGATGTGTTCGATTCACATACGTTCCCGCCATACGCTACCAGCGCTTTTGTGCTCGCGGTCTTGCTGCGTGCCGCAAAGGCGCTGTTTTGTTTTTGTACGGGTCCGCCGTGTCGCCTGTCATGTCGTCTACGGTAACTGATCCCGTGTGTCGGGTTTCGAGCATGCCGATGGAGGTGTTTTGCCGTATGACTACCGTAAGACGTGCCGATCTTTCTTGTGTCGTCCAGGCGGGCGGGCTGTCCTCGCGCATGGGCTGCGATAAGGCGCGCATGACGTTTTGCGGCGAGCCGCTCATCGAGCGTGTGCTGGGTCGGCTGGCGCCAGTTGCCGGCGAGTTGGTCGTGACGACTTCGCGTCCCAGCGAGCTTGCCTATCTTGAGGAGCGCGCGTTTGGCGGCCTGGTGCCGCGTGTGGTGGCGGACCTTGAAGGACCGGCGGGTGCCATGCGCGGCATCGCGAGCTCGTTGGCCGCGGCCCGATTGCCGCTCGTGGCGATCGTCGCCTGCGATATGCCGTTCGTCTTGCCAGAACTGATCGGCGCGCTTGCCGATCGTGTTGAGTCTGAGGCGCTCGACGTGTGCGTGCCGCGCGAGGAGCGGGGGATTGAGCCGCTTTGCGCCGTTTGGCGCCGTGACGCGTGTGCGTCAGTTTCCCAAGAGCTGCTCGCCTGCGACCGCCAGCGCATTCGCTGCCTGATCAATCGCGTTCAGGCCGGTTATATGGATGAGCCTCAGATTGTCGCGGTCGCCGGCTCAACGCTCTGCTTCGAGAACGTCAATACGCCCGAGGAGTTTGCGGCGGCCGAGTTGCTTGCCTAGACGATTGGAGTTGCCATGTCTCACGATATTTGTCCCGACACGGGAGAGCCTTGCACTTGCGATGGTTCCGAGCCCTGTACCTGCGGCTGCGGTGGCTGTGGGCATACTGCGGAAGAGGAAGCGGCCGCCGCGGCGTATCGTGAGGCACACCTCGAAGGCCCATCCGGTGATGCCCTCGACCACGAGCGCAAGATTATCGTTTCGTTCGATAGCACCTTCGATGTGATGGAATGCGAGCAGCTGTGCCTTGCCGCCGGTGTGCCCGGGCGCATCATGCCGCTGCCTGGCTCCATCACCGCCGGCTGCGGACTGTGCTGGGCTATGCCGTTCTCGGGCGATGCCCTCGCCGCCTTCCGTGCCGCCACCGAGGGCCACGTAATCCCCGCCGACTACCATCAGCTCGTCCTCTAACCACCAAAACCACCACAAAGGTGCCTGTCCCCAATGTGGTGGTTCGGAACATGTGGACGAAACAGCTTCGAAACACGCGATTTGCGCGTCGGGTGCTCAAAAACGCTTCTACCTGCATCGTAATCAAAACGAAACATCTGCTCGTCGGCTTATGCGAAACTTTGCTGCAACAGTGCGATATTATCCATATTCGATAAAGCTCGCGGCGCATGGGGCGCCTCGAACGACATTTTTCTTTTCCATCAATTGGAGGAAGCATGAGCTACACGCAGAAAGTTCTCGACGAGCTCAAGGCCCGCTATCCCGAGCAGCCTGAGTTCATCCAGGCCGCGACCGAGATCCTCGGCACCATCCAGCCGGCGCTCGACGCCCATCCCGAGTACGAGGAGGCCGCCCTGCTTGAGCGCCTCATCGAGCCCGAGCGCATCGTTATGTTCCGTGTCCCCTGGGTCGACGACCAGGGCAAGGTCCAGGTCAACCGCGGCTACCGCGTCGAGTTCAACTCTGCCATTGGACCCTACAAGGGCGGCCTGCGCTTTAACCCGACGGTCACCCTGGGCATGCTCAAGTTCCTGGGCCTGGAGCAGATTCTCAAGAACAGCCTGACCACCCTGCCCATGGGCGGCGGCAAGGGCGGCTCCGACTTTGACCCCAAGGGCAAGTCCAACAACGAGATCATGCACTTCTGCCAGTCCTTCATGACCGAGCTCTATCGCCACATTGGCCCCAACACCGACGTTCCCGCCGGCGACCTGGGCGTTGGCGGCCGCGAGGTTGCCTACCTGTTCGGTCAGTACAAGCGCCTGACCAACGAGTGGACCGGCGTCCTTACCGGCAAGGGCCTCTCCTTTGGCGGCTCGCTCGCCCGTACCGAGGCCACCGGTTACGGTCTGGTCTACTTTGTGGACGAGTACCTCAAGAGCCGCGGCGACTCCTTCGAGGGCAAGAACGTCGTCGTTCACGGTTCCGGTAACGTCGCTATCTACGCGGTCCAGAAGGTCGCCCAGCTCGGCGGCAAGGTCCTGGCCTGCTCCGACACCCATGGCTGGGTCGAGGATCCCGACGGCATCGACTACACCGTGCTCGAGCATGTCTACAACAAGAAGCGCTCCGGCCACGACAAGGGCGTTACGCTCGCTATGTACGTCGACGAGAAGCCCAATGCCACGTGGCACGAGGGTGACGGCCGCGGCGTGTGGCAGCTGCCCTGCGACATCGCGCTGCCCTGCGCTCGCGAGAACACGCTGCTGCTCGAGGATGCCCAGGCGCTCGTCGCCAACGGCTGCAAGGTGGTCGGCGAGGGCGCGAACATGCCCACGACCATCGAGGCCACGACCTACTTCCAGGAGAACGGCGTCGCCTTTATGCCCGGTAAGGCTGCCAACGCCGGCGGCGTGCTCGTGTCCGGCCTGGAGATGAGCCAGAACGCCGAGCACCTGTCCTGGACCTTCGAGGAGGTCGACGGCAAGCTCGAGCAGCTCATGCGCGGCATGTTCCACAACGTGGACGACACCGCCAAGAAGTACGGCGAGGAGGGCAACTTCGTCATGGGTGCCAACATCGCCGGCTTCCTGAAGGTCGCCGACGCCATGCTCGCCCAGGGCGTCTGCTAAATCTTCACTCGATATAGCATCGCGGAAGGCTCCCAGCCATCTTGGCTGGGAGCCTTTTTGATCCGCATACGACGGAGGAAAACGGTTCATTTTGTCGCGACACGAGCTGTGCCCCCTCGTTTGGTACACTTAAAGGTACTGGACAAGTGGAGAGATGGGGGAGAACGTGCTCAAGTTCGGTACCTACGTCCGTGTTGGAAACGCGGCCGAAGCCTATGAGCTCTTGCAGAAGAACCGCAACAACAAGATTGTGGGCGGCGGCATCTGGATGCGCCTGGGTTCGCGTCGCGTGGCGACGGCGATTGACCTTTCGGCCTGTGGACTCGATCAGATCGAGGAGACCGAGACCGAGTTTCGCATCGGTGCCATGTGCACCCTGCGCCAGCTCGAGCGTCATGCCGGGCTCAACGCGCTTGTCAACAATGTCTTTGAGTTTGCCGTCCACGACATCGTGGGCGTGCAGCTGCGCAATACCGCCACGGTGGGCGGCAGCATCTACGGCCGCTTTGGCTTCTCGGACGTGCTCTCGGCGTTCCTGGCGCTCGATTCGTATGTTGAGCTGACGGGTGCCGGCCGCGTACCGCTTGCCGAGTTCGTTGACATGGGCTACGTGCGCGACGTGATCGAGCACGTGGTGGTCGTCAAGCACGATTACCGTGCGAGCTACGAGGCCGTGCGCAAGGCCGCGACCGACTTCCCCTCGCTGAACGTCACCGCCGCCTGGTGGAACAACAGATGGCATGTCACCGTGGGCGCCCGCCCGCTGCGCGCGACCTTGCTGCAGGGCGAGGCGTGCGGCCTGGTGAACGAGCATCCTTCCGAGGATGAGCTTCGCGCCCTTGCCGCATCCGTGCGTGCCCTGAGCTACGGCACCAACCTGTGGGGCTCAGCCGAGTACCGCCGTCGCATCTCGG
>ENA-ORSM01002950-ORSM01002950.1-human-gut-metagenome-genome-assembly--contig:-NODE-2950-length-11246-cov-3.035922_pt1 | contig 11246 bp, 9 predicted proteins | sample MGYA00241903_ERZ509170 | MGnify/ENA primary metagenome ERZ509170 (study PRJEB26280, sample SAMEA2338784) | human gut metagenome | biome: human gut; feature: human-associated habitat; material: faeces...
AAGACACAAAGCAAACTGTTTTCGGGCGAGCGAACCTCGCCCCTACAGATTAAACGACAGCATTATCCACGTTTTGACACACTCCCCATTTCGATAAAAAGGAAGTTTTGATACATCCCCATTCTGCGGATGGGAACTGAAAAGTATGGAGGAAAGCTGAAAAGAATGTATTATTGCGGGTGATACACCTGCAAAGGCAGCTCTCCTTTCAATGCCCCCAAAGCATTGAATGCCAGCGAACCCATTTCATCCTCCCCGGGAATCAGTACAACAGGAGCCAGATAGTCTATCTGTTCACGAAGAGCACCTACACAATAATCGCTATGGGCTATTCCTCCTGTCAGAATAATGGCATCCACTTTCCCGCGAAGCGAAACATACATCGCCCCGACCTGTTTGGCAACCGTATAAAGCATGGCATCCAGCACTCCTTTATAGGGCTCCTCGCCTGCTTCGGCTTTATGGGCAATAGAAGCAACATCGTTTGTCCCGAGATGGGCTATCAAACCACCCTTACCGTTCAACATCTTCTTCACCTGACGCAAGGTATATTTCCCGCTGAAACACAGTTCGGCAAACTGATCGGCAGGAATAGTACCGGCACGCTCCGGGCTGAAAGGACCTTCACCGTTCAATGCATTGTTTACATCAATTACCCTGCCCTGACAGTGTGCTCCGACCGAGATGCCACCTCCCAGGTGAACCACAATCAAATTCAATTCTTCATAATGCTTTCCGATGGAAGCGGCATATTTACGGGAAACCGCCTTACTGTTTAATGCATGGAAAATAGAAATACGTTCTATCTCGGGGATACCGGTATAACGCGCTGCCGGCTGCAACTCATCCACCACTTCCGGGTCGGCAATATAAGCGGGGCAACCGCATTTTTTTGCCATTTCATCGGCAATTAAAGCCCCCAAATTACAGGCATGCTCCATACGTGCGTGAAGCAAATCATATTTCATCTGTTCGTTAATGGCATACACTCCCCCCGGAGTCGGTTTCAACAAGCCGCCCCGCGCAATCACAGCGTCAAACTCAATAGGAATACCGGCCTCGGCCAACAATCGGAATATAAAATCCCTGCGATACTCATATTGCTCATTCACATGATGAAAATGTTGCAAGTCTTCTGAGGAATGGTGAGCACCTGCCGCCCATATTACTTTTTCATTTTCAAAAAGAGCCAACTTCGTGGAAGTAGAGCCCGGGTTAATGACAAATATCTTCATATAACTTTAAGGTTTTATCCGGCCACGCAAGCCAATGCTAAACTATAATATTTCGAGTTTCCCGAATCGGCACGTGAAGGGACAACAACCGGAGCTATGGTTCCGCGCAGCATACCTGCCATATTAGCATCGCCGAATAAGGATACTGTTTTATAAAATGTATTGCCTGATTCGATATTGGGAAATATCAACAGGTCAGCATGCCCCACTACAGGCGAACTTATGCCTTTCACCTCACCACTATGAGCATCGCAAGCCGTCTTTACATCCATCGGCCCGTCCAGGAACATGGAGCCGTAAGCACCGGATGCGGCACGTTCCTTTAAAACAGCATAGTCAAGGGTATGGGGAAACTTTTCATTTATCTTCTCGGTGCAATGAATAAGTGCCACCCGAGGTTCGGAAATACCCAAACGGCGACAAACTTCCAAATCGTATTTCAGCATAGCCTCAAACTGAGCCAATGTAGGTCGGGGGATTACTGCCGCATCCGAGAAAAACAATAATTTATTATAAGTAGGTATCTGAGCCACTGTTATATGGCTCAATACATTTCCCTGAGGAAGCAAACCATGTTCCTTATTAAGAACCGCACGCAGCAGGTTATCGGTGTTGATTATTCCTTTCATCAACACATCGGCATGTCCTTCTCTGACCAATGCCACTCCTTCTTGAGCAGCTTTGTCGGGACTTGTCGCCTCATACACTTTTACATGCTCCGGGTACTGCAACCGGATATATTCGGCATTCAATAAATGGGGAGTATCAGCCACCAACAGGAAATCGGCAAACCCTTCGTGCAAGCTACGGGTAATAACATACTCCGTATGCGGGTCGTTAGGGCAAACCACTGCAACTCGTTTACGCTCCTTTTGCGCACGCAGACGGCTGATTAATCGGGCAAAGTCCTGTATAGGTTCCATAATCATTAGATTTTTAGCAAATATGAAAAATAAATCTGAATTTATCCCTATCTTTGCTCAGTTTCTATGAATAATTTAACTTATGAAAACGTTTCAAACATTTGACATTTCAGCAGCGTACGATGATATACACCGCACATTCCCCTGTTACAAAAAAGCACCGGTTATCGGACTGACCGGAAACTTCAGGGATGGGGAATGCACCTTGGCAGAAGGTTACTTTACTTCCATTCTGAAAGCAGGCGGAGTGCCATTCATTCTCCCTTCATTCGATGACACTGACAGTTTGATAAATGCACTCGAATCGCTGGACGGAATCCTGCTGACGGGAGGTGCGGATATCAATCCTCTTTTCATGGATGAAGAACCGGTAAAGGAACTCCACAGCATCAACCCACACCGTGACAGGCAGGAACTCTTATTGACAAAGCTGGCTGCCGACAGACAAATCCCGATACTGGGTATCTGCCGGGGCATACAGATGATGAATGCCGCCCTCGGAGGCAGCTTGTATCAGGATATCCACTCACAAATGGAAGGAACGCGCATAAAGCACGACCAGGACCTGGAAAGAAGTTACGCATCACATTCGGTTCGGATAGAAAAAGATTCATTGCTACACCGTCTGTTTGAAAAAGATGTCCTGCCGGTAAATTCTTTCCACCATCAGGCTGTAAAAGAAGTTGCACCGGGTTTCCGCGTGTGTGCCCGGGCTGCGGACGGAGTGATAGAAGCGATGGAATCCACCGAATATAAATCAATGCTGGGAGTTCAATGGCATCCCGAATGTTTCATCTTACGGGGTGACGAATGCATGATGCCACTCTTCCACTGGCTGATAAAAGAAGCTGCTTCTTTTCAGGAAGCAAAACGTCTGCACAGCCGTATGATTACGCTGGATTCGCATTGCGATACGCCGATGTTTTTCGATCGGGGCATTGACTTTGCTTCCCGCGACAAAAAGATATTGGTGGACTTACATAAGATGACGGAAGGCAGACTGGATGCCACAATCATGGTAGCCTACCTGAAACAATCGGAACGTACCGACGAGGCATTGTCGGCTGCTACTGCAAAAGCCGACCGCATTCTGAACGAAATAGAAGAAATGGTTGCCAAGAACTGTACGGCCGTTGATTTGGCTTATACGCCAAACGATTTATGGCGGCTGAAAATGGAAGGGAAGAAAGCCATTATGCTGGGAATAGAGAATGGTTATGCCATTGGCAAGGATATAAGTAATGTGGAGCGTTTCCGAAAACGCGGAGTGGTGTATATGACACTCTGCCACAATGGGAATAATGACATTTGCGGTTCGGCACGTGATAATGCCGAAGGACTGGGAGTCAGTGCTTTCGGAGAAGACGTAATTAAAGAAATGAACCGTGTAGGCATGATGGTAGATATCTCGCATGCCGGAGAAAAAAGTTTTTATGATGCGTTGGAAATCAGCACGAAGCCGATTGTTGCCTCGCATTCTTCCGCACGTGCATTGTGCGACCATCCGCGTAACCTGACAGACGCCCAACTGAAGGCTCTTGCCGCCAAAGGAGGAGTAGCCCAAGTAACGTTATACGACGGCTTCCTGCGGAAAGAAGGCCATGCAACCATTAAAGATGCCATCAATCATCTGAACCACATGGTGAATATCATGGGAATAGAACATGTGGGTATCGGTACCGACTTTGACGGTGACGGAGGCATCACCGGTTGTGCTTCTGCATCGGAACTGATAAACTTCACCCGTCAACTATTGTTAGAAAGATACAGCGAAGAAAGTATCCGGCTTATCTGGGGAGGAAACTTCCTGCGGGTAATGGAAGAAGTACAAAGAAAATAATGTAACTTTGCAACCGGACAAAGTGGAAGATTTAAAAGAGAAATATATGAAGAATAAGAACATTTTAACCATCCTGTTCCTGATGCTTGTACTGACCGTTATTTCTTGCGGAAACAGCAATAAGAAAAGTGACCGAATAGATGCAGTGGAAAAAGAAGTAGTCAAAGCACCCGAATTCAATGCAGACAGTGCTTATGCATACGTCGGGGCACAAGCGGATTTCGGTCCGAGAGTGCCGAATACAAAAGCACATGAAGAATGCGGAGAGTATTTGGCTCAACAACTGGAAAAGTTTGGAGCCAAGGTTTATAACCAACGTGCAGACCTCATAGCTTGGGACGGAACCATACTGAAAGCACGGAATATCATCGGAGCCTATAAACCCGAAAGCAAAAAACGCATCATGCTTTGTGCGCATTGGGACAGCCGGCCGTATGCCGACAATGATCCCGACCCCAAGAATCACCACACGCATATTCTCGGAGTAAATGATGGCGCAAGCGGTGTAGGCGTATTGCTGGAAATCGCCCGTCAAATTCAACAGAAAGAACCGGCACTGGGCATTGACATTATCTTCTTTGATGCGGAAGACTACGGAACACCGGAATTTTATACAGGACAACCCAAACAGGATACATGGTGTCTGGGGTCACAGTTCTGGGCACGCACTCCCCACGTACAGAATTATAATGCCCGCTACGGAATTCTGCTTGATATGGTAGGCGGTAAAGATGCAACTTTCTATTATGAGGGTTATTCCTCGGAAACGGCACGTTCCGAAATGAAAAAGATTTGGAAAAAGGCACATGAGCTGGGCTATGGCAAGTATTTTGTGAAAGCGGACGGCATTCCTGTAACCGATGACCACTTGTATGTACACCAACTGGCACGTATCCCGTGTGTGGACATCATCAATTATGATGCCAATAACGAACGTTCTTCTTTCGGCTCTACCTGGCATACGATAAACGATACGATGGACAATATAGACCGCAATACACTGAAAGCTGTCGGTCAAACAGTGATGGATGTAATTTATAATGAGAAATAAAATTCAAAACAATGAAAACAATAAACGAACTTCAAGACGAGGTTATCGAGGAATTCAGTGACTTTGACGATTGGATGGACAAATACCAATTACTGATTGACTTGGGAAATGAGCAAGAACCACTCGACCCTCAATATAAAACGGAACAAAACCTGATTGACGGTTGCCAAAGCCGTGTATGGTTACAGGCTGACCTGACAGACGGCAAAGTGGTTTTCCAGGCAGAAAGCGATGCATTGATAGTAAAAGGTATCATCGCATTGCTCATTAAAGTCGTATCAGGACACACTCCCGACGAAATATTGAACAGCGATTTCTACTTTATAGAGAAAATCGGCCTGAAAGAACATTTGTCTCCCACACGCAGCAATGGTTTGCTGGCCATGGTAAAGCAGATGCGCATGTATGCCTTGGCATTCAAAACAAAAATGGAAGGCTGAAACCGTTTGAACGGTAAACTACCGACGGATTTACTCCATTTATTTCAGGTACAGACTTTATGGACAAACGCGGACTTTTTCTATTCCGCGCTGTCCGTACCTAAAGAATCAATGTCCCAATCGGCTCGTATCCACTTCCTTACGCTTCTTTTCCTTATAACCGCCAAATTTATAAAGGAATGACAGAGTTATATTCCGATTGGATTTATTAAACTTTGTACGACTATGTTGATTGGCATAGTCAATTCTTAAATCCATCCGGTTACGGCTGTCAAAGAGGTCATTGCCGGTCAACGTCAACTGTGCCTTCTTGTCGGGCGATGTCCACTTCACCGAAGTCGTCACATCGCAATAGTTGCCTAAATCATAGATTCCCTGACGCGCTTTGGTCTGCAAGAAAGCACTTACGTTCATTACCACATCAGGTTGCTTCGACAGGGTGAGCGTATTACTCGTCCGAAAGACGAATACCCACTTTTTGCGGTCAAACGGAATATCATAAAAATCATCCGCCTTGTCACGGTTCCGCATCGCTATCAACATGCCGTTGCCCGACCACCATTTGCCAATCTTATAAGGAGCCAACATTCGTATCCCCATTTGCCGCTGGAAATTATAATTGATGAACTTGTTCACCTCGGCCAAGCGGTCGGGCAATTTATAAGGTAACTGGGCAAAATGGTCAGGTTTCTCTTCATAGAAAAGAGCAAAAACATACTTACTCTTCAATATATAAGCCAAGACAGCCAGATAGTCGGATGAGGGTTTCAGCACCGGATTGCCATGCACCTCTGTATAACTATCCACATACTGCACTGTGGGTTGTGTACTCCAATAGTCAGGATAAGAACGATTACTGCTGAAAGACAGCTGAAACATATGTCCGTCCTTTGCCCGATAATTGGCATTCAATGTAGGATAAAGCATCCATTCATGCCACGTTTGCGAGTTATAAAGCTCGGCAGCCAGTGAAAAGTCAAAAGAGAAACGTTTGCCGAAGTTTTTACTGAAGCCCGCATAACCGTTAAAGGTATATTCCGTCCGGCGTGACTTCAACGAGTTGTCTGTCAGCAAGTCTCCCGTCTCGCCATCGTAGTAAAACTGGTAACTGTTATCATGCGCAGTCCTATATTTCGCACCATAATTCAACTCCCACCCGTTATTCAAAGCATGTTCCTGATTAAGATAAAAGAGCAGGCGGTTGATACGTTGATTACTCTTATAGAAGAATGATTTCTTTTCCTCTTCCATCACACCGGTCAGTACCGTCGTACCGGGAGAATCAAAATAGGTAAAATCCATTCCTGCCGTAAGTCCGAAAGAAGATTGATAATCCAACTTCACATTATGAAGCCGACGGTCTCCGTCATCTGCCTTATCACTGTTTCCCGTTCCGTGCATCGACGTACGGTCTTGCCCGTAACCAAGTTGGGAAGTATATACCATGCTCAACACATTCTTTTTCCCAAAATCATAATCCGTCCCCAAACGGATGTTATGCCGTCCTCCGTATCCGCTACTCAAGGTATTCAAGGTAAGCTCATGCAGGCCGTCGGCCAGTTCATGTTCCGACCACTTTTCTGTCTCGTTCTTAGTATGCCCGAAAGAGTAGGTATACATCAAGTCCGCCGCAAAGCGGCCTGATGTATAAAGCAATGTGGCTCTTTCATTGATGTGTTCGCGTCGTGACTGTTCGTAGGAGGAAAAGAGTTCTCCTTTCAAAGAAGACCGTTGCCCTAAGTTTGATTTTAATATTAAATTTATCATCGGTCCGCGCACCTGATAACGGGCAGGGGCGGCATACATGATTTCTGCTTTCTCAATGCGGCTCACAGGAGTACCTTCGAGCATGGCACGCAACTGCTCCTTATCCAATGTGGTCACTTTGCCGTTGACCACCACCGTAACCCTCAGTCCTCCCAAACTCAGGGTTCCGTTTTGCTCGGTCACTCCGGGCAGTTCTTTCAAGACTTCATAAGCATTTGTCACCGGCAGTTTTTCGATAATACGCGGCACATCATAAATCAGTTTGCCCTTTTCAGCTTTAATCACCGGTCTCTCACCCCGCACCAGCACTTCGGGAAGTTGCTGGAACAGACTGTCCATATAAAGGAATGTGGTATCCTGTTGCTCCCGCCAACCGTCCTGTCGATGCGGGAAAAAACAAAAGAGCGCAAGGCTTCTTTAAAAAGCGCTGCGCTCTCACTCTCTTCCGCCATCGTTACCAGTTGGGGAAAATCTTTTTTAAATACTTTTGTCAATTGCGGAATGTCGTACGATAGTAATCTTCTTTTAATCATAAGCAAATACTTTTTAGGAAGGATTATTGAATGTTATTTTGAAGTCATTTGTCTACAAATATAACATTTTTCTCCCACCATCAAAAGCGTGCTACTTATAAAACATCTTAAAAGTCTTGCGAATCACAACAAAATGACAAAACAAGGAACCTATTCGCCACCTTTCTGCTACTTCCGCTTCATCTTCACTTCATACAGGTCGTGCCGGCGATCTTTCAAGTTACGGACACTTCCGTACGTATGCAATTCGTTCAGCAAATCGAGATCCACATCCGACACCAAGATCATTTCCGTATTCGGGGTCGCCTCCGCCCTTTTCCCGTCTGTCGGGAAAGCAAAATCACACGGGGTGAAGACACCGGACTGCGCATACTGGATATCCATGTTATGGACACGGGGCAAGTTACCGACACTACCGGCTATGACGACAAAGCATTCGTTTTCGATCGCACGTGCCTGCGCACAAACACGGACACGCGAATAGGCGTTCTGCGTATCGGTAAGGAAGGGCACAAACAGAATCTGCATCCCCTGGTCCGCCATGATACGCGACAGTTCCGGAAATTCGACATCGTAGCAGATCAGGACACCGATCTTGGCACAGTCCGTTTCGAAAGTCTGCACCATCTTACCGCCGGAAAGTCCCCAGCTCTTCGCTTCATCGGGCGTGATATGCACTTTCTCGTACGTCTCATAACTACCGTCGCGGCGACAAAGGAAACCGACGTTGTACAACCCGTCGTCTTTGATCAACGGCATGCTCCCGGTAATGATATTGATGTTGTAGCTGATCGCCAAGTTGATGAAGCGGTTCAGCATCTCGTCCGTATATTTCGCCAGCTCGCGGATCGCCTCCGACTCGCTCATGTGGTTGAACTTAGCCATCAGAGGGGCATTGAAGTATTCGGGGAAAAGGATGAAGTCACTCTTATAGTCAGATACGGCATCCACGAAAAATTCCACCTGTTCGAACACGTCATCGAGCCCCTTGTAAGGTCGCATCTGCCACTGGACAAGACCGACGCGGACGGTCGTCTTGGTCGAAACGATTTCCGGAGTCGGCTGGTAATAGATATTGTCCCATTGCAGCAGGGTTGCATAATGTTTGGATTCCTCATCGTTCGGCAAATAATTCGTCATCACTTTACGAACATGGAAATCATTCGATATTTGAAAAGTCAGCACCGGATCATAAATTTCTCTTTTACGGACCTTATCAATATATTCCTTCGGGCGCATCGTATCCGCATATTTATGATAATTCGGGATACGTCCGCCGAACATAATCGCTTTCAAGTTCAGGCTTTCACACAATTCCTTCCGATAATCATACATACGCCGTGCCAAACGCAGGCCCCGGTAATCGGGATGGATAAAGACCTCTATTCCATACAGGATATTGCCTTTTGGATTATGCGTATTAAAGGTTTCGTTTCCAGTAACAAAGGCGTAAGTATGGTCGTTCTTTACCTTGTCGTAATCGACGATGATAGACAAGGCGCACCCCACGATCTTATCATCCACGACCGTAACCACCTGCCCTTCCGGGAAAATAGTGATTAACTTCTTGATTTGCTCACGTGTCCAAAACACATCCGAGCCGTCTGAATAAACTCTTGTAAAAGATTGAGATAATTGTCGGTAGTCCGCCATCTGCAAAGTACGGACCTCTACTTTGTTAATCTTAGGAGCATGTTCCATTTCTCATTTCAATTTTTAAGAACGATGCAAAAGTATAAAAAGTTTCATCTGGATGAAACAAAAATTCCATGATAACCAAAAAGACGGATGTAAACCTTCTACATCCGTCTTTTCGTCTAAAAGCTTTAGCAACCACCGCCCAACGCCCGGTAGAGAAGGATCTTTTTCCGGCAAAGATCGGTAATGATGTCGATACGTTCCAATTCGCTATCCAGATAACGTTCATTGGCAGAGAGCACTTCGAGGAAGCCGACATAATTCAATTTGAAAAGTTCATTGGCATTGGTGACCGAACGTTGGTGAGCTACGGTCTCCACTTCTTTCAGGCGGACACGCTCCACTTGGTTTAGACCGGCACAATACAAATCCAATACTTCCGTATAGGCCTTCAAGGCCGTTTCGTGATATTGCGACAAGGCAATCCGTTGCGAAGCACGCGCCTCGTTCCACATCGAACGAATCTGGTTCCGCTGGAAGACTGGTGCAGTAATTCCTGCTGCCAAATCGTAAACCAGCGAAGCAGGCGCTGTGAACCATTTGCCAAGATCAAAGCTATTGAAGCCGCCTCCCGCACCCAACACCAACGAAGGATAGAAGGCTGCTTTAGCCGCCATTACATCCGCCTTTGAAGCCAGCAATTCCATCTCGGCGGCCCGTACGTCGGGACGTAAGGTCAGCATGTTCGCCGGAACACCGTCTGATAGCGGGAAAGGGATCTGACGCAGCTCTTCAAAACTCATACGCCTGATTTCAAACGGAAAGACACCTAACAGGCAGGCTATCGCACGCTCTTTCTCCCCGATCAGTTGGTCATTTTCCAACAGTTTGCTTTCTATCAGTAGCATACGGGCATGAAACTGGTCGACAGCCAACTGCGTCTCGGCCCCCTCCTTCTTCAGCTGGCGAGTTAGCTCATACGAACGTTTGGAACTGATATGGGCTTCTTCCAAGACATCCCGACGTTTATCCAAACCGATCAGTTCATAATAGTGGACAGCCAATTCGGATATCAGGACCGACTGCGCAAAACGGGTTGCCTCAACCGAAGCCATCCAACGAGCCACAGCCGCCTGTTTCTTACGTGTCAGCTTCCCCCATATATCCGCTTCCCACTGGAAATTCAGGAAAAGTCCGAAATCACGGTAAGGGTCCGGGATATGTTTGTCTTTCGCCAAGGAAGGAACATTAGTCTCGCTATTCCCCACTCCGTCCATCGTATATTCGCCGAAACGGTTGACCGAAGTCCCGATGCCGAGGCCAACTTCAGGCAATAGCAAGCCTTTTGCCCGTTGCAGGTTGGCCCGGCTCATTGTCACCCGTTCCATGCTTTGCTTGAACGAATAGTTATTCTGCAAAGCGACCTCCACATATCCTTGTAAGATGGAATCCTGGAAAAACACATTCCACTCCAACGGCTTTACAAATGCAGTGTCATAGGTATGCCCATCTCCTTCTGGCAGTACGGCACGTTCCCCATCCGGAGAGAGCTGCGGAGCCTTGCAAGCTGTAAGGCCGATCGCGGCCCACAAGCCAACTGTAGCAATTATCTTAAAACTCATATTCTTCTTCATTTGCTTTTTGTTTCTTTTCCTTTAAGTAAGTTGCCAACGATTCAAATATCACATAAAGCCCCGGTATCAGGAAGATCCCCACGAACGTACCGATCAGCATACCTCCGGCCGCCGCCGTCCCGATGGAACGATTGCCCAAAGCACCAGCGCCACTGGCTACCGCCAACGGGATCAAACCGCTGATA
>ENA-ORSM01002954-ORSM01002954.1-human-gut-metagenome-genome-assembly--contig:-NODE-2954-length-11225-cov-3.397314_pt1 | contig 11225 bp, 8 predicted proteins | sample MGYA00241903_ERZ509170 | MGnify/ENA primary metagenome ERZ509170 (study PRJEB26280, sample SAMEA2338784) | human gut metagenome | biome: human gut; feature: human-associated habitat; material: faeces...
AAGCACGGAAAGAAGCCACCATCTTGCCGTCGGATGAAGCCACACCGTCGGCCTTCCCGACCACCACAAAGTAACCCACGCCGGGACAGGCCAACCGGAATGTATCCTCAACTTGCAGGAAAGCCGGTTGCGACTGCCAATTCAAACGATCCGTTTTCCTCAACACCCCGTATTTCCGCGCATAGGCAGCCTCATCTTTCCGATACTCCGCCCTCCGCGCATACGCTTTGGGAAAGCCATCGGGAAGCTGGTACCAACTCAACGACATGCCTGCCACGTTGCGATGTTCCACGACATACTCGTTCGGGACACCGGGATAAACCTCCGCAGGGAAGCGGAGGAAAACAAAGGGAGCTTCCAACTGCCGTTTTCGGTTCAGCAATTCCTTGGCACGTGGATATGCCTTATATTTCGCATATCCTTCCTCAGCCCAAGCCACCTTCGTGCCCGGAGTGACCTCCAAATCCAACATACCTAAATACACTTCCGCCGACAGAGGCAAATCGCCGAAACAGGAAAGCAACCGTTCGTAAGCTTTATAAGCAGGTGATTGCAACACCACGCGCTCGGTTTCCTCAGGAGACAAGCCGCCGGTTTGCCCCGCCAGTTCCACATCGCCCCACTCGAGGGCAAATGCAACGGAATCGACGGACACGAGTAATTCAGCCTCACGGTTTCCCCGGGCGCGATAAACGGCCAACATCCGGGCATAAACCGTATCGAGCGCATACGAGCCTTCGCCCTTGTTCGCCCTCGCCTGCACAGCCCGCCGTCCGATGACATTCAGCAAATCCCCGCCGAAGTAACCGGCATCCTTCCCTTTTTCCACAAAAGGCATGTAGTCGGCGGCTTTGGCCGCTGCCAACAAGTCCGGACGGGCCATGGACAGCAGGTAATTCTCCGACGAGACCTTCATGAACTGTTCCCACGACCACTCGCGGATGCTGTCGGGATGAGCGTCCGTCCGGTCGCTGTAATTCCGGTTACGGTTGGCATTGTCTTCATACAATTCTCCCAACACGGAGGCCAGCACCGCCCGTTGAACCTCGTCGGCAGTCTGCCGTTTAAGCCGTTCCAATTTCATAATGTCGGAATAAAAACTGTCGGGTACGATGTCCTGACGGAGCTTGCAACCGTAGAGCAAAGCTGCCATCTGCTGACCTTTTCTCCGCTCCTTGTCCGCCTTGGCAGCTATCTGCTCCACCACTTTATAAGCTGATTTCGGTAAATCTTGTCTTTCATATTTTTCCACTTGTTTCCATAAATCATCGAAACTCGCAGCCGGGCACCCTGTTCCGAAACAAAGGAACATCGCGCATATACTCCATAAGATTTTTTGCTTCATAGTTATTTCTTTTGGTTTTTAGTACTGATTTATGCAAATAACGGCATTCTTCTTGAGAAATGAAACTATTCAACGTTATAATATTCTAAAAACCGTACATCACAGACCGACCGGGTTTCCAGTTCACCCGTACCCAAAGCCCAAAAATCTGAAAAGCCACGACAAAACGACAAGTGAGGAGAGCGTAAAATCGTTCTGCGCCAAACGAAAAATCAGTCTCAAGCGATTGATTTTTCGTTTGGCGCAGATTGATTTGCGAATCTAAGGAGAACTTTTTAGAGTATTCAACAGACTAAAACACAGCAATTTACGAGTACAAACCAAAGCGGTAAGAAATCTCCACAACGCCATGCGGCCATCCGTCCGTGGCATGCCTCCCATTATCTCCCAAACATACCATGGCCTTCATGGACAAAGGGAATGCACGTCGTGGCGCACTGCATAATTCGCTCACGCTCGGCAGACTCCGAGTGAGCTCGGTCTGCACTCGCTTACTCGCGAATTTCCCTTTCTCTATTCAAGATTCCGCTTATTTATGCCTTCTCCGGTATCCGGCGGAGCAGTTCTTTCAGGAACGCCCAGAATTTGGCCACCGAAGGAATATGGCAACGCTCATCCGGCGTATGCGGCGAACGGAGCGTAGGACCGAAACTTACCAGGTCCATATCGGGATATACCTCCCCGATAAGACTGCACTCCAAACCGGCATGCACCACCTGCACCAATGCCTCTTCGTCGAACATTTCCTTATAGATTTCCACCATCTGTGCCGTAATCTGCGAATCGAAATTAGGCTGCCATGCCCCGTAACGGCCACTGAATTCCACCTTCATGCCCGCCATGTTGAAGCAACTTTCCAACATGGTTCCGATATAATCCATCATGCTCTCGCTCGAACTGCGTGCCAGAATCAGCACTTCCGCACGTTCCGGCGTCACGTTGACAATCGCCAGATTGGACGAGGTCTCCACGATGTGCGGAATGGACGGGATGTAGCGGAGCACACCGTCATGACAAGCCATAATGGCATCCAACACGTTGTCCTGAATGTCTTCCGGCACTTGGGCAGCAGGCAAATCCACGCGCTCCATCGTCATCACGATGTTTTCTTCCACCCCGCGGTATTCTTCGGCAAACATTTCCGTACAATATTCCACCAGTCCCTGCAACTCATCGACATCATCAACCGGTACCGTCACCACCGCTTCGCTCTCACGAGGTATGGCATTGCGCATATTGCCCCCCTTCCACGAAGCCAAACGCGCTTCGTTCTCACGAATGGCCATATTCAGGAACCGCGCCATCAGTTTGTTGGCATTGGCACGACCCTCGCAAATCTCCAGACCGGAATGTCCGCCGCGCAGACCTTTGACCGTCACTCTGACCGCCACGTCAGCCGGATCTGCCTCCACGGCTTTATAGGAAATCGATGCTGTGACGTTCACCCCTCCGGCACTTCCTACCACAAATTCGCCCATCGTCTCGTTGTCGAAGTTCAGCAGGATGTCGCCCGTCAACGTGTCGGGCGCAAGATGGTTGACCCCGTACATGCAAGTTTCCTCGTCGGCTGTAATCAATGCCTCCAACGGGCCGTGCTCCAAGCTCTCGTCTTCCATCACGGCCATAATGGCCGCCACCCCCATTCCGTCGTCCGAGCCCAAGGTCGTCCCCTTGGCTTTCACCCACTCGCCGTCGATGTAGGTTTCGATGGGGTCGGTCTCAAAATTATGCCGGCTCTCCGCCGTCTTCTGCGGCACCATGTCCATGTGGGCCTGCATGACGGCTTTTTTGCGGTTCTCCATCCCCGGCGTGGCAGGCTTGCGCATGACGATGTTCTCGCCCTTGTCCTTAAAAGCCTCTATACCGTGCGCAGCCGCCCAATCCAACAGGAATTGCTGCACTTTCTCCAAATGTCCAGACGGACGCGGAACGCGGGTCAACGCATGGAAATTCTTCCATACGATCTGCGGTTCCAAGTTCTTAATCTCGTTCATAACAACCTATATTATGGTTCAACAATCCAATTTATTCCGTTCCGTCCTCCCCTCCGGCCAAGCACCTCCGACGGGTAAAGGCCAATGCCCCCGCAGCATAGAGCCCGAGCAAGATGACGAGCAGGGTTTGCAACGTATGTACGATGAGCACGAACACGACAGCGTCCGACTCGCATACGCCGTAGAGCACCAAAATGGTCTTTACCGCAAAATGCCACGGCCCGGCACCGTTCGGCGTGGGTACCAAAACGGCAAACGTGCCGACCACAAAAGCAATCAAAGCCGCCGTAATCCCTAATCCCGAAGTATAGGAAAAACAATAAAAAGTCAAATAGAAATGCAGGAAATAGGAAGCCCATATCCCTAACGAATACATTATATATATAGGGACATGACGGACATTGCGCAAAGAAAGTACACCGTCCACCACATTGCGGAGCAGGTTACGGGTGTGGCTGAACCATGCCAACCGCTTGGCCAAAACGGCAAGAAAGACCAGCACGACCAACAAACAAGCCGCCGTGACCCAATAACCGGCTGCCGAGAAACGTCCGGCCAGTTCTTCAAAACTCACTCCCGTCTCGGCAAAGAATACCATAAACACCTTGACTTGCAGCAAGACGGTCAAAGCTGCCAATAACAACATCAGGAGGGAATCCACCATACGCTCGGTCACCACCGTCCCCAAGGACTTCGTAAAAGAAGTCCCGTCATATTTCTTCAGTACCCCGCAACGCAAGACCTCTCCCACCCGGGGCACCACAAGACTGGAGGCGTATGAAAGGAACACGGCATGCACGCACGAAGACAAACGCGGACGCTCGTCCAACGGTTCCAAGGCTTGCCGCCAACGGGCCGCCCGCAAGATTTGCGCCAGCACGCCAAAAGGCATGGAAAGCCACATCCACGTCCAATTCATCCCGTCGTTCAACGCTTCCCACAACCCGTTCCAGTCGAAATCACGGTACATCCACCACAAAATCAAGCCTCCCAACACCAAAGGAAAGGCTATTTTGAATAATTTGCTCACGCTCGGCAGATTCAGAGCAAGCTCTGTCTGCGCTCGCTTAATCGCAAAATTCAACGCATGACGAATGATCTTAGAAGTTTCCAATGCCGCCTATGTCTATTTTTTAATTACCTTTGTCCCCACAAAAATAAAACAAAAAAACAACAATGAAGACAGTCAAGCCCAAAAAGTTTCTCGGACAGCATTTTTTAAAAGACCTGAAAATAGCACAGGACATCGCCGATACGGTGGATGCCTGCCCCAGAATCCCGGTGCTCGAAGTGGGGCCGGGCATGGGTGTCATGACCCAGTTCCTCGTGCGCAAAGACCGCCCCCTCAAAGTAGTCGAGATTGATTTCGAATCCGTGGCCTATTTGCGCACCCACTATCCCCAACTGGAAGAAAACATCATAGAAGACGATTTCCTGAAAATGCATCTGGAACGGACGTTCGGCGGACAGCCGTTCGTACTTACGGGCAACTACCCTTATAACATTTCCAGCCAGATATTCTTCAAGATGCTCGATTACAAAGACCTTATCCCTTGCTGTACGGGCATGATACAGAAAGAGGTGGCGGAACGCATTGCCGCCGGGCCGGGCAGCAAGACCTACGGTATACTGAGCGTACTGCTCCAGGCATGGTATAGCGTGGAATACCTGTTCACGGTACATGAACACGTATTCAACCCTCCCCCCAAGGTGAAGAGCGCGGTCATCCGCATGACACGCAACGCCACAACGGACTTAGGCTGCGACGAGCGGCTCTTCAAACAAGTGGTGAAAACCACATTCAACCAACGGCGCAAAGTGCTTCGCAACTCCATCCGCCCTGTGCTGGCCGATGCCGACCACAAGGCACAACAGGAAGGACGGCAGCCTAAAGACCACACCGAATTTCTCTCCGCCGAGATTTTCGGTCGCCGTCCGGAGCAATTATCCGTGGCCGAATTCGTCAATCTGACCAATGCCGTGGCCCGGGAGACTTCCGAAACGGCATAATCCGGGAAAAAGATAGAAAAAACGGCCTCAAAGCCGTTTTTTTATTTGTAACTTCAAGCGGTTTATCGTATCTTTGCACCACAATTTATCACAGTGTTTATTTAAAATGGACGATTATCACGCGGAAAATATGAACTAAGTAGGACAGAGGTTTGCAAGGAGCTGCCTCCGTTCCGTTATAATTATGGAGGATTTTTATTCATGCGAACATACTGGAATACAAACCGCGGCCTGCGCACGCTCGAAAAGTGGGAACCCAACTGCTGGGTACAGGTTACTTGTCCGACTCAGGACGACATAGATTATCTGGAGAATACGCTCCACATTCCCGATTATTTCTTAATGGACATCGCCGATACCGACGAGCGTGCCCGCTATGAGTTCGACGACGGTTGGATACTCATCATCCTGCGTATCCCCTACGTGAAAGAAGTACGCTCGCGTACGCCTTATACGACCATTCCCCTCGGTATCATCCTGAACAAAGAGGTGTGTATCACCGTGTGCAATTTCGAGACGAACATGATGATAGACTTTGTAAGCTATCAGCAAAAACGCGGATTGGGATTCACCGACTCCGTAGACATGGTATTCCGCCTGTTCCTTTCGTCTGCCGTGTGGTACCTGAAACGGCTGAAGCAAATCAACCTGCTCATCGAGAAAGCCAAGCAACACTTGGATCGTAACGTGGACAACGTGGACCTCATCAACTTGTCGCGCCTGCAAGACAGCCTGACTTATTTCATCACTTCCATCCGAGGCAATGAAACCCTGCTCTCCAAACTGAAGTTCAAACTTCCGGTGGACGAACTGGACGCCGACCTAATCGAGGACGTCAACATCGAGATGAGCCAGGCACGCGAGACGACATCCATCTATGCCAACATTCTCGACTCGACGATGGACACCTACGCCAACATCATCAACAACAACACGAGCGGTGTGATGAAGATGTTGACCTCCATCTCCATTATCCTCATGTTTCCCACGCTCATCGCCAGTTTGCTCGGCATGAACCTGGTCAACGGCATGGAGAATTGGGCTTGGGGATTCCCGGTGGCTTTGATGCTTACCGTGGGCATTACCGTGGCATTCGTATGGTATTTTAAGCGAAAAACATGGATTTAAAGCCGGGCAAAGTAAAAAAACAGGAGATTTTTTAGGTTTCCACCGTTTTTTATACTTAATTTGTGCCGGATTAAATGAATAGTAAAACCGAATCAGATACTAAAACAAGTAACATGATGGACTCTCAAGAAACTCTCCAGACGGAAGAGAACGTAACAGAAAACGTAGCACCTGAAGTGAACGAAACGGAAAATCAAACGATAGAAGTGCCGCAAACACAGGAAGAAGTCGTTGCACGAGTGAAGGAACTGGCCGAAGCCGATGCTCCGGCCGAGAAACAGGAGTTGGACGCCCTGAAACAGGCTTTCTATAAAATACATAAGGCAAACGTGGCGGCAGCCCGCGCACAATTCATCGAAAACGGAGGCGAGCCCGAAGCTTTCCTTCCGACACCGAATGTGCTCGAAGACGAATTCAAGGCAGCCATGAACGTCATCAAGCAAAAAAGAGCTGAATTGCAGGCTGAATTGGACCGGCAGAAAGAAGAGAACTTGCAGAAAAAGCAAGAGATTCTGGAACGGATCAAGGCATTAAGTGCCACGCCGGAGGAAGCCAACCAAGCCTACAAGGAGTTTAAAGAACTCCAGAACCAATGGAAGGAACTGACGCTCGTCCCGGCAGAAAAAGCCAACGAACTGTGGAAAACCTACCAGTTGTACGTAGAGCAATATTACGACCAACTGAAGCTCAACAACGAATTCCGTGAGTACGATTTCAAAAAGAACCTGGAAATCAAGACGCGCCTTTGCGAGACTGCGGAGAAACTGAACGAAGAAGCCGATGTCATATCCGCTTTCCAACAGTTGCAAGCCTTGCATCAGGAATTCAAGGAAACGGGTCCCGTGGCGAAAGAATTGCGCGAAGAAATCTGGGCGCGCTTCAAGGCTGCATCTACCGCCGTGAACAAACGCCATCAGCAATATTTCGAGGAACTGAAGCAGAAAGAAGAAGAAAACCTGGCACACAAGACCGCACTCTGCGAGAAAATAGAAGCCATCGACCTGACGGCCATCAAGACGGCGGCTGCATGGGAGGCACAGACGCAGCAAATCATCGAGATGCAAAAGGAATGGCGTACCATTGGTTTCGCCCCTCAAAAGATGAACGTGAAGATTTTCGAGCGTTTCCGTGGCGCATGCGACCGGTTCTTCACGGAAAAGGCTGCATTCTTCAAACGCCTGAAAGAGGAACAGGCTCAAAACTTGGCCAAGAAAACGGAACTCTGCGAAAAAGCCGAGGCACTGAAGGACAGTACGGACTGGAAAGCCACGGCCGACAAGCTCATGCAGATACAAAAGGAATGGAAGACCATCGGTGCCGTTCCTAAAAAACATTCCGAATCCCTTTGGCAACGTTTCATCGGTGCCTGTGACTACTTCTTCGAACAGAAGGGCAAGAACACGGCATCCCAACGTGGGGAGGAAAAAGAAAACTTGCAAAAGAAGGAACAGGTCATCGAGAAGCTGAAAGCCTTGTTGGAGTCCGACGAGGAAGAAAACAAACAGGACGCCGTAAGAGAGCTGATGAAGGAATGGAACGAAATCGGTTTCGTACCTTTCAAAGAGAAAGACAAAATCTATAAGGCTTACCACGAAACGGTAGACCAACTGTTCAAAGCCCTGAACATGTCGGCCGCACGCCGCCGTCTGGACAACTTCAAGAACAACTTGAAGAACGATGCCAAAGAAGGCGGACAAGGCTTGTCCCGCGAACGGGAACGTCTGGTACGGGCCTACGAAAACAAACGCAGCGAAATCAAGACGTACGAAAACAATCTGGGCTTCCTGACTTGCAGTTCGAAGAAGGGCAGTAACCTCCTCAACGAGATGAACAAGAAGATGGAGAAGCTGAAAGACGAATTGAACTTGATTGGCGAAAAGATTGCCGCCATCGACAAGGAAATGTCTGCACAGGCAGAATAAAAGAGACAAACCATTTATAAACGACTTGCCGCATCCGGAATTTTACTTCGGATGCGGCTTTTTTTATGCAAGTTTTTGAATTCATGCTCCGCTACAGCATGATGTGGCGGAAAACAGGACGGACGCGCAGCGCAGAGACTTGCCTCACCGCCCTGAACAGCTTCAAGCGTTTCCGGAAGCATGCCGACTTGGGTTACGACGAGGTAACCTCCGACCTCGTGCAACGTTATGAAAGCTATTTAAAGGAACAAGGTCTCTGCCGTAACACGTCATCATTCTACATCCGGCAGTTCCGCACCTGCTACAATCTGGCTGTGGAACAAGGGCTGACTGCCGACCGGCATCCGTTCAGGCACGTCTACACCGGAGTGGACAAGACCGCGAAACGGGCACTCCGGCAAGAGGACATGTCACGAATCTACCGCATGGATTTGTCCGGCTTGCCGCAGGCAGCTTTCGCCCGCGACATCTTCATGTTCAGTTTCTTCACCCGTGGGATGTCGTTCGTGGACATGGCCTACCTGAAAAAGTCGGACGTGTCGGACAGCACACTGACCTACCGCCGACGGAAAACTGGACAAACCCTCTCTGTCGGATGGGAACAACAGATGCAGGCCATCGTAGACAGGTACGCCACGGAAAAGGCCACAAGCTACCTCTTGCCCCTCATTACGCGAGAGGACGGCACGGAACGTACCCAGTACGAAAGCAAGATGCAGCAAGTAAACCGGCATTTGAAGAAAATCGGGCAACAGCTCGGCCTGCCCATACCGCTGACCACGTATTGTGCCCGCCACTCCTGGGCTACCATAGCCCGGGACAGGAATGTGCCCCTTGCGGTCATCAGCGAAGCCCTCGGCCACGACAACGAACAGACCACGCGCATCTACCTCGACTCTATCCGGACATCGGTAGTGGACGATGCAAACCGCATGATTATCGAGGGGTTGTAAAAGCGGCCACGGCAAGGCGGTTTACGAGTGAAACGTGAAGAAAACGACAATGTCGGTCTCTGCGCAAGAGACCGACATCCACCTGCAAAATTATGAAAAGTTTATTGATAGCCAATCATTTCCATACAATTATTTTATTCTTTTCTTGAAAAATATATTCCAAAAGCAGCATGACACACGCCGTGTGAATCCTCTAACCTCATGTTTTATAGGCATATAAGTCCCTTGTCGGTCTCTTGCGCAGAGAACGACAAGAAAGGAAAATGTAAAATCAATAAAAGAATTAAAATTATGGAACCAAACAGAACTCCAAAACAATACCTGATAAAGTTTACATTGGCAACGAACGAATTGAAAATCAGATTCCAAAGCGACTATGATTACAGCCAAGAGGACTCCATCCCCCACCTTTATGATGAGATAAAGCATCTCATTCAACTGTCTCATGACAAGGCAAAAACAGATGAGAAAGAAACTATATTCGCCAGTAATATAAAATTATTCATGGACGGAAAGGAAGAAGCTATATTCACCTCTGAAAAGAGCTTGCAAATATACCCTCCACTAAAATAAAAATCGAAGAAACTATAACGAACAACATATTAAAACAGAACTTCTATGAGAAAAATTTACCTCTTCACATTCATGATGTTACTGCTTGTCCACCTTAAAGGACAAGCACAACAAATCACATTGCACGTAGAACGGGCCGGAACCCTACACGGCATGATTAACGCAAGCAGGCTTCCTTACATTACCGACCTCAAACTTACAGGGGAACTTAATGGCACGGATATTAGTTTTATTCGGACATTGGTAAAAAAGAATCTACGATTCTTAGATTTATCAGAGGCACGAATCGTTGAAGGAGGTGCTATTTATTATTCAAACTATCGTACAAGTAACGATATTATCGGTTCATACATGTTTTATAATCCTGACTACAGCCCGATAAGCCCATGTGCCATATCAAAGATAAATCTACCCAACTCGGTCACAGGTATTGAAGAGGGTGCTTTCAAAAGTTGCACAAGACTGACGGACATCAACATTCCCAACTCGGTCACAAGTATTGGACCGGAAACTTTCTATGGTTGCACAAGCCTGACGGACATCAACATTCCCGACGCGGTCAAAAGTATTGAACCGGAAACTTTCAGCGGTTGCACAAGACTGACGGACATCAACATCCCCAATTCGGTCACAAGTATTGGATATGAGGCTTTCTATAACTGCACAAGACTGACGGACATCAACATCCCCAACTCGGTCACAAGTATTGAAAGGAGTACTTTCTACTCTTGCACAAGCCTAACGGACATCAACATTCCCAACTCGGTCACAAGTATTGGAGAACAAGCTTTCTACAATTGCGACAATTTAAAATCCGTATATATGAACGCTTCCACTCCTCCGTTTATCGGTAGTCAGGCATTCCACAACATCAGCAAAGACCTAACCATTTATATACCGAGAGGGTCATATACGGCTTATTGGCTTTCCTATTGGGGCAACTACAACCTCGTGGAATACGACCCGACCGACATTCAAGGCGTTACCACTTCTGCCCACAACGGTGTGGAAAAATATTTCTCCATTGACGGCCGCCCCCTTCCCGGTCCATGCAAAGGAGTGAATATCATACAAGACACTGACGGGAAGACGCGGAAAGCGTGGATTCCGTAACAAGGAAAAGATTTCACCCCACCCTACATATTAGACACCGAGGCCGGCTAAGTGTCTTCTTACAGATTGGCCGGCAGGGGAAGCCCTATCTTAAACTAATCTTTATTCCGGATGTCAAATGAAAATTAAGACCAAAAGGATAAAGATTGAAATCGGGCTGAAAGACTGGTGGCCACTGATTACAATC
>ENA-ORSM01002969-ORSM01002969.1-human-gut-metagenome-genome-assembly--contig:-NODE-2969-length-11185-cov-7.150314_pt1 | contig 11185 bp, 7 predicted proteins | sample MGYA00241903_ERZ509170 | MGnify/ENA primary metagenome ERZ509170 (study PRJEB26280, sample SAMEA2338784) | human gut metagenome | biome: human gut; feature: human-associated habitat; material: faeces...
GGACGCTCTTCCCAAGGGATTGAAGTAAATTTATTGTTCATAATATTTTGGATTTTTATCTTTGCACCACAGATTACACAGATGGGCACAGATTATATTCTTTTATTCAATAGTTTTTTATGCAACAAGTCTCATTCATGCTGCAAAGCTTACTTCACCTCATCGTCATGCGTAAAGGGAATGAAGTATGTTATCAGCAACGACGGTACGGCGGCCAACAGCACGTAAGTGAAGAACTTCTCGTACCCCAACAAATCACTAAAGAAACCACTCATCATCCCCGGAAGCATCACTCCCAAATTCATGATGCCGGAAGCAAAGGCGTAGTGTGACATCTGATGCTTGCCGGGAGCAATCTGCTGCATCATGAACAACGTCAGCCCCACGAAGCCGAAGCCGTAACCGAAATACTCCGCCACGATGCCCGCACCTATCAGATAAAGGTTCTCCGGTTGATAAATGGCGAGTAGCGTGTAGGCCACGAACGGAAAGTTGAACACGATGCAGAGCGAAAACAGCGTCTTCTTCAGCCCGCGCTTCGACACGTAGATGCCTGCCAACAAGGATCCCAGCACAAAAGCCGCTGAACCGAAGACACCGTTCAACGTACCGATTTCAGTAAGCGAAAGCCCCAATCCCCCCACCTCACGCGAGGAGCGCAAGAAGAGCGGTGCAATCTTCATCACAAGCCCTTCAGCAAAGCGGTAGAGGATAATGAAGCAAATGTAATAGAAAATGTGGCGCTTTGTGAAGAAATTCCTTATCACCGCCCACAGTTCCCGCATCACCTCCGCGCCCGAACGCTTGGCGTCCTGCCGCTTCTGCGTGCACGGCAACATCCGTGAATGATACCCCCCCAACAGCAACAGCAACACGGCAATGACGATAAAGATAATCATCCACGCTTCCTTATAAGCAGACATGTTCTCCTGCATAGAACGGCCTTCCATCGCCCCGAAACTCTGGGCCAGCATACCCGCCATCGCCACCAGTCCGCCGTTCGCCACCAATTTGGCGATGTTGTAGAAAGCCCCCTGCACACCGATGTACTTGGCTTGGTCGGCAGGTGACAGTTCCGCCATATACACGCCATCGCAGGCTATATCGTGCGTGGCTCCGCTGAAAGCGATGACTGCCATTGTCGAAATACTAATGGCAAAAAAGTAATCGAACTTCAACGAAAAAGCCACCAGTCCGAACAGCAATCCGCTCAACAACTGGGTGATAACCACAAAGAACTTCTTTGTGCGGTACATCTCCAGGAACGGACTCCAAAGGAACTTCAACGTCCAGGGCATCATGATGATAGAAGTCCAGAAGGCAATCTGCGTGTCGGATATGCCCAAATCCTTAAACATGAACGTAGAGACCAGGTTGACTGCAATGAAAGGCAGCCCCATGGCAAAATAAACGGAAGGCACCCAGGAAACCGGGTTACGGTAATTATTGTGATTCATAACTAATCGCACGTTATCAATTGTTTGTCTTTACCGGCTTGTCGCCCATTATCAACTCCAAAGTGCCACCGTCCGTTATGTCCTGATGCGTAAAGAACGGGCGTACCAATTCCTCGCCGTTCAACAACATCTTCTGAACATACTTGTTCGTACGACTGTTGTCCGTGGCCACCACCGTGAATTTCTTTCCATCCTTAAGGTTCACTGTCGCCTTGTCGAACAACGGGCGACCGATGGAATAGAGCGGACGGCCTGGGCAAACTTGGTAGAAGCCCATGGCATTCAGTACATACCATGCCGACATCTGCCCACAGTCTTCATTACCCGAAAGCCCGTTCGGATTGTTGAAATAAAGCGTCTGCAGTACCTCGTCCACCAACTCCTGCGTGCGCCAGGGTTGGCCCACATAGTTGTAGAAGTGAATGATATGGTGACTCGGCTCATTACCATGGGCATACTGCCCTATCAGGCCGGAAATGTCGGCAGACACTAGTTCACCTTCCAGTGAAGAATCGGCCACGAACAGCGAGTCCAACTTACCGATAAAAGCTTCACGGCCTCCCATCAGTTCCACCAGTCCCTCCACATCGTGAGGAACAAACCAGGTCCATTGCCAGGCAGTCCCCTCACAATAGTCATCACTGCGATGGTTGGAAGAGCGGGGATTGAACGGCGTACGCCAATTGCCTTTGCTATCCAGTCCACGCATAAAACGGGTAACTGGATCGAAATAGTTCTGATAGCCCTTGCTGAAATCAGCATACTTCCGTTGGTTCAGCGTGTCGCCCAACTCACCGGCCAGCACAGAGATGCACCAGTCATCGTAGGCATACTCCAAGGCCTTAGCTACTGCTTCATTATCCTTGTCGCAAGGCACGTAACCGACCTTGTTCTTCCAATATTTGGCCTGCGGCATCAAATGAGGCAATACCAAAGGATGGGTGATAATACCAGTAGTGTCATACTCCGCCACACGCAGGCAAGCGCGGTATGCCTTCTGTACATCAAAGTCGCGATAGCCCTTCATATAGGCATCTGCCACAAGGGAGGCAGCATGATAGCCTATCATCGTGCCCGTATAGTTGCCCGCCAATTCCCACATGGGAAATACACCGCCTTCGCGCTCCTTCTGGATGAGCGAGCGGATGAAGGCTTGGTTCAAATCCGGATTGATAATCGTCATCAACGGGTGGTAGGCACGGAACGTGTCCCACAAAGAGAAAATGGTATAGACGGGCTCTTCCACGCTACCCTGATGCACTTTCAAATCCATGCCAAAATAACGCCCGTCGGCATCGGTAAACAGATTGGGCTGCATACCCGTATGATAAAGCGCCGTATAGAACATGGTACGCTGGTCTTCATCCTCCGTCTCGATATCTATCTTGGCAAGGTATTCATTCCATGATTGGCGGGCTGCCCGACGCACTCCGTCAAAATCCCATCCGGGTATCTCCGCTTCCACATTCCGGCGGGCACCGTCCATATCCACAGCTGAAACACCCACCTTCACCATCACCTGCTCATCCTTCTCCGTCTGGAATTGCAATAGCACCTTGGCGGTGGGCAGCAGCGGTTCCCCTTCATCCAATGCCATGGAATCGGTCACCATTGTATAAGTAAACGGTTTGGAGAACTTGGCATAGAAGTTTATGTATTGATCGAAAGCCCAGTAAACGGTTTTCTTATGTCCGCGGATTTCTGTATCACTGATGACTTCCAGCTTCATCTCTTCATTCTTCTGACGCTGGAGGCTGTAGTCAAGGTCAAGGATAAATCCTGCTTTCCCAGACTTGGGAAACGTGTAGCGATGAATGGCGGCGCGCTTGGTAGAGGTCAACTCGGCTTGTACGCCATAACGGTTGAGGAATACGGAATAATATCCCGGTTCTGCCTTCTCCCGCCCGTGCGAGAAAGGCGAGGCGTATGCCATTTGCTGGCTCTTCTTCCCCATCGCATGATAGTCCTGACGGCCCACGGTGGGCATCAGCAGCACATCGCCATAATCACCGCAACCCGTTCCACTGAGGTGCGTGTGCGAGAATCCGTTAATGGTGGAATCGGCATAGTAATAACCGGAACAAGCATCCCACTGAAAGATGCGCGTGTCGGGGCTCGGCTGAATCATCCCGTTGGGTACCACTGCGCCCGGATAGGTATGTCCGTGCCCCCCCCGTACCGATAAACGGATTTACGTAAGATGCATAGTCTTCCCCTGAAGAAGCCGGAGTACAGTTGCATACCGCCATGCCCAACCACAAGAGACATCCGGCTTGCCATGCAATAGATTTCATGTTTTTCATCCTAAATTTAAGTTTATTGAGACACATTCTTTTGCCTTTTATTGGTTAATAAAACAATTCACTCGGCAAAAACACTAATACTGCAGATTATTTTTTAATTTTAATTAGCAGAATAGAAGGATAAAGAATAAAGACATGTCGGTAAAAGAAAGAATGCAAGTTCTTGTAATTGGTAGTTGCAAGAACTTGCATTCATATCCAAACCGGAATCCTGCTATTTAATAGTTATCGGTTCATCCAATTCCACGATGCCGAGGGCTTTATCGCCTCCATTCACCAATCCGTCCATTCCATGACCGGAAGCATCTTTCACTTTCCACGTCTCTCCGTCTTGGAACTGGTCGGTTCCGTTCAACTTATAATAAGCAGCAAGGCCTTCCGATTTCGGGTCAACCGTAATCATGTTTTCCTTGATTTGACTCTCCGTGCGCGACACATTCCAAAGTCTGACTTCGCTCATGCGACCATAGAACGGACGTTCGCCCCACATGAATCCGGCCACCTTACCGATAAAGAAGTCGCCCTTACCGAAATCGAAGCTCGGAATATCCCAAACCGCTTCGGAAGCTTTTTCTCCATTGATGAAGATGGCAGTCTTGCCGGTAGGCTGATTGTAAGTGAACGCCACGTGATACCATTTCCCGGTTCCCAAAGCCTGAGAAACGCTGTATTCCGATTTGCCTGCAATCTGCAAATGGTCTTTCTCCAGCAAAGGTGCATCACCGATACGGAAAATCAGAGTTCCCTCGCATCCCATAACAGTATTGTTGTTTCCAAAGAAATCAATATAAATCAATGCTTCGTAAGTAACGGATGTGAATTGGGTACCGGGAAGCAAAGGTATCCTCACATAATTGTTATACACACGAGCCACCTTCATAATCCGCACGGGCTTGTGGAGGATAAAATAAACCACATCTCCCCCTTGGGAAACCGGTAGAGAAGCAGACCGTACACGCACCGGAAGCAGATAAGACTTACCTTCTTCCACCTTATCCAACTTAGAAAATTTCACCGATACCGATCCGGCATACACCTCTCCGGAAGGAACAGTGGCAACAGCATTTCCCAAATCTACGGCAGTAGCATCGAACATCTCATATTCCGTTCCATACTTTTTGTTATAAGCCTCAATTACAGAAGTATCGGCCACTTCATAAGACACCTCTACCTGAGAAGCACACAAGGATGACACACGTGCCCGCAACTCATGGGTCATCGCTTCGCCCTCTTCCACCTCTATCCGGTACTCCCTTTCTTCAAAATAGACCTTAGGTTCCAGCAAATCACTTTCGCTATCATTGCAACTGACCGACAGCATGGCTATGAAGCAAAACACCATATATTTCAACAAATATTTATTCATATCTTTCATATTCTAAAATTTGATTCACTACTTATTTTTTCCTTTGCTTTCTTTCCATTCGTTGAACACACGCTGATTAATCTGTATGGCTTGACGCATCCATTTATAATCGGGTGCATTGTCATAGTCATTATCAAAGCGATAAGCTCCCACACCGCCTTTATACCCTTCTTCCGGCATCCAGGCGGCCTGTTTCAACAATTGCCCTCCATTGGAAGCAAACGATTCGAAGTTCTCCGTGACAATGAGTTTCTCATTGATATTGCCAGGCGAATGCAAATAAGGAGAAGCTTGCCCATACGCCTGAGCTATCCAGTAATCCACATAATCTTCTATCTCAGGCAAGAAATCATTGATATGCCCGTCGATGCATAGCAGTTTATGCCCTTTGTTCTCCGGGTCGCTCTTAGGACCGATGTATTTGCCCAACTCTTTCACCACGAAACCGATGTCGTGGGTCAGCAGGTCAGCGCCTGCCGATAGTACCGTCGGAATCATTGAAACCGTTACCCGGTTCCCAGTCGATATCATATCCGTCCCACTCGCCGGTCACCAACGAGTCACAGATGGCTTTGGCAAATTTGGAAAGAGCCCGTTCCAGCTCTTCCTTGTTGTTCAAGTCATGCGAAGTAAACCCCCAGAAGTCCCAGCGAGCAAACTTTCTTTCTTCTGTCAGCTTAGCTTCGCTCCAACCCTCTTCTATGGCTTTTTTTTCCACTTCATCGTATACCGAAGTAGGGGTGCGCCCTTTGCCCAAGTGTGAAAGCAGGCAGACTTCCAATAACCTGATGCCTTTCACTTTTTGCACAAACTCCTTGTCTTTCTTCTGCGCCTCAGTGATTTCATAACGTCCTGGGGCACCGCTCCACATAGATATGATATCCATACTATCGGGCACAGAAGTGAGATACCCCCTCCGCATGGCTCCCGTCGGCGCCCAGTTGGAAAACCAGCCGAACGCAACGGGGCGGCCATAATTCTTGGCGGTTTCTTTATACGCGCGCAAGTCGGCATAGTACGCTTCGCTCTCCACGTCATCTTTGGTATTGTTACCACCGATATGATCTATCTCAATGCTCTCAATATCCGTGCAGGCAGTAGCCATCAAACCAAGCAACGGAACAATATATAATAGTTTCTTCAATTTTTTCATATTTTTCTTATTTCTAACGTAAGACATCGTTTATCACTTGCAATCCCACCACAGACGGGTAGAAGATTTGTCTTCACCACCCTTCCCATTATTGAGCAACTTCAGGATGGCCTGATAGTTGGCCTCGTCCTCCGTTGTCTGATGGAAACTGGTCGGATAAATCATTCGGCGCACTCCTTTTTCAATGGTGGCTCCTTGGAACGAACCTCTGTTTGCCATCACCGGATTCAAGTCGGGATAGCCAGTTCTTCTCCACTCCGTCCAAGCCTCTTGACCGTTGGGAAAGAGCGCAAGCCACTTCTGGATAATAATCTTCTCCAATTTTTCTTCCCGGCTGCCTTCAAACTTGACTGTAACGGCACGAGGGGCGGAAAAACTGCAAGAGTAAGAACCACCGAACTCATGCTTGATTGGTACATTGCCGGAGTTCATGTAATCATCGACCGAAGCTGTCACCCCGTTTTCCTGGAACGACATCCCAATACCTTGCTTGTAGAGTTCGTCGGCATTACCGAATTCACCTCCCCACACCAAAGCAGCTTCAGCACGTAAGAAATAGACTTCGGAAGCACGCATCCAATAGGTCGGAGTGTCACCTTTGATATTCGGCTTTGAGAATGTCGTATAGACATCGTTCTGCCCGTAAAGATGCCCGGCAGGAATGGCTTGATATTTCTTGCCATCGAATGCCAACTGTCCCAAAGTACATTTGTCATCCACCGGTTTGAAGTAAGCGCTCAGACGTGGGTCTTCGTAACCCATCAGGTAAGAGAACATGGACGACCCCATGCGCGATTCATTGTACTGCTCGGCCAACCACTCGATGTTGTTGCGGAAAGTGATGCCCGCACCCGAACTCATCTGCGCCTCTTCGTCTTTGGAGGTCATCACTCCGATGGAGTGTTTCACGGCCAAAGCCGCATACCGCTTTGCCAGTTCGGTATCGGCAAAACGTACGCGCATCGCCAGACGAAGCATCAGCGAATTGGCATACTTCACCCATTTCCTAGAGTCACCCGCATAAACCGCATCATAATCTTCCATAATGGTCACCCCGGCATCCGCTTTCTTGGTCAAAACCTCCACAGCATCGGCCAAGTCTTTGAACATGGCAGCATATATGTCCTTCTCCAAGTCGAAAGGAATGTTCATCGTAGCATCGGCTGCATGTGAATAAGGCATCGGCCCGAAACTCTCCAACGCCTTGTGCCAAGCCGAAATCTTCAATACTTGTGCCAAGGCAAAGACTTCGGGAGTGTCGTTCTTTTCAGAAGCGGCTTTCAATTTTTTCCACGGGTCGAGTGCATTGGTATAAGAACGTGCATAAGTACCCTTAATCCATCCGTCAATCAAATAATAACTGGTATTGTTGTTACCACCGTTCCAAGAGTTGTTTTGTGAGAAGAATCCACTCCAGCAGTCGGCAGACAGATGATAGTCGGTCTGGTACATGTTGATGATGTCCGTATCGTCGGCTTGTGTCCCTACCGGGAAGACGGTCTGCTCCATCGTTGTCACCAATCCTCCGACGGCAACACCGTCCATGGCTTCTTCCTTCTCGTTCATTTCAGCCCAATTGGTATTGATTTCCTCGTAATCGCAGGATGCCAACAATGCTAGGGCATATATTCCCGCTAAAAGCTTATATTGATTTATCTTTTTCATATTAAAAGTCGGTCTGTTATAATTTGAATTTAATACCAAAGCCAAAGCTACGCACACTTGGCTGCATAAAGTAATCGTTGCCTTGTCCGTAGGTGGCGGTAGAGGGAGTCAGTTCGGGGTCGAACGGAGCCTCGCAGTACAACATCCAGGGATTGTTGGCAATGAAGGAAACCGTCACGTCCTTCAGTACGTTGCCAAACCAGCGGTTGGGCATGGTGTAGCTGAGTGTCAACTCCTGCAAACGGATGTTGGTAGCGCTGTAGACATAGTAGCCGGAGGTCTCGTAACCTCCTGTACCAATCATCTGGTAGTAGGTCTTTGCATCTACCCTGCCCTGTCCCGGCAATAATGCACCGCCATTGTCACGTGCCTCGGCCGAACGCTTCGACACGCCGAAACGGTCGAGCAATGCTTCGGTAGAGGAGGTAACCACACCTCCGAAACGTCCGTTGAGCAGGAAGCTGAGTCCGAGTCCTTTGTACGACAAGGAGTTGTTCCATCCCATATTGAAGTCGGGGGAAGTCTTGCCCAAATAGACGGGCTTACCGCTATTATCCAGTTCAAACGTACCGTCACTCTTTATCTCTACATAACCCTGATGATCTTTCTTCAAGAAGGTATTGGCGTAAATGTCGTGAATGCTGCCACCTTTCCTCAAAATGATACGTCCGCCATCTTTCACAACTTCAGAAATCTGGATGGGATCGTCCAACAAATCAGTATGGTAACCATCCACCATTTCTTTAATTCTGTTGACGTTACGCGAAAATGTCAATGTGGAGGAGAATGCCAGTCCGTTCTTCAGCTTGTCATTGTAACCCAAAGAGGCTTCCCATCCGCGGTTCTCCACATTACCGGCCTGCAAGTAAATCTGCTTGTAACCGGTAAATTCAGGCAAGTTACCCAAGAAAGTCTGGTTCTTGGTATTGGAATGGTAGTAAGTGACTTCTGCACTCAACTTGTTCCACAAACGCAAACTTAAACCGAATTCATACGAACGGGTACGCTCTGCCTTGAAGTCGGTAAACGGATAGATATAGGTAGGCTTCACCGTACCGCCGTCAATGGGAGTTGTCACCGTACCGGGAGTCAGACCGGAACGGGAAATTGGAGCGCCCACTTCGGTAAAGGAACCACGTACCTTCAAGTAAGAAATGAACCGGGGCAAATCTACCATTTCGGAAATGATGGCCGACAAACCTACGGAAGGATAGAAGAAGGACTCTTCGTCGGTGTTCACCAGACGGGAGTTCCAGTCGTTACGTCCGGTCAGCGTCAAGTAAAGCATACTCTTCCAGCCTAATTCCACATTGGCAAAGACGGCATGGTTGCGCACGCGGCTATCACCGCCCTTTTCGGAGACACGTCCATTGGCCGGGTCGATGTTGACTGCCACGAATTTATTGGGTACCAGGCTCAATGTTCCTTTATATCCTCTCTCCAATAGCCAATAGTTAGAATAGCTCCAGCCCAAGTTAGCAGCAATGCTGAAGTCCCGGATATGCTTGTTGACATTCAGCATGAAGTCGGCGTATTCTTGGCGGTCGTTATAGTTGCTGTAGCCATAATGTCCTTTCTTTCCCTCGGCAAACTTCTGGTCGGAAGTGGCGTAAATCTTGCGTTCGAAGAGCATGCGTATCGTCCATGCGGAAGCGTGCGGCGGCGTTCAGCCAGTCGGTAATCTTGTAGGTCAGCCCCACGTTGAACATGTAGCGGCTCTTCTCGTTGGTAGCCACATTGCGGTAGGCAGTCCAGTAAGGGTTCTGCGAAGCGTAGGTAGGTTCGGACACCGGCCAGTATTGTACGGGAAACTTACGGCTGTCATCATAACGCTCAAAAGTCTTGATGTCTTCAAAGTTTTCTCCCCGCGGGAAGAGGTAGGCAGCCATCACCGGATTCCAGTACTGTCCTTGCGACACCATGTTGCGGTCTTTCTGCTTCACATACGACACGCCCAGGTCGAGTTGCAGTTTATCCTTGAAGAAGGTGGCAGTGTTGCGGATAGTGAAGTTCAGACGGTCGTAAGAGTTATTGGGCACAATACCGGCCGAGTTGGTGGATGATACGGACGCGAACGTCTGGTTCTGCTTGGTGCCCGTGGTCAATGTCAACGAGTTGATGAAGTTGGTTCCGGTATTGAAGAAGTCGTCCTTCGGATCGTAGGCAGAAGGGGTAGCCAGCTTTTCTCCCCAGCTTTCGTACATGTCCTTTTTATTGCCGTAGGTGCTCTGGAACTCCGGTGTCATGTAGGCTTTGCTAAACTCCGTGGAAGAAGAGAACTGGACGGAAAGTTTTCCTTCCTTGCCCTTTTTGGTAGTAATCAGAATCACCCCGTTGGCGGCGCTGCTACCGTACAAGGCGGCTGCCGAAGGGCCGCTCAACACGGAGAGGCTTTCGATGTCTTCGGGGTTGAAGTCAGCAATACCTTCCGTTCCGGCCTTGCCCTCACCCATGATACCGCTGTCCGTATTCCCCATATTGGTGTTGAACAAAGGGATACCGTCCACCACGTAGAGTGCATTGTTGTCGCCCTCGATGGACTTGGCTCCACGCATCACCACGCGGGTAGCTCCTCCCACGCCGCTAGCACTCTTGTTGATGCTTACACCGGCAATCTTTCCGCTCAGCGAGTTCACGAAGTTAGCATCCTTCACACGGACCAGCTCGTCTTGTTTCACCTGCTGCACGTTGTAGCTCAACGCTTTCTCGGCACGCTTGATACCCAGGGCAGTGACCACTACCTCGTTCAGCTTCTGCGAATCTTCTTCCAACAGCACATTCAGGATTCGATCGTCTATTATCTTGATTTCCTTAGTAGTATATCCCACATAAGAGATTTCGAGAACGTCCCCCTTGTTTACCGCCAAGTTGAACTTGCCGTCCAAATCAGTAATGGTACCGGCAATGGTATTCTTCACCTTCACGTTGACGCCAATCAGCGGTTCGCCGGTAGCATCCTTGACCACGCCGTCCACCTTGATTTTGGGTTCTTGTTGCTTTATCTGTTTCGTGGACAAGATTATCTGATTGTCTACCAATGTATAAGTGACATTTGTTCCACGAAACATGTCATCCAGAATCTCTGTTATCTTTCCCGACCGGCTGTTTACCGAAACAATGCGGTCTGCCTGAATCGTCTTGTTATTATAGAGGAACACATAGTCGGAGTTCTCCTCTATCTTATTCAACCTTAATTCCGCAACACTATAATTTAACTTTATAACTTTATTTATAAGTTCCT
>ENA-ORSM01002971-ORSM01002971.1-human-gut-metagenome-genome-assembly--contig:-NODE-2971-length-11183-cov-6.238587_pt1 | contig 11183 bp, 7 predicted proteins | sample MGYA00241903_ERZ509170 | MGnify/ENA primary metagenome ERZ509170 (study PRJEB26280, sample SAMEA2338784) | human gut metagenome | biome: human gut; feature: human-associated habitat; material: faeces...
ATAGAATAGAAGTTTCCTAAACTTTAGATCCGGGTTCGATTCCCGGCGAGACTACAAAAAAGGAGGAAATCCATTTCGGATTTCCTCCTTTTTTAGTTTATAGTTTTTTGTCTAAATTTTTATTTGGCTACTTCTACAGCTGCTTCAGTACCTTTCTTGTTTTTCATCAACAGATATGCGATAGGAGATGCAACGAACAGAGAAGACAGTGTACCGAATACAACACCCAGAATCATGGCGAACGCGAAGCTGCGGATGGAATCACCACCGAGGATGAAGATACACAGCAATACAATCAACGTACTCAGTGAGGTATTGATGGTACGTGCCAGAGTCGTGTTCAGTGAATCGTTGAACAATACTTTCTTGTTGCGTTTCGGATAGAGACCGAAGAACTCGCGTACACGGTCGAAGATTACCACCTTATCGTTGATTGAGTAACCGATAGCCGTCAGGATAGCACCGATAAACGTCTGGTCGATTTCCAAAGAGAACGGCAGGATGCCCCAGAACATGGAGTAGGCGCCCAAAATGATAATCGTGTCGCAGGCCAGTGCACATACGGAACCGATAGAGTAGGCAATGTTGCGGAAACGGAGCAGGATGTACAGACCGATAGCAATCAGTGCCAGTACAACAGACCAGATAGCGGATACCTTGATGTCGTCTGCGATACTCGGACCTACTTTCTGTGAGCTGATGATACTGCCGCCCGTATGGTTCTCACGGTCGATGAAGGTTTCCAGCGTGATATTCTGGGTCAGCAACGGCTTCAGGGTCTCGTACAGGTATGCTTCGATTTCGGAGTCGATGTTGTTACCTTCTTCTTCGATACGGTAGTTGGTGCTGATACGTACGGTCTTGCCGTCAGCACCGATAGCGATGACACTGACATTGGCATCGCCGAACTTGCTGGAAATCAATTCGCGTACCTGTTCGGGTTCTACCTTGTTCTCGAACTGTACCTTGAAGTTACGTCCACCGGTGAAGTCGATGCTCTGGCTCAAACCGCGGATGCTGAGGAAGCCGATGCAAACTACAACTGCTACACCTGCCAGCGTCATCCAGAGTTTGTTTCTGCCCATGAAGTCGAAGTGTACATTCGCCATCAGGTTCTTGGAGATTCCCGTAGAGAATGTCAGGTTCAGCAACTTGTCTTTGTTCATGAAGTGTTCGTAGAACAAACGTGTCATGAACACAGCGGTAAAGAATGAAATCAGGATACCGATAATCAGTGTCGTGGCGAAACCGCGGATAGGACCAGTACCGAAGTTGAACAGGATGATACCTGTGATGATAGATGTCAGGTTAGAGTCGAAGATTGCGGAGAAAGCATTGGAGTAACCGTCGGCAAGTGCTTTCTTGACACCTTTACCTGCACGCAACTCTTCTTTGGTACGTTCGTAAATCAATACGTTGGCATCCACAGCCATACCGAGCGACAGTACCATACCGGCAATACCGGACATCGTCAGAGCTGCCTGGAAGGATGAGAGGATACCCAGTGTGAAGAACAAGTTCAATATCAGAGCGCCGTTGGCAACCATACCCGGGATGAAACCGTACATGGAGCACATGTAAATCATCAACAGAATCAATGCCACAACGAATGACATGATACCGGCGTTGATGGATGCCTGTCCCAAAGACGGACCTACGATGTCTTCCTGTACGATGTGGGCAGGAGCCGGCATCTTACCTGATTTCAATACGTTTGCCAAGTCTTTTGCCTGTTCGGGAGTGAAGTGACCGGTGATTTGTGAGTTACCGCCGGTGATTTCCTGATTTACGTTCGGTGCGGAGTATACATAGCCGTCCAGTACAATGGCGATGGCTTTACCTACATTCTGTTTGGTGAGTTGTGCCCAACGGCGTGCACCGTCCGTATTCATAGACATGCTTACGGCAGGTTTGCCATAGTGGTCGAATTCGTCTTTGGCGTTTACAACTACGTCACCTTCCAGCGGAGCGCGTCCGTTACGTTCGGTAGACTTGATGGCGTACAATTCGAAAGTCTGTGCTTTCGGGTCGTATTCAAAAGGAGAAACACCCCACTTCAGGCGCAGGTCTTTCGGCATTTCAGCCTGAATTTCCGGCATGGAGAGGTATTTGTTGATATCAGCGGTATCCTTGTAGTTTGCATAACCTACAACAGGGCCTTGACCGCTGGGATTTACCTGAAGAACTGCCAGCAGCGGATGTTCTTTCTTGATTTGCTCAAGGTCGGCAGCCTGTGTTTTGCTTTCACCTTTCAGTGCTGCGGCAAGGCTGTCGGTAGTGCTGGTAGCTTGCGCTACGGCGGGAGCTTCGGCAGCTACGCTGTCTGTTGCTTCTGCTGCGTCTTCTGTGGTAGCCAGGATTGCACGCAATTTGGCATCAGCCGATTGCAGGTACGAAGCAACGTCTTTTGCGTTGTATGTTTCCCAGAATTCCAGGTTGGCAGAACCTTGTAGCAATTTTCTTACACGTTCAGGCTCTTTGATACCCGGAAGTTCCACCATGATACGTCCCATTTTGTCTTCCAGACTCTGGATGTTGGGCTGAACCACACCGAAGCGGTCGATACGGGTACGGAGTACGTTGAATGAGTTGTCAACGGCTGCCTTTACTTCTTCGCGCAATACTTTTTCAACTTCTGCATCGGAAGATTTCTGGTTTACCTTGTCCTTTAGCTGTTGGGTAGCGAACAGTTGTGAGAGTGAAGCATCCGGAGCGATTCTGTGATACTCTCTGATGAACAACGTGATAACGTCGTCCTGGCTGGTAGTAGCCTGTTTTGCCGCAGTGGCCAGTGCCTGGTTGAATGCTTCGTCAGACTTGTTGTCCGCCAATGCCTTGATGACATCGGGTACCGACACTTCCAGGATGACGTTCATACCACCCTTCAAGTCCAAACCTAAACTGATCTCCATTTCACGACATTGTTTCAGCGTCCAATTGCCGAACCACACTTTCTCGTTTGACAGAGAATCGAGGTAGTCCTGTTCTACTTTCACATCGCCTTTTGCGAACTCTTTAGCCTTATGGGCGTAATGGCGGGTCACAAAAGAGAAGGAGAGATAGAACACACACACCAGTGTGAGCAATATCGCAAAAACCCTTACAAATCCTTTGTTTTGCATGTTACTTTTAGTTTATTATGATTACTTTTTAATTGATTTCTATTGTATATAAGGCTGCAAATATAGCTTTTTTTTCACAATTCTTACTTCATACCGCGATTTTTTAACATCGGCTCTAATTGCGGTTCTGACCCTCTGAAATTCTTGTAGAGTGTCATCGGGTCTTCGCTGTCTCCTTTTTCCAGCACATTGCGGCGGAAAAGGTCGGCAGTTGCCTTGTCGAAAATGCCGTGTTCCTTGAATGCCTCAAAAGCATCGTTGTCCAGCACGTTTGCCCACAGATAGCTGTAATAGCCTGCGGCATAGCCGCCTATGATGTGATTGAAATAGGTGGTGCGGTAGCGGGGAGCTATTTCGGGGATTAAACCGAGTTGGTCCATAGCTTCTTTTTCATAGGCTACGACATCGATACCTTTCGTATCCGTCAGGTTGTGCAGGTTCATGTCGAGAATGGCGGCTGCCAGCAGCTCGGTGGTCATGAAACCCTGGTTGAAAGTCTTTTGTTTCAGTATCTTTTCGATGAGGCTGTCGGGGATGACTTCGCCGGTCTGGTAATGTCTGGCGTACATCTTCAATACCTCGGGTTCAGTGGCCCAATGTTCGTTGATTTGTGACGGAAGTTCTACGAAATCGCGCACTACATTCGTGCCGGAGACGCCCTGGTAGTTGCATTTGGTCAGCAGTCCGTGCAGTCCGTGGCCGAATTCATGGAAAAGGGTTTCCACTTCATCCATTGTGAGCAGGGAGGGGGTATCGCCAACGGGTTTGGTGAAGCTGGCTACGTTGCACACCAACGGACGGATGTCGCCTTTCTGTTCGCGGTAGTTGCTCATCCATGCTCCGCCGCTCTTGCCGGGACGCGGGAAGTAGTCTACGTAGAAGATGCCTAATTGCGAGCCGTCTGCATCTTTTACCTCGAAGACTTCTACATCGGGATGATAGACAGGGATATTGTTGAGTTTTGTCAGCGTAATGCCATAGAGTTTGTTGGCAACGGCAAAAGCGCCTTCGCGTACGTTCTCCAATTTGAAGTAGGGTTTGATCTGGTCCTCTTCGAGGTCATATTTTTCTTTGCGGAGCTTCTCGGTATAATACCACCAGTCCCAGGCTTCCAGCTTCTCGCCTTTGCCTTCTTTGTCCATCAGCTTCTGGAGTTCGGCAGCTTCGGCCTTGGCTTTAGGCAGGGCATAATTCCACAGGTTGTTCAGGAACTCCATTACTGTGGCCGAATTCTTTGCCATCGTATTGTCCAGTACGAAGTTGGAATAGCAGTCGAAGCCTAACAGGCGGGCTTTTTCGAGACGCAGACTGACGATGTCGGTAATGATTTTCTTGTTATCGTTCTTGTCGTTGTTGTTGCCGCGGTTGATGTAAGCTTTGTATATTTTCTCGCGCAACGGACGGTTGGCTGAATATTGCAGGAACGGGAGACGGCTGGCGTTGTGCAGCGTAAACAGCCATTTGCCTTCCTGTCCGGCAGCTTTTGCTTCTTCGGCAGCGCTTTGGCGGAACCATTCGGGAAGTCCGGCAAGGTCTTCCTGCTTGTCTACAAAGAGCATGAACTCATTGTTTTCGTTCAGGATATTGTTGCTGAAAGTGATGCCCAGCGTGGAGAGCTGCTTGTTTATCTCGCGCAGGCGGGCTTGCTTTTCGGCAGAAAGATTGGCGCCGGAACGTACGAAATCTTTGTATGTTTTGTCCAGAAGTCTTTGTTGCTCGGTGGTCAGGTTTAACGAATCCTTTTTCTGGTAAACGGCCTGTACTTTATTGAATAGCGCCTGGTTAAGCGATATATTGTCTCCATGTTCGGACAGTACCGGAGCGAGCTTTATGGAAAGTTCGTTCAGGGCGTCACTGGTCTCGGCATCCGTCATGTTGAAGAAGATGGCGCTTACCCGGTTGAGTATGGGTGAACTGTTGTCAAAAGCAACGATTACATTTTCAAAATCCGGCGCTTCGGTATTGTCGACAATAGCCCGGATATTGGCATTTTGCTCTTCTATTCCCTGAAGGAATGCCGGTTCGTAGTGTTCCAGCCTGATTTTGTCGAAAGGCGGAACACCGTTCGGGGTTTGAAACTCGGTGAGGAACGGATTGCTTTCCGTTTGGTTGGCACAGGAGTACATCATACAACTTGCAGCTAAAATTAGAATACTTCTTTTAAACATAAAGTCAGAGTATTAGATAATGAGTAGTTTATTGATAATTTCATCTTGGCAGGGAACGTCATTGCCGTTTGGCTATGTAGCACCATATCGGATAGTGATCGGACTCTCTTATGGAACGGTCTACCGTACAGTTGTACGACCGCAGGTTCTTGCTGATTAATATGTTGTCTATCCTAAAATAGAATTTGTTCTGGTTGTAGGAGATTCCCAGTCCGCGTCCCGACTGGGTGAAAGCGTCATCCAGATTTTGCGCTATGACGCGGTGGGCGTATGAAATGGGAGTGTCGTTGAAATCTCCGCAGACGATGACGGACGGATGCCGGGAAGATGCTATCTCCCGTGCAATGGTGTCTGCCTGCGGGGCGCGGATGGCGGATGCTTCCGCCAGTTTATGCAGCAACAGCCGTGCGCCGCTTTTCACTTTTTCCGTTTCGGGAGCTTTCAATATTTCTTCGTAAATGTCTTTATCGGCCTTTGTCAGTTTGTTGGACTCCAAATGGTTGTTGATAAGGGTAATCGTATCTTCATTCAGTTTGAGTTCATACAGTACGGAACCGTTGTAGCTGCTTGCATAGTCCAGGACACGTGCGGATAGAATGGGAAATCTGGAATAACATGCTATCCTGTTGGTATAGCCGCTGCCGCTGCCTACGACGTTGATACGGCGGTAGGGATAATCTTTCAACTCCCGTTCGATGTCTTTCTGCGTGAGGTGGCGGGGAGATTCGTCGGATGCATATTCCTGCAGGCATAGGATGTCGGCATTGCTCTCTTTCAGATAGGTGAGTATCGGATTCTTCCCGTCTTTTTTGTAAGCACCGTCAAAACCCATAATGTTGTAAGACAGGAGCTTTATGCTGCCTTCGGGAAGCTCGGTGGTGTGAAAATTAAGGGGCAGATAGGTCCGTAGCTGCGAGTAGCATAACAGAAGGCCAGTTAACGGCAGCAAAGCTGTCTTGTATCGTTGTATAACCAGCCAGAAAATCAGAAAGCCGCCGTTGATAAGTGCAAAGACCGGAAAGGTCAGTCCGAGACAGGATTGTACCGGATGCGTTGCCGGTTGGATGTAAGGACTGTATGCCACCAACAGCAAAAGACCCGTGAATAAAGCATTGACCGCTACAATCAGCAGGGCGACAAAATTACCGAAATGCTTCATACATACATTATCGTTTACTTGCATCGAACAAGCTCTTCTTTTCTTCCGTTGTGAGACTTTCATATCCGGACTTCTTCAATTTGTCGAGGATACGGTCTATTTCATCGGATTGAGCTTTTTTTCGGGCGTTATAGTTATAATCTTTCTGTCTTTCGGTTCCATAATGGACCTTCATCTTGGGCTTGCGGGGCTTGAAACTGAACAAGGCAGTGACAGCGTCCAGAGACTTGTTAATCCATGCAGTGATATCCGCGCCTTTGCTAAGGCTGGCTGCAAACCACAGACCTGCCAACGCTCCGCCTAAATGGGCGATATGTCCGCCGGCATTGCTGGAGGTGATGAATAACAGGTCTGTTACGATAACAACCAATGCCAGATATTTCAGGCGTACGGTTCCAAAAAGGAAAAGACGTATCGGGTAGTCAGGTTCCCGATAGGCGGTAGCCGCCACGATAGCGAGTACGGATGCCGATGCTCCCAGCATGAAAGAGTATTCCGTCATCGGACGGAAATAAGGGAAGATGTTGTAGGCGGTCATATAAAGCAGTCCGCCGCAGATTCCGCCTAAGATGTATACTCCCCGTAAGTGTCTGGCAGAGAAAAAGTTCAGGAATAAGGCACCGAACCAATACAGCCAAAGCATATTGAAAAGAATATGCAGGACTCCTGCGTGCATAAACATATACGTCAGGACAGACCAGGGCTGGATGATGAAGCGGGGCAGTGAAGCGGGCAGTTCCAGCCATTCGAACACTCCGCCGAGGCTCCGGTTGAAGAGCTGCAATATGACTCCTGTCAGTGTAGTGAAGATAAATACTCCTACATTGATATAAATCAGTTGGATGTAGATGTTTCCTCTACGGAACGATTCCTTTAAATCAGTTATAATAGTAGCCATTTCCTCTGTCCTTTTTTCTCCAGTACATTATTAGAATGAATCCGAATATCATACCGCCCAAATGTGCAAAGTGCGCCACATTGTCGCCCGGATTGTTGGCAAGTCCCGAGAATAATTCTATCAAGGCATATCCGATAACGAAATACTTGGCTTTGATGGGAAACGGTAGCGGAAAGACGAACATCGGTTGGTTGGGAAACAGCATGCCGAATCCCAGCAAGATGGCATATACGGCCCCGGAGGCTCCGACGGTAGTCATCATGTTGAGATATTCTTCCATGGGGATGATGGAATACCCGGTATTGACACTGTCGTATGCGGAAAGCACCGTTTCGTAATGGATGTATTGTACAAGCTCCTGGATAAGCCCTGCACCGATGCCGCATGCGAGGTAGTAGAACAGGAAGCGTTTCGGCCCCCAGACCTGCTCGAGCGCTGGATTTCACCCCGGTGCCGGAGGAGCGGGACCACTGGCTGCTGGCCGACGGCACGGATTTTGCATGGAAATGCCACGAGCACTGCCTGCTGCTGGTGGGCTATGACGACGAGCACTACTGGTTCAATGACCCATGGCACAACCATGGTGTCTGCGCCCAGCCCAAGGCGCTGGTGGAGGATTGCCATGCGGCACAGGGGATGTTTGCGGTGACGCTGAAACGGAAATAAACCGGGAACGAAAGGAACGCTATGAAGCCAGAAGAATTCAAACAGAATGTCAAAGACCGGGTCCGCGTTTTTGAGGATGGCGGCATCCGGCTGCTGAAAAAGGGCAAACGGGGCATCATCCGGGCCATTTTTGGCCGCACCGGACTGGTGCTGGCCCTCTTTTTTGTGCAAGTGCTGCTGCTGTTCAGCGTGTTTCGGTGGTTCACCGCGCTGGTGCCCCATCTGTTGGGCGGCAGCATCGCGTTCACGGCCGTTATGGTCATCTACCTGCTCAACAGCGATATGGACAACAGCGCCAAGATCACCTGGCTGGTGGTCATTGCGCTGGTGCCGGTCCTGGGCGTGGTGCTGTTCTGGTGGACCAAAGGCGAAGTCGGCCACCGGATGCTCAAGCGCCGCCTCAAGCAGCTGGAACAGGATACCCGGGAGCAGCTGCCCCAGGATGTCCAAACGCTGGAACGGCTGAAAGCACAGGAGTTGGGTGCGGCCTCGCTGGCGTACTACCTGCGGGGGAAAGGCGGCGGCTTCCCGGTGTATGAGAACACGGCTGTGACCTATTTTCCCAGCGGCGAGGCCAAGTTCGCGGAGTTGCTGTGCCAGCTGGAAAAAGCGAAACAGTATATTTTCCTGGAGTATTTCATCATTGACGAGGGGCTCATGTGGGGCCGGGTGCTGGAAGTGCTGGCCCGTAAGGCCGCTGAGGGTGTCCATGTGCGGGTGATGTACGACGGCACCTGTGAGTTCACCACCCTGCCCCGGGACTACCCCAAGCGGCTGGAGCGGCTGGGCATCGCCTGCAAAGTTTTCTCGCCGCTGATGCCCTTTGTCTCGACCCATTATAATTACCGAGACCACCGAAAAGTGCTGGTCATTGACGGCAAAGTGGGCTTTACGGGCGGCGTGAATCTGGCCGACGAATACATCAACCATGTGGAGAAGTTTGGCCGCTGGAAAGATGCCGCTGTCATGCTGGAGGGCGAGGCGGTCCGCTCTCTGACGGCCATCTTTTTGCAGATGTGGGATATCGCCCAGGAGCCGGAGTTTGAAGCGTACCTCAAGCAGCCCATCCCGGCCCCGGCGGGGGCCAAGGGCTTTGCGGCCCCTTACGGCGATTGCCCGCTGGACGGGGAACGGGTGGGCGAGCTGGTTTATATCGACCTGCTCAACCGGGCCCGGAAGTACATCCACATCATGACACCCTACCTGATTCTGGACGGGGAGCTGGAAACAGCCCTCAAGTTCGCGGCGGAGCGGGGCGTGGATGTCCACCTCATCCTGCCGGGCAAGCCGGACAAGCGCATTCCGTACGCGCTGGCCAAGACCCACTATGCGGCCCTCATCCGCTCGGGCGTCAAAATTTCGGAGTGGGTGCCGGGCTTTGTTCACGCCAAGGTCTTTGTGGTGGATGACCGTGAGGCCGTGGTGGGCACCATCAATCTGGATTACCGCAGCCTCTACCACCACTTTGAGGATGCGGTCTGGATGGTGGACGCCCCCTGCATCCCGGCCATTGAAGACGACTTCCAGCGGACACTGACCCAGTGCCGCACGGTGGAAGCCACCACACAGAGCATCTGGCAGGGGCAGACCCTGCTCCGCCTCACCGGGCGGCTGGTCAAGGCCATTGCGCCGTTGCTTTGAAAACAAAAAGGCCCCCGGCAGTGACGATGCCGAGGGCCTTTTTGCATTGGTGAAACCAATGAGCGAATTACAACTTTCCTGATTTCAGTATATGCAAAATCGGGAAAATGTCAAGTACACATTACTGATATTTTTTATCCATGGAGAAGCCGCGGCCCCGCACCTCTGTGACCTGGCTGACGATGAGGAAGCAGTCCGGGTCGATGGCGTGGACCAGCTTTTCCAGGCGGGGAAGCTCCCGGCTGGAGATGACGCTCAGCAGCACGGCACTGGGGTCATGGGTGTAGCCGCCCGCACCATTCAGGATGGTGACACCGCGGTCCAGCTGGTGCAGGATGGCGGCACAGAGCTCGTCCGCCTTGGTGCTGATCAGCTTGACCTCGGTACGGCTCTCACCCCAGAGCAGGACTTTGTCCAGGACCATGACCTGAATGATGATGGCCACGATGCCGTACAGCAGCTGCGGCACCGGGCTGAACGGGATCTGGATGAGGATGACGGCAATGTCAAAGATGAGCATGGTGGCGGACACGGGCCAGCGGAACCATTTTTGCAGCACCAGCGGCGGGATGTCCATGCCGCCCGTGGAGGCCCCCGCCCGGATGACGATGCCCATAAAAGCCCCGACACCGATGGCGGCAAAGACTGTGTTCAGGAAAAGGTCGTCTGTGAGCACACGGCCATGGAGCATCGTCTCGGCAAGGCCCAGAAAGATGGGGCTCAGGATGCTGCTGGCCAGTGTGTTGAGGGCAAAGGCCCGGCCCAGTACCACCCAGCCCCAGACCAGCATGGCTAAGTTGAATGCCAGCAGGAAGCCGGAGAACGAAAGCCCGGTCAGGCGGCCAAAGGCCAGCGCCACGCCGGTGGCACCCCCGGCCACAAGGCCCGCGGGCTCCAGAAAAAGGGCTACTGTCAGGGAGTACCCCGCGTTGCCCAAAACAACAGCGGCGGCACTGAGCAGCCGCCGCCCGTGATTTGAATGATTCATCTGCAAAACCTCCACCTCTATGATACCGGAAAACGACAAAAAAATCCACGCCCCGGCAGGAAAGAACGCCCCGCCCGGTGTGGATTTTTGCTCATGGTGCAGGTGAATGGCTTACACGGCTTCGGTCTCGTCCTCGTCCAGCAGCCGATCCTCATCCGGGCTGCGGCCCAGGGCGCGGTTCACGATCACGCAGGCCTGTGCCCGGGTGATGTTGGTGTTGGGGCGGAAGGTCCCGTCATTAAAGCCCTCGATCAGGCCCACGCGGGCTGCCGCCTCTACGTACTCGGTGTACCAGGCGTTAATATCCACATCGGTGAAGTATCCCTGGTAGTCCTCCCGGGTGGTCTCGAAAAAGCCCACCGCGATCTTGGCAAATTGGGCGCGGGTGATCTTGGCATAGGGCCGGAAGGTCCCGTCCGAGAACCCGTCAATGATGCCCATGTTGGTCAGGGTGGAGATGGCGTTGTTGCACCACAGGTCGGAGCTGCAGTCCGTGTAGTCGTTGACCTGGCTCCAGTACTCCTCCCGGGTGTCGTCCGTC
>ENA-ORSM01002984-ORSM01002984.1-human-gut-metagenome-genome-assembly--contig:-NODE-2984-length-11145-cov-3.023445_pt1 | contig 11145 bp, 10 predicted proteins | sample MGYA00241903_ERZ509170 | MGnify/ENA primary metagenome ERZ509170 (study PRJEB26280, sample SAMEA2338784) | human gut metagenome | biome: human gut; feature: human-associated habitat; material: faeces...
AGCCGCATTCAAAGGCCCTTCTTTAATTTTAAGATTGTCATCAAGACTCTTATCCCATACTTTAAAATATGCATGTGATAATTTATCTTTGTTATTAAATAAGGAGTTTGCATTAGGCACATATACAAAAATAAGGAGTTTGCACAATGCTTCAGCTGCGACCCTCAACTCTTGTACAGGCTCGTTATTATTATTGGAATATTGAAAATGAACATGCTCATGCAAACTGAAAAATATTTTAAAACGCTCTCTTAGTAGGTCATCTTCTATTTGAGACAAATACAATCTCAATTTATCTGAATATACTTTGTACTCTTTCATCTTTGTTTTAATGGTTGTTATTGCAAAATTATTATTTTAATCCATAATATGGAATCACATTTATTCCTAATGAGTAATTTAGAGCCTGTTTAAAAATGTCTGAATTTTTTTTCTAAAGAAGTTTCCATATCAGCCCAATTGTATCTTTCTTTGAAGTGACCAAACTTTAAAAAAGATGTATCAGACTGATTTAACGGAAATCAAGTGGCAATATATAACAAAAGTGTTGAACCTGCAAGAAAGAAAGTGAAAATATGATTTACGGTTTATTTGGAATGCTATATTTTAGTCAAGACAGGGTGTCAGTGGCGTATGCTTTCCCTTGACTTTCCCAAATAGCAGTTGGTCTATTACTATTATCGCAAATGGGTTTCCCCATTGAACTTTGACTTGTTACTGGAAAAATTACGTGGTCATGTACGAGTGAAGCGCGGTCAAAGCATGGAACCAAGTGTTGGCACCATGGACAGTCAAAGCGTAAAATGGGGTAACAACGCTTCCTTGAACGGTGTTGATGGAAATAAAAAGGTAAAAGACATAAAACGCCATACCATAGTGGACAAAAATGGCTTTCTTATTGCCGTTATGGTTACCATAGTCAATATGCATGACAGTAAAGCGTCCAATTTGTTGATGAGGGTTCTTAAAGAAATGTGCTCCGGGGTGAAAGTAATTCTGGCTGATGGAGGCTACAGGGGAGAACTTGTCGATAACATAAAAAAGAAGTTCGGCTATATCATTCAGGTTGTTATCAGTGCATATAAGAAACAAGGATTCAGACTCATTCAAAAAATGGATTGTAGAAAGAACATTTTCATGGATGGATTACAATAGAAGACTATGCCGAAACTATGAACTGACATTTGATTCGGCAGAGGAAATAGTTAAAATAGCCACTATAAAATTATTATTGAGGAAAATTTAAACAAACTCTTACAAATATACAATTTTATCATAATAATTCGTGCGAAACATGGCTCTTTCATTTAAAATAAAAATTTAGACAAAGCATCCCTTACCCGAACCAATTCGATTCGGGTAATTTGCTATAGTTGTATTTCAGAGAGTCGTCTTTGTGTCAAAATCTGATTTTTTCATTTTTGGCATAAAAAACGAATCAATCTGTTAAAACTCATTGAAACAGATCTCATAAGTTCGGCCATACCTTTTCTTTTGTCAGACCGCTTTTTTCGAAGTCCTTTTCATATGGAAAACACGGAGTAAACCATGATTGAGTCAAGGTTACGCGCAGAACCGATGGACCGGCGTTTCACCTTGTCCTAGAGAAGATTGAAGTCCAGCCCCCAGTGTATGCTTTCGATAGACCAGTGACTGCGCACGTAAGAACCCAGTCGCGGCGTATCCGTCGGCATGCTTGTCACATACAGCCGTTTTTCGTGGGTATGCGCGCCTGTGGATTTTTTGACTGTGTCGGATTCACACTCTACAATCGTCATCTTTCCTCCACACCTCTCTTTTTCGGCGATAATTTCAAGTCCGTCATATATGTTATAGGTTCTTGTCTCTATTCTTCCATGACCGAGTTCGGAACCTTCCGTATAGAAATACAGCGATATGCGCCCTTTGATCCTGTCCTCCACCCCATAACACAGCGATCGCTGGTTGGCTTTGAGTTCTATAAGGAAATCACCTCCTTTCCTCCTGATTATATCGATGATGTCTTTCTGCATTGACATGGCATCGGCGGTGACAATCTTTCCCGATATAACTATTTTGTCGGTTAGGAGGGGAACCGACTTTATTTCGTTGCTTTTTTCCTGACAGGCTTCCGTTACTAGCATCATGCCTGTGTTGAAGGAGTAAGCCGATACTATATCCGGATTGCGACCGTTTTCCAAGACAGTGCTCCGTTCGGCTTTGCCGTCCACACAGATTATTTCTTTGCCACGGCCTGATTTAATCAGTTTCCTATGAAATGTTTCCACAGAATGTTGCATCTTGTCGGCCATTGCCAGATCATCGATGCCCTGCTCAACACGGCAAAGAGCCGCTTCGGATGGCATCCCGTTCCTGAACATACCCATTTCCCGGAACTTATTGATGTTGTGTCTGCCGAATTCTATTATATCGGCGCATCCTACATACCCGCAGGCACGACCGGATATCATTAGGATGATAATGTCATCGAGTCGATGGCGGATGTTTCCTTTGTCTGACCTGCGGAAGTCCGGGGCTGATGCAGCAAAATCCATCAGTTTTTCCAGAATACTGCCTGGAGATACAAATCTATTTTGTAATTTCGCGGTGTGATTGACTGTATATGCTTCAATTGAACGTACTTGGTCGAGTGGCTTTATCATTTGCGTAACTGTTTGATTTTCATCTATAAAGTTACGAAAATATACCACTCAATTAAATTTTTAAGACACTTATTGCGTTGAATATAAGCTCTCGGAGACGGGTATTACCAACCTATGTTTTAGACTTGATTTAAAGTGGCTCGCGGCCAAAGGACAGCCTCATGAAAGTGGTTGTACCTGCTATAAAATAGTATCCTTTCCGAAAGTCAGAGGAAATCTTAAATGAAAGACCCGTACGCAATGTTTCTATTGTGATATGTTTTGATAATTCTTGAATTTTTCTTAATTTTGTATCTATTGAAAGCCTTTAGCTAATTAGTGATTGTAGAACCTCTTATGATTATATGATGGATTTAATTTTTATAATTGGAATCGGCCTTCTTTTCACATTGTTAGTCGTAATAGTAGGCATTTATGGCTACCTGCGGATTTTCCCCTGGAGACAAACCGTCCTCTCTTTTAGATCTAATTCATATTGTGAGCCAGATATTCATTTTGCAAAAATCAGAGAACTGGAAGAACAACTGGAAATAGAACGGAAAGCAAAGAAATTTTACAATACCTTATATATATTGTTTGTCATTGTCAATTCGGTTGTAGGTGTTTTGCTAGTATCGGGGTTCATCCAGCAAAAAATAAATCCTTTATTATTGGGCTGGATTGGAATTATCTCTTTGATTTTTACTTTGCTGAACTTTATTATCAGACCGGAAGAAAAAAGGAAGCTGGTGACAAGTAGAATGGCGAAACTTAAATCAGTGATACGTGAATGTAAGGATTTGATAGGAAAATATAACTCTTTGAATTATGCTCCGGGTGTGCTTCGGTATGAAGATGTTTGTGATACGATCTTGAATATGGGCAATGACTGTCTGGAAGAATTGGACAAGGAATATTTCATCTAAGAATTGTTTAAATTTTTATATTATGAATCCAAAGGATGTAGAGAAAATGCTAAGATCCAATCCGGACGTAATAGAAATGAGACGAGGGTTGGAAAATTCCTTTAATTCAATGTTGAAGAATACATTTGAATGGGGATTTTGGGACTTTGACAAGAAGGTAAAATTAACTATTGTCCCTGACCTGAGCTTTAATGCTACTGCACGAAAGGGATTTATTAATGAAATTCAAATCAATATCGGAGTAGTGCCTTTACTCCAGGCTTTGGCTATTAATGTGGCAAAGCTGGACTATGTATGGCCGGATATTCCGTTTGAACCGAAATTTGACCAGGATGAGTCCGTAAAGAATATATATGATATCATCAATGCTTTTTATTATGAAATTGATAAATATGAGCTGGATGATACGCATATAACTTTGATGATGGATAATGAGGTGTTGGGAATCCGATCGGAAATGTCCTATTCTATTTATAAGTTCATGTGGTATTTTCTTATTTTTCATGAGTACGCGCATCTTCTTTGCAAACATTCCACGTTGTTGGGGATTAGTCACCTTCGTGAACTGAATATGGAAGAAGGCACTCTTTTTAATTCAAAGGATGAGGAACCGACCAATAGAGACATGAGGTGGCAGTGGGCCGAACTGGAAGCTGATAGTTTAGCTTCTTTATTATTGGTAGAAACTTTGAAGCTAGAGTCTCTTCCCGATTATGGAAACGAAGAATGGTCGATTGAAGATGGGAAGGTGGCATTGTTAAAAGGAATTTTCCTTTCTATTGGTTTGATGTTCCTTATGTTTTCTTATAAATCTAATTCTATCAGTGGTAACAGATTGAAAAAACATCCACATCCGGGAGTGAGAATAGCAAATGCTTTTGATGTGACAGCCAATTATCTGGAAGCCTCAAAGATCATGAAGCTTGATATCTGTCAGAAGGCAATGGAGGAAGTGTTGGCCATGCTTATACCCATGGGGAACGAACTGGGCATTGAGGTGTTCAGGGTGATATATGATAATCTCGATTCACTAAAAGATGAAATTATAACCATAAGGAAATCAGTCGGAGATGAATGGGTCAATAAGAATTATAAGGAAATGGCTGCTATTCTTATTTCATTAAAAACAAAAATGTCAATGTTTTAGCAGAAAAAGCAGATTTTTCCATGCTGTAATGAAAATTATTTTTCATTACAGGCCAGTGTTATTCATGAAAAATATGTGTTGTCGATTGATAAAAATGGATATTGTATTTTTCATAGTGAAGATATAGAATGGAAAAGAAGGAATAACTTTGGCTATTGGATGCAGATCTTATTCAAGTTTTTGTCATTGATAGATAAGGGTGCTATTGACTATGAGCATAATGGTTGGAAAGGATTTGATCTGAGAGATATTGGATGGCTTGCTTCGTATGAGGAGGGAGAAGAACCGGTTATTCTATTTGACCGATTAAACTTTCTATCAGATATGTATCTGTTTTTTCAGGGCGGTATTTTTTACGATTCAGTCAGGATAAGGAACTGTAAGTCTCCTGAAACAGAAACGGATTTGAGCCTGTGTAACTATCTGTTCTCCTTGGTAGAGGATATAACTCAAGCCAGACACTCTGTATTTGTCTCTGTAACGAAAACCGGGTTGAAAAAGCGTTCTCAATTAGGAACTGCCTTGAAGGAATCCATACAGCAGGGAGTGCAAGTGGTTGTGTTCGTGAAAAACAAGATTACAGAAGCAGAGTGGTTGCAAAGGGAGGGGGTGACGGTTCGTGTATCCGAACATTTGACTTTTCAGTTGGTAATGATTGATAAAAAAAGATTTGGTATGGCAGCATCAATTATATGGGTTATGCCACGGAAGAAGATTATGCGGTAAGGTTTTCTGATGAACACTTGACAGCGGAAATGCTGGATGTGTTGTATGGTGTGAGTAGTTTTTTTAGGGGAAGTTTGCATAACAATTAAGCGTTATACTGATGAGAAAGCCACTTATACAAGTTCCCATACAATTTGTGTCTCTTTATTTGTTTTCTGATTTCCGTTTATATAAATTTGCATATTGAATAACTGATAACTTGAAATTATGGATAACCAATACGATCTTTTTGCCCGCTTTTACCGTGAACTGATTATTTCATCAGGACATTTGGCAAACGAGCAGAAAACCATATTGAAAATAATATCTAAATTAAACATAGGTTATAGTAGTGACATCCTGGATGCAGCATGTGGTACAGGGGATGCCCTTTATTTTTTGCATAATAATGGGTATCAAAAATTGACAGGGCTGGATTTTTCAAAAAAGATGCTGGATGAGGCAAAAAACATTTTACCTTATATAGCTTATTATAATGCCAGTTGGAATTCAATATCTACTATAAAAGAACTTGCAAACCGGTTTGATTTGATAATGATCATAAGTGTTTCTATATTACATGCTGATTCTATTAAGGAACTGGAAATGGTTCTTTGCTCTTTACGTGATTCTTTGAAGAAAGATGGTAAGCTTGTTATTGACAACAGGATGTGGGTAGAAAATGAATATGGACTGATTGAATCTGGGCGCGAAATAGGGCGGTATAATCATATATGTACATCTGAAATTGATGGAGAAATATATATTATGGAAGATATTTGCACCTACAATGATGATAAACAAATGATTGAATATAAAATAGAAAGTAGCACTCATAGGTATACCGTGCGAGTAACCTACCTTAGAATCATGACATCATTGCTAATTGAAATACTTTACAAGATTGGTTTTAGCAAAGTGCTCACTGAGAGTTGTAATACATGGCCATATGAACTAATATACGCTTATAAATGAGAATAGGAATTATTTATGAGATAACTGACAATCCATATTTCAGTGATAGTCCAGTTGAATTTTCAGATAAAATATCTGAATTTGTTTATCCCAGTGAAATAAATGATATATGTAAATCATTGGAAGAGTTAAATTATGATTATGAAATTATTGATGGTCCACAAGGATTATTATCATCCATTGAGAAGAAAAATATTTGTAATCTATATTTTAATAAATCTATTGGATTTAAAGGGCTTGAACGTAAAATACCTGTGCCGGCAATATCGTTGCTATACAACTTGCCCATTATTGGATCTAATGCCTATACGATGACTTTGGCAAGACATAAATATCATACAAATAGGTTATTAAAGGGTATGGGATTTACTGTCCCCGAAGCCTGGTACATTTCTCAGTTGGAAGATATCCCAAATAATATCTGTTTTCCTGTAATACTGAAACCAAATGAGGAGTCGGATTCTCTGGGAATTTCGGAAAATTCCGTTTATACTTCAATGGCTGGGATGAAAGAACATATAGAATATCTTCTGACTACATTTAAACAACCGGTTATTATTGAAGAATTTATAGAAGGAGAAGAATGGAAAATGTCTGTTATTGGTAATGGCAAAAATGCACATACATATGGTGGTGTAAATAGCCTAAAAAAGGGGAAGATTATGATAGGAACCTTACAAACAAGAGAAGATATATTAGAAAACAACTTGTCATATAAGGATCTTGATCGTAATGAAAGATATGTAGAAGCAAAACTTATCGCAGAATCTATTCACAGTAATCTAGGATTGAATGATTATTCGCGATGCGACTTTAGACTAAAAGATGACAAATTGTATTGCATGGAAGTGTCTACACATCCCTTTCTCTCGAATTCGGATAGATATTCTTCTTTCGTAAAAGCCGCCAAACAAGAATTAATATGCTACAATAATGTAATAAAAGCGATAATACAAGTTTCGTGTGAAAGAAATAAATTGTATGCAACAGTATGAACTGAATTAATTTTCACTCCAAAATTCCATCGGGATCAGAGCATATTTAGGATAATCATCTGAATGTGTTTTTAGATACTGCTCTACTTTCTTGTTGTATTTCTGAGAAAAAGTCTCCGCCTTATCCTTATCAGTTGCCAAAAAGCACTTATAAACAGTATCGTACCATATTACGAATATGTAATTATTATAATATTCCGTCATACAAGTCTCCTGCGAAATTAACAATTCAAGTGCAAATTGTATATTCCCGTTCTTAAAATTCACTATACCCCAGTTAATCGAAGCAGGTACAGTATAATCATTTTCATTTACTATAAGAGCATTAACGTAAGCTCTTTCAATAAAAGGAAAAGCGCTATCTACCCCATCTCTCAGTGCAATTAAAGCCGATTTATTTACATCCACTATCAATTGCTCTACAAACCTGAACTTACCTTTGCGGGCTTCATTGGCATTCTCATCTGACCTTGCATAGTCTTTCTGGTAAATATTGAGAATGCTCAAGTTATTGTAAATATATACCTGTCCAAATCCATCAAGGTCAACAGATACATCAAGTGCTTTTAACAACAAAGTTTCAGCTTCTTTATAATCACATAGATCAAGATATTCCACAGCTGCATTCGTTAATGCCATTATCTCTTCATGTGGAATGTTTAGTCGTTCCCAACTTTTTGCCACATTTTTTAATACAGGAGCCGCAAGTTTTGAACTCATAAAAATTATACATTTTCTATGTAATCTCAACATTCCTATTCTATCATTTGCCATATTAAAATACCGTTCTGCCTCCTTATACATAACCTCAGCCATGTTTTTCTGATTCATATGGGCATACGCTACAATAAAGTCCAATAAAATATCTCCCAGCTCCGAGTATTTTTCAGTTTTTGTAAATTTAGATTTAGCAATATGTAAATGGCTGAGGGCAGAGTTAAAGTCATTCTGGGTATTCAGCTTTAAAAAAGAACGTGCTAGCCATTGGTGACAACTCCCGATCAACTCATCATAATCGTGTGGAATATCTTTGATAAGTTGTGTAAAAACCTCAATTGCAGATTGATACTGAACTGTATGAAATAGGATTCTTCCTTTTAAGAATAAGGCATGATAACGTAATGAGAGTGATACAATCAATTCAGAAGCATAATTATCATCAAGATAATTCATTTTGTCCGATGCTAAAACATAACAACCCGAATCAAGTAGCGATTCTATTTCTTTGATAAAATAAAATGCCGATTTCTCATAATTGCCAGCCAGTTTATAATGCAGTGATATTTTAAGATTTGAAACTTTATCTCTGTTGTTCTCTAGATAATTTGCTATTTTGAGGTGTATATCTTTGGCTTTGTTTCCAAGAGAATGATAAATATAATCCTGAATTAAGAAATGCTCAAATTTCCATAATCTGTTTTCAAGAAGATATTCTATTAATCTGAATCTCTTTTCAACTTCCCTTAAAACATTAGAGCAATCAGTATCAAAAACTGATTCTAGTGACTCGTCAGAAAAATCGTCATCAATAACACTCCCAAATTCTAAAAGTTCCCTGCTCTCAGGAATGCTACGATACACTTTTAAGATTTTATTCTTTACCGAATTTTTTAGTATATCATGAATATCATCTAAATTCCAGTCTGACTGTGAAATAAAAGAATTAGTTGAAAACTGAATATAATTTCCTTCCATTAGAGAACTTAAAATTGTTCTTACAAATAATGGAACACCCTGCGAGTATTCATAAATAAGTGAATACTGCGATGGAGAGAACTTTGTTGTACACATCAAAATACTGTCACACAATATTTTGATATTGCTTTCTCTCCATCTTTGGATCGTGTGGATTGAAATTTTATTTATTTCATACGTTTTTTCAAGCTTATAGAGTTGTTCTTCAAAGTCATCATAATGAATAACAGGATTAGTTGCATTTGTAGTATAAGATAAGATGCAGTACCAATTCCTTGCTTTTACCAGAGAGAACAGTTGCAATAAAATATTCCATGATCCTTTGTCAAACCACTGAACATTATCACAATACACTACTATGGGGCTACAACTCGAAAAATTTTCCAGAAATTTCATTATTTCCAGCACTCTAGGCTCTTGAGTATTGATCCCTGCTCTTCTAACGAGATCATTGAGAGACTTGCTTGCTAAGTTGGTATCTATCATCATAGATATCTTTTGCCCAAACCTAGGAATCCACAATGCAAGTTTCTGCAATACATTTATGGTAATTTCCTTTTTTATCTTACTGTTGGAAATCAATTTATATATAGTTGTATTAAGAGTATTATAATCAGAAATTTCAGTAGAATGTGCATCGAATTTTATTACGGAATCTTTATCAGGCAACGTTTCCAGAAATTTGTTCACATAATAGGATTTTCCTATTCCACTTTCGCCTTTGAGAACAACAATGTTACTTGATTTAAGGGTATCAATATGTTTTTTCTCTAATATGTGTATGGTATCATCCATAATTTCAAGTTATCAGTTATTCATTGTAAATATTACATCCTGATTTATAGGTGATTGAATTTGAAATGTAGTTTCTTCGCAGGAAAAACTATAATCCATAAAATTATGATGAAATCGGATATGAGTTATTGCCGGAAGACAGCAGTAGAGCAGGTTATTTCAGATTTTCTTTTCCATTGTCAATATGAAAAGAACTTGAATGAAAAGACAATTTATGCTTATCGTTCTGACTTGTATATGTTTAAAAGGTATATTCATGAGTTGTATCCTTCGGTTGTATTTGAGCAGGTGTCAAAAGATATGCTGAAAACGTACCTGCAACATATATCGACTTACAAGCCTAAAACGGTGAAGAGAAAACTGGCATCCCTGAAGGCTCTGTTTAACTACTATGATTTTGAGCACGATGACTTTCTGAACCCTTTCAGAAAATTGCGTATTCGCTTTAAAGAGCCTTATGTTCTTCCGACGGTAATGACGTGCAATGAGGTGAAAGAGATACTTAAATATCTTTACAAATTAAGGGCGGATAATCCTGATACGGGCGATTATGCCTATAAGGCACAGACAAGGGATATTGCGGTTGTAGAACTTTTATTTGCCACCGGTATCCGCGTTTCCGAATTGTGCGAGTTGTCGTGTGATGCCGTTGACTTAAAGCAGGCAACTATTAAAGTTTTTGGAAAAGGCAGCAAGGAACGGGTCATACAGATTTGTTCGGTGGAGGTGTTAAAAATACTCAGGCAATATCAACGTCTGTTTGCTCCTTCCAAATGTTTTTTCATAAATAGGTTAGGAAACAGGCTGTCCTCACAATCCGTCAGGCTGTTAATCAAGCGATGCCGGGAAGAAATAGGGATTGGGAAAAAAATCACTCCGCATACTTTCCGCCACACTTTTGCCACATTATTGTTGGAAGAGGATGTGGATATCAAATACATCCAGAATTTGTTGGGGCATAGCAGTATAACCACCACGCAGATATATACCCATGTCAACATGAATAAACAAAAGAAAATTTTATCCTCCAAGCATCCACGTAAGAAGATGGAAATGGAGGAGTGACGCCTGTTGCCATGTCCATGCCTTGATTAATAAAACAGGGTGTCATCTGATGACTTTTGATGACATCTGATGCCATTGCTTTTCATGTTTCAGATATAAAGCGGTTCTTTGCCTAAATCCATGAAAATGAGATGTCATGAACATACAGGAAGCAAAGAACATCAGACTTGTTGATTTTTTAGCCGGATTCGGACATGAACCGGTAATACAGCGTGGGAACA
>ENA-ORSM01003001-ORSM01003001.1-human-gut-metagenome-genome-assembly--contig:-NODE-3001-length-11091-cov-3.503443_pt1 | contig 11091 bp, 7 predicted proteins | sample MGYA00241903_ERZ509170 | MGnify/ENA primary metagenome ERZ509170 (study PRJEB26280, sample SAMEA2338784) | human gut metagenome | biome: human gut; feature: human-associated habitat; material: faeces...
GAGCCAGACGACGGCCGACGCTTTTTCTATCCGTAAACGTACGCATGCCGACCGTCCGTGGATAGGGACTTTCTCGGGAACCCGTGCGCCGGGTTATGTATTTGCCGGAGACGTAAGCGGCGGATTGGGCGTGGCTCTGAAAGATTTTTGGCAATCCTATCCCACGGCTTTGCAGGTGGACAATGCCGCTGCCCGGAATGCCCGTCTGACCGTATGGATGTGGAGTCCCGATGCGGAACCGATGGACTTGCGTCATTACGACAATGTGGCGCACGATTTGGAGGCCAGTTATGAGGACGTGCAGGAAGGGATGAGCACGCCCTACGGTGTGGCGCGTACTCACACGTTGACTCTCGTTCCGTCTGTGGCTTATGGGGGAAAGGAGACGGTAGCCCGGACGGCGGTCATGTTAGCCGAAGATGCCCCCTTGTTGTGCACACCGGAATACCTCCATGCCAAGCATGCCTTCGGGGTGTGGAGCCTGCCCGACCGGAGCAACCTGAAGCGGGCACGGGTGGAGGACCGTCTGAAAGACTATTTGGACTATTACGTGAAGGCTGTCGATCAACATCGCTGGTACGGTTTCTGGAACTACGGTGATTTTATGCACACCTACGATTCCGTGCGTCATACATGGCGGTATGACGTGGGCGGGTACGCATGGGACAACACGGAACTGGCCTCCAATATGTGGTTGTGGTACAGTTTTCTGCGCACCGGCCGTGCCGACCTTTGGCGGATGGCCGTGGCTATGAGCCGCCACACGACGGAGTGCGACGTGTATCATCTCGGACCTTTTGCCGGATTGGGGTCGCGTCACAACGTGAGCCATTGGGGCTGTGGAGCGAAGGAGGCACGCATCAGCCAAGCGGCATGGAACCGTTTCTATTATTATTTGACCACGGATGAGCGCAGCGGTAACCTGATGACAGAAGTGCGCGATGCCGAACAGAAACTTTATGACATCGATCCGATGAGGCTGGCTCTGCCGCGTGAGAAGTATCCTTGTACGGCACCGGCACGCCTGCGTGTCGGTCCCGATTGGTTGGCTTACGTCGGAAACTGGATGACGGAATGGGAACGGACGGGCAACACGGCTTACCGCGACAAAATCATCGCTGGCATGAAGAGCATTGCGGCCTTGCCCCACGGCATCTTCACCGGGCCGGGCGTATTGGGCTTCGACCCTGCCACGGGTGTGTTGAGCTACGAGGGAGACCCTGATTTACAGCGCACTGAACATTTGATTACCATCATGGGCGGTTTCCAAGTGATGAACGAGCTGATGGAAATGATAGACTTGCCGGAATGGAACCGCACGTGGCTCACCTTTGCCAGGGAATACAAGGAGAAGGCGCGCACGATTACGCACAATCCTTTCCCTGTGACACGCCTTACGGCTTATGCCGCTGCCAAAACGGGGAATAGGGAACTGGCTGCCGAGGCTTGGGATGAATTGTGGCACGTGTGGCATAATGACAAACCTTTCACGGTGCGTCGTGTGGAGGTGCCCGAAGTTCCAGCACCGGTGGACGAGAATCCCGTGGTGTGCACCAACGATGCGGCCACATGGAGTCTGGCCGCCATCTACATGCAGGAAGTCATTCCCGAATAGCTAAAAACAGCCTTTCTTGTCGTATTTTGCTTCGGAGTGTGCTCGTAAGTTGCGCGAACAGGGCACTTGTTGCGGACAGGTCACGGTGTTTGCTTATACCAGCCGTTTCCGGACGGATGTTTCCGGCAATATGGTTCAACAACAGGTACGTATGCCTGTACCGACACAGGATGCGGCCGAAATCGTACATGCGGCTTTGAAAGCGTTGCGGTTGCATGCGTATGACGGGCATTTCGATTACAAGAAAGTCGGCGTTATCGTTTGGGATTTGTCACCGCGTGAAGCGGTTCAGACGGATTTGTTTGATAAGTTGGATCGTGGAAGGCGTGGGGCATTGATACGGGCTGTTGACGAGATAAACCGTAAGAACGGGCATAACGCGGTGAAAGTGGCAGCATTGGGGACCGGACAGAAATATGCTTCGGAGAGGCAATACGTTTCGCGACGTTATACGATGACTCTGGACGAGGTCTTGGTGGTGAAAGTGTGAGAGCTTCAGTTTACCTTTTTGTGTTATTTTATGCTAAAATGAGCTTTAGCCCCGTTTTTTTCTCCTGATTTTCATTCTGATATTGGAAACATTTGCTTCCTTTGTAAGAGGAAGAAAAACAATTTTTAGGAACCTTTTAAATTTTAAGAATCATGAGAAACGTTTACTTTACTTCATTACTGATGCTTTGCATGAGTGTCCATGTGAAAGCCGGAGATTGGATGAAACGTCTGCCGGACAATCTTTTTGTATCCCAAGTTTCTATACCCGGAACGCATGATGCCGCTACGGGGAATGGGGTTACTTTGGCTTCCTATTCTCAATGTCAAGATATAGATGTGGCCACGCAGTGGTCTATCGGAATCCGTGCTTTCGATTTCCGTCCGAAAGTTAAAGGCGATTATTTGAATATCAACCATGGGATTGCTGTGACCAATCTTCGTTTCGACGATGCCTTGTACCTGTTGCGGGATTCGTTGAAGGAGCATCCATCCGAATTTGCGGTGATCCATTGTTTGTATGCCTCTGGTTACGATAGTGACAAAACCAAATACGAAACCATGTTGCGCGAATTATTGTCGCGTGAGGATTTGAAGGACTATTTCGTTCCGTTCCGGCGGGACTTGACGGTAGGGGATATGCGTGGAAAGATCTTACTGTTGAGCCGTGACCAATATGCTGGCAAACCGATAACAGGTGGTTTTTTCCAAAGCTGGTGCGGTTGGTTGGACTGGAATGCACAGTCTTCTTGCAATATTATAGGGGAGAGCGCGGCATCGGATTATAAATCTCCTTTGTGGGTGCAGGATTATGCCAATACGAAAGATAGCGAAGGAGGTGTGGCCAAGAAGGTAAGCGCGGTAACCGAGATGCTGGAGCATAGTACGAAACATGTGACAAAAGACGAGTCGGACGTGGTGTGGGTGTTTAACTTTGCATCGGCTTATCCCGGGTCGATATCCATGGCGAATGGCTATCGTGAGAATGCGACCTACACGAATGCGGCTATTATAGAGTATTTGCAGACGCATGAAGCGGGGCCTACGGGAGTTATTCTGATGGATTATTGTGTGGACAGGAGTCCTAACGAGGTGGATGGAAAGTACCTGACGCGTGGGCGCGAGTTGGTGGATACCTTGATTGCCAACAATTACAAATGGTTGGAACGTAGAAATAAGACGGTGTACGACAAGGCTTTGGAACGGATAGACAAGCTTTATGAGCAGTTGCAGGAGGCTCAAGAGAGTATTGCAACCGAATGTGCGGACGTGGCTGCCGAATTTGAGGATGAATTGGCTGCGGCAAAGGAAGTTATCGATCAACAAAAATATGAGATCGACAGTTTATATGCCGGATGGCTGTTCACGGAAAGTTATACGGTCGATTATACCGGGACCTATAGGATTATAAGGCAAATCGAGAAAGATGCGGAGAAAGCTCAGGCTGAATTTGATGAGGCATCGGGCATTCATGCGGTACAGGCTGAGCATATAGGAAACGATTGTCAGATATTCTCACTCACCGGAGAACGTTTGGATGCTCTTCGTCGTGGTACGGTCTGCATCGTGAAGTTCCCAGACGGTAAGGTGCGGAAGGTCGTTTGCAAATAAGGCTGCTCCCAATATTGGGCATAGGCAAGCCGGATTGGGCTTACGGAAGTCAAGCCGGTTGGTAAATAAGGAGGATACACTTGAATGGCAGAAGCCGTATGGAGGTATCCTCCTTCTTCATTCTCTCCCCACCAAGGTTTTTCCAAAAACTCCTTTCATCCTTCAGGATGTATGGTAAATGGCTTTCATATAAAGTGTTACGGAATGAAGGATAAGGAGGCCATCTTTCAGCTTCCTTTCATTGCGGAAGGCGGTAAAAAGTTCTCAGCCGAACGATAAATCATTCTCAGCCAAACGATTTATCGTTCGCCGCAGAACGAAATGAAGCATAGCTGAAGGATGTTTGGAACATCTTTCAGCTTGTAACTACAAGGTAATAAGAGACTTGTCATACAGCCTGAAAGATGAAAGGTGTTTTTGGGAAAACTCTGGTAGGGAGGAGAGAGGCTTTTGATGTCCATAAAAAAGAAATCCTGACCACCTCATCAAGAAGTGTTCAGGATTCTTTTTCTGTGCGCCTGATAGGACTCGAACCTACACGCCGCGAAGCACCAGATCCTAAGTCTGGCGTGTCTACCAATTTCACCACAGGCGCGGTAAGACGGCTGCAAAGATAGAAAGATTTATCGGCTTGGCCAAATTATCGTTTCAGAAATTCTCGGGCGGCTTCTATCATCGTATCTTTGTTGCGTGCCAGGTCTTCTTGTGTGAGCGATACGCAAGTGTCCGGTTTGATACCGAACTCGATTTGGTTCATTCCGGCATCGTACATCGGACAGGCGGAGAAGCGGATAGACCATCCGTTGGGGAGTTCGGAAGAAAAGGGGAGACCGGAACCGCCGCCTGTGCGGTCTCCCATAATGGTGACCAAGGGGCATTCTTTCATATCGCGTACGAAAGTATTGGTGGCACTATAACACGAACGGTTGGTCAGCACGATGGCTTTCTTTTGCCAGCGTATGCCTTTCGACGGTTCGATGTATTCGGCTTCGGGGGACGAAAAATCATTGTGTCCTGTTCCGGTTTTATGGGCGATGTAGCCTACCAGTCGTTTTTCGTTGGTGAACCGTTCGGCCAATCGTTCGGCGTAGGTCAGCGTGCCGCCGGAATTGTTACGTACGTCCACAATCAGTCCGTTGCACAAGCGCAGATAATACATGACTTCATCCAGATTGCCTTCACCGATGCCAGAGCTGAAGCTTCCATAATATATATAACCGATGTTGTCGTCGAGAATCTTGTAATACATGCCGGCGGCGATGCGGTAGTCCGTACCCAAATAAACTTGATGGATGCTGTCGTTGAAATTGCTCGGGTAGTCCTCATGCCAGCTCCAGTAACGGCCTACATCGGCTGCGGAATAGAGGTTGACGTGGCCGTCGCGAAGTTCGGACAGCATGTCGCACAAGACTTCGAATAGTTGGGCGGAAGTCATTCCGTCATGTACGCGCGGACGGTATTTGGCATATACCTCGTTCCATGGCAGACATCCTTCCTGCGCCTTGTAGTCGTGGAAACAGTATTGGGTGTCGATAATGCGCCAAAGCGTCTCGAAATTATTGACCGGCGTGTTGTCCGGCTCTTCTTCACGAATGCAACTCGGGCAGAAAAGCAGGGCGAGAATGGCGCAGAATATAAAGATGTAATGTTTCATACCGATGGTGGGTTACAGGATAAACGGGCGGTGTTGCGGCTCTTTGCGTTTGACGAAGCTGAAATGCTTCACGTAGCCTATCATGAAACTATGGTTCCAGATATGGCTGCGCAGTCCGTTCACACGACTTTGGCGGATGTCGCACAAATAGCCGGCCCGGAACGTAAATCCCGCAATGGGAAAGTCCAATGTCAGGAAATGGCGCATGCACGGCGCGTTGCCCGGATAAGTAAAGCATACGTTGCGGTCGTAGTTGCCTAATGACATCTCATAGTAAGACTGTCCGTAGCGTGGGGAGAACATGGCTCCGACGAGCGGCAGGCTGGTTTGGTAGCGGGTGGTGAAAGGTACTTTGCGGATATGGAACGGGTAGACGGCCATCAAGGATACGTCTATGTCGATGTCAGCCTTGGCCTGTACCGGATTGTTGGAATTACGGTTGTTGTAAATCGCCCCCAGTCCGGCATGGACTTCTCCTCCGGCCATCAATCGCAACCGTCCGCCTACGACCCAGTTGTAATGCCAACCGATGGAATAATTTATCTTGCCCCCCAGTTCGTCGGAGTTTCCTGCCCGGTTGGAGGTATAACAAAAAAATCCGTCGAGGATGCTTTGTGTCGTGATGCGTCCGTCTAACCAGTGGGTTTTACGTAAGGTCTCATGCAGAATGCTCAGGTGGGGCCCGGTATAAGTGGAGGGAGACAGGTAAGTCTCGTATAGGCTTGTGCGTCCCGCGCCGAAGAGTGTGGCGTGTGTCGTATAGCGGTTTTCCGGAAGGGGGGCGGCATCTTGGGCTTGGCATGGCCTGGTGCCAAGAAATGTCCCTATGGCTAATAAGAAAATGAGTGCCCGCTCCCTGACGGAGCGGGACATTCGGAACGAAACGGTTGTATAGGCCGGTAAGAGGTGAGACATATTATTCGTCTTCAAAAAGTTTCATTTGCCCGGTAAGCTCATCCACGATGTCGCTTTGGCTTTTACCGGCATCCGGATCCAGATTCTCCTTTTCCGTGTCTTTTTCTTCCGTTTCTCCCGCCACTGCTTCTTCTGTTTCCGGTTCCGGGCGGCGTATGGGTTCCAGTTCGGTAATGGTTTCCGTATCGAACGTAGTGAGCCGTTTGCCTTTCGCTTTGAAACTCTTTACGCCGATGAAACTTTCCGCATCAATTTCCTGTGGGTCGCGGAAACTGTCGTGCCCGCCGAACGTGATTTGCAACCTTGGATAGGCTTCGTCCGTGAGCAAGACGAAGCGGCTGTCCTTGTTTTCTCCCATGAAACTTTGGGGCTTGGTACTCGGTTCGAACGCAAAACGCTTGACGTAAGGATAACCTTGTTGGTCGGCATCGTAGAGAACGGCACACCATATCTTGTCCGGTGAGAACTTTTCGATACGGAGTATACTCGGTTCATAATGGTTGTTTACGTCGAAATTGGTCGTGTAGAACTCTCCGCTTTTCAGGATGACCAAAATCAGGTCTTCGCTGTGGAACTCGCCCAAATATTCTCCCCGCTCATCGTAATTCAGGCGGTTGACATCATGGTCGAACCATACTTTGCGTCCGCCCAAGGTAGAACCGCCGTGGGATTTCAGGCCGATACGCTGTATCTCGTTTTTGCTTAAAATGTTACCCATACTTTGGCGACCTTTGATAGTCACAGTGCTGAAATCCTTTTCCACAAAAATCTTTTTGAGTTTTAGGGCGGGTTTCAGGGTAATTTTGATGACCTCCGCTTCTCCGTTCGGATTGGCCGTGAAGTAGACGACGCGTGAAAAGGGTTTGCCTTGCGTCAGGTCGTATTCACGGTCGCGGGTGATGGAAGTCACATTGAAACGTTTGATGTAGTAGAAACCGTCCTTGCCGTCCCGGTAGGCTACGTTGTAAATCGTCCGTTTGTCGTTGCGCTTGAACACTGCGGCATGGATGATTTCGGCTTTTTTCTTTTCCGCCTTGCTCCTTTCCGTTTCGCCCACGAACGTTTTGTCGCTGATACGGATGACTTTATAAGTTCCGTCGCGGTAGAAAATGATGGCATCGTCGAGATCGGAACAGTTGGCAATGAATTCGTCCTTTTTGAGCGATGTGCCGATAAAGCCCTCTTCGCGGTTGATGTACAGTTTCTCGTTGGCTTCCACCACCTTGGTAGCTACGATCGTATCGAAATTGCGCAGTTCGGTATGACGCGGATGCTCATCGCCGTATTTGGCTTTCAGCATACGGAACCAGTTGCAGGTGACTTCCACCATGTTGTCCAAGTCGCGGTCGATGCGTGCAATCTCATCTTTCATCCGGGCGATGGCGTCGTTGGCCTTGTCTTTATTGAATTTCAGGATTCGGGCCATTTTGATGTCCATCAGTTTGAGGATATCGTCTTGAGTCACTTCCCTTATCATCTGCGGATAGAAAGGCGTGAGCCGTTCGTCGATGTGTGCGCAGGCCGCGTCCATATCTTTGGCCTGTTCGAAGTTGCGGTCTTTGTAAATCCGCTCTTCGATGAATATCTTTTCGAGCGAGGCGAAATGCAGGCTTTCTTGAAGTTCTCCTTTCCGGATGAGCAATTCCTTGCGGAGCAGTCCGAGCGTGTTGTCCACTGAACGTTTCAGCACTTCGCTGACGGTCAGAAAGCAAGGTTTCTTGTCGTCGATGACACAGCAGTTGGGCGAGATACTGACTTCGCAGTCGGTAAAGGCATAGAGGGCATCCAATGCCTTGTCCGAACTTACGCCCGGCGTCAGGTGCACTAAGATTTCCACTTCGGCAGCCGTGTTGTCCTCTACCTTGCGTACTTTGATTTTGCCTTTTTCGATGGCTTTCAGGATGGAGTCGATCAGGGTTGTAGTAGTCTTTCCGTAAGGAATCTCACGGATGGCCAGCGTCTTGTTGTCTATCTTGGTGATTTTGGCACGTACTTTCACTACGCCCCCTCGTCCGCCATCGTTATATTTACTTACGTCGATACTTCCTCCTGTCAAGAAATCCGGGTAAAGTTGAAACGGTTCGTCATGCAGGTAGTTTACGGCGGCATCGCATATCTCGTTTAAATTGTGCGGCAGGATTTTGGAAGACAAACCTACGGCAATGCCTTCCACGCCTTGAGCCAACAGCAGAGGGAATTTGACCGGAAGCGTCACCGGTTCCTTGTTCCGGCCATCGTATGAAAGTTTCCATTCCGTGGTTTTGGGGTTGAACACCACATCGAGGGCGAATTTGGAGAGCCGGGCCTCGATATAACGCGGAGCTGCCGAGTCGCCGGTAAGGATGTTGCCCCAGTTTCCTTGGCAGTCTATGAGCAAATCCTTCTGTCCCAACTGTACCAAGGCATCCCCGATGGAAGCGTCTCCGTGCGGATGGAATTGCATGGTATGTCCCACGATGTTGGCCACCTTGTTGTAGCGCCCGTCGTCCATACGCTTCATGGAGTGCAGGATGCGGCGTTGTACCGGTTTGAAACCGTCATTGATGTGGGGCACGGCCCGTTCGAGAATCACGTAAGAGGCATAATCCAGAAACCAATTCTGATACATTCCGCTCAAGTGGTGCGTGATGCTGTCGTGAGGACTTGTTTCCGGTTGGTAATTGGAGTGTGCGTCATTTTCCTCTTCCGGGCTTCCCGTAGTCAGGTCTGTCAACTCGTCTTTGTCTTCGCTCATATTTATGTCGATTATATATCTATTTTAACGCAAAAATAACATTTTAATGAAAAAAAAGGCGTACTTTTGCGAAAGATTTATCAATATTTTACGAATAGAGTATGGCTCAGGAAGATGTATTCAAGAAAATAGTGTCACATTGTAAGGAATACGGTTTCGTGTTTCCTTCAAGCGACATCTATGACGGATTGGGTGCCGTGTATGATTACGGTCAGAACGGTGTGGAGTTGAAAAATAACATCAAGCAATATTGGTGGCAGAGCATGGTGTTGCTGCACGAGAACATCGTAGGTATCGATGCCGCCATCTTCATGCACCCTACGACGTGGAAGGCCAGCGGACACGTGGACGCATTCAACGACCCTTTGATTGACAACCGCGACAGCAAGAAGCGTTATCGTGCGGATGTATTGATTGAAGACCAGATTGCCAAGTACGAAGAAAAGATAAACAAAGAAATAGCCAAGGCGGCCAAGAAGTTTGGGGATAGCTTTGATGAGCAGAAGTTCCGCGAAACCAATCCCCGCGTGTTGGAACATCAGCAGAAACGCGATGCGTTGCACCAGCGTTACAGTGATGCGATGAATGCGGGCGACCTGAATGAACTGAAACAGATCATCTTGGATGAGGGTATCGTGTGCCCCATCAGCGGCACGCACAATTGGACTGACGTCCGCCAGTTCAATCTGATGTTCAAGACCGAGGTCGGTTCTACGGCCGAAGGTTCTTCCACTATTTACCTGCGTCCGGAAACCGCCCAAGGCATCTTCGTGAACTACCTGAACGTGCAGAAGACGGGGCGCATGAAGCTGCCTTTCGGTATCGCACAGATCGGCAAGGCGTTCCGCAACGAGATCGTGGCCCGTCAGTTTATTTTCCGTATGCGCGAGTTCGAGCAAATGGAGATGCAGTACTTCGTGAAGCCCGGCACGGAGCTTCAATGGTTCGAAACGTGGAAGAAGACCCGTATGGCTTGGCATCAGGCATTAGGCTTCGGAGCGGAAAACTACCGTTTCCACGACCATGAGAAACTGGCGCACTATGCCAATGCGGCCAGTGACATCGAGTTCCACATGCCTTTCGGTTTCAAGGAAGTGGAAGGTATCCATAGCCGTACGAATTTTGATTTGAGCCAACATGCCAAGTATTCGGGCAAGAAGATAGAATATTTCGACCCCGAAACGAACGAAAGCTATACGCCGTACGTCATCGAGACCTCTATCGGAGTGGACCGTATGTTCCTTTCCATCATGTGCCACAGCTATGAGGAAGAGAAACTGGAAAACGGAGAAATTCGCGTGGTGCTCAAGTTGCCGGAGGCATTGGCGCCGGTAAAACTGGCCGTCATGCCGTTGGTAAAGAAAGACGGTCTGCCGGAGAAAGCGCACGAAATCATCAGCAACCTGCGTTTCCATTTCAACTGCAAATACGATGAGAAGGATTCTATCGGCAAGCGTTACCGCCGTCAGGATGCCATCGGTACGCCGTATTGCGTGACAGTGGATTACGATACGTTGAAAGACAATACCGTGACGTTGCGTCACCGCGACACGATGGAGCAGAAGCGGGTGAACATTGCCGACTTGCAAGGTATCATCGAAGACCGTGTGAGCATCACTTCGTTGCTGAAAAAGATTATGTAACCCTGCCTAAAAAAGACAGACATTAATGAAAAAAGGTTTATTGTATCTGGCAGTCGTCATCTTCTCCGTGTGTACCTTGGGGGCTTGCAAGGAGGAAGACGATACGTATGATGCTTATGCGAATTGGCCTGCCCGTAATGCCGAGTATTTTGCTCAAATCGCTGCCGAAGCCCGTGATTCCATTGCCCGGGCAAAGGGACAGTATGGCGAACGTTGGGAAGAACATTGCAACTGGCGCATGTTCAAATCGACGACCAAGTCGCAGAATGCGGCCGGGGCGTTGACCGATTCGATTTGTGTATATATTGAACAGCGGGGTGCGGGGACGGAAAGTCCGACATGGTCCGACACGGTCCGTGTCAATTACCGGGGCTATCTGATGCCTACCCAAAATATGGTAAACGGAGAATGGGGGGAAGAGCGTAAGGGG
>ENA-ORSM01003002-ORSM01003002.1-human-gut-metagenome-genome-assembly--contig:-NODE-3002-length-11084-cov-2.383262_pt1 | contig 11084 bp, 10 predicted proteins | sample MGYA00241903_ERZ509170 | MGnify/ENA primary metagenome ERZ509170 (study PRJEB26280, sample SAMEA2338784) | human gut metagenome | biome: human gut; feature: human-associated habitat; material: faeces...
GGCGGTCTCGGAGCCGCTCGTCGAGTATCTGGCGAGTCCCAGCCCCACAACGGTCTGCCTCATCATTGCCGACTCGCTTGCCAAGAACACACGCCTGTATAAGGCGATCGCCAAGATCGATAAGAAGGCCGTGATCGATTGCTCCGGCACCAAGCGCTGGGAGCTACCGCGCCGCGTGCAGCAGATGGCGACGCAGCACGGCAAGTCGATCTCGACGGCGGCCGCCGAGGAGCTCGTCTCGCGTTCGGGCGAGAACACTCGCATGCTCGATAACGACTTGGCTAAGCTTGCCCAGATGGTCGAGGCGCCCCAGATTGAGCTTGCCGACGTTGAGCGCTGGATTGTACGTACGGCCGAGGTTCAACCCTGGGACTTTCTCAATGCGGTCTCGGCCCGTGACATGCGACGCTCGCTCGAGCTTTTCAATCTATTGCCCGATAAGAGCTACGTGTGGACTTATACATTGCTGTGCGGCCGCATCCGCGAGCTGATCGTCGCCAAGGCGCTCGATGCGCGCGGACAGGGTCGTGAGCTGGCCGCAACACTCAAGCTTCAGTCCTGGCAGGTCAAGAATCACCTGACCTGGGCACGTCGCTTTTCGATGGCAGAGCTCGTCGCGGCGCTCGAGGGGGCGGTCGATGTAGAGCTCGCGCTCAAGGGTTCGGCCGATTCTGAGGCCGCGCTTTTGCTCTGGATTACGAACATCTTGAGAAAATCGTGATGATACCTGCCTATTTGACAAATTCGTTCTATCCCTTTGAGAGGGAGCGTGCTATAGTAGGCGCTTGCATGACCTCACCGTGTCTCAGAGGTGTCATACATTTTTTGCAAGGAACTCGAAAGGAACTCCAGAAGTGGCAAACATCAAGTCTCAGAAGAAGCGTATCCGCACCAATGAGGCAGCTCGCATGCGTAACAAGGCTGTCAAGTCCGAGCTCAAGACGCTGACCAAGCACGTCCAGTCCGCCGTCGCCGAGGGCGACGCCGAGAAGGCCCAGGCTGCCCTCAAGACCGTCACCAAGCGTCTCGACATGGCTGCCGCCAAGCATGTTATCCACAAGAACCAGGCTTCCAACCGCAAGTCCGGTCTTGCCAAGCTCGTGAACAGCATCAACGCCTAAGTTGTAAATTTCACACCACACAGATTACGCGCATAAATGGAGCCTGTTTTATGGAACAGGCTCCATTTTTTGTACCGCTCGGGTAAGATAGTCCGCATGAATACTTCAATTGACATTTCCCACATCCGCAACTTCTCAATTGTTGCGCACATCGACCATGGCAAGTCCACGATCAGTGACCGCATTCTCGAGCTCACCCATACCGTCGACGAGCGCGACATGGAGTCGCAGCTGCTCGACACCATGGATATCGAGCGCGAGCGCGGCATTACGATCAAGTCCAATGCCGTCCGCGTTTCCTATGACGCCGACGATGGCGAGACGTATCAGTTCAACCTGATCGATACGCCGGGCCACGTTGACTTTACCTACGAGGTCTCGCGCTCGCTGGCAGCCTGTGAGGGCGCGGTGCTCGTTGTCGACGCCACGCAGGGCGTCGAGGCGCAGACCGTCTCCAACGCGACGCTCGCTATGAACGCCAATCTGGATATTGTTCCTGCCATCAACAAGATTGACCTGCCCTCGGCCCATCCCGACGAGGTCAAGACCGAGATCGAGGATGACCTGGCGATTCCCGCCGATGATGCCGTGTGCGTGTCGGGCAAGACCGGCGAGGGTATTCACGATCTGCTAGAGTCCATCGTCTTTTTGATCTCTCCGCCTAAGGGCGATGCAAATGCTCCGCTCAAAGCGCTCATTCTGGATTCGTACTTTGACGAGTATCGCGGCGTGGTGGCCACGGTGCGCGTCTTTGACGGCTCCATCAAAAAGGGCGATACCCTGCGCATGATGCAGGCAGAGGGCGACTTTTTGGTCGACGGCGTGGGTGTCAAGCGTCCTGCCGAGACCCCGGTTGACGCGCTGACGGTTGGCGAGGTCGGCTACGTGGTCACGGGCCTGAAGGACCCCGAGGCCGTTCGCGTGGGCGACACCCTTACCTGGGCGTCGAACCCCTGCCCCGAGCCGCTTCCTGGTTACCGCGAGGCCAAGCCCATGGTCTATACGGGCCTGTTCCCGATCGATAACAAGGACTACGAGAACCTGCGTGACGCACTCGATAAGCTGCACGTCAACGACCCATCGTTGGTGTGGGAGCCCGAGACCTCGGTGGCGCTCGGCTTTGGCTTCCGCGTGGGCTTCCTGGGCCTGCTGCACATGGAGGTCGTCAAGGAACGCCTGGAGCGCGAGTTCAACTTGGACCTCATTGCCACGAGCCCCTCGGTGGACTATCACGTCTACAAGACTGACGGCGAGATGATTGATGTCCGTAGCCCGCAGGATCTTCCCGAGGCCACGCGCATCGAGCGTATCGAGGAACCCTACCTCAAGGCAAAGATCATCTGCCCGCCTGAGTACACGGGCGCCGTCATGCAGCTCGCCATCGAGCACCGCGGCGTTACGACCGACATGATCCACCTGACGAGCAAATCGGTCGAGATGCGCTTTGACATGCCGCTCGCCGAGCTCATCCTGGACTTCTTTGACCAGCTCAAGAGTCGTACCAAGGGCTATGCCTCGCTCGACTACGAGTTCAACGAGTACCGTCCCTCCGAGCTCGTTAAGCTCGATATCTTGCTTTCGGGCGACGAGGTGGACGCGCTGTCGTTTATCGTCCACAAGGACAAGGCCTATGGTCTGGCCCGTGGCCTGTGCGACAAGCTTAAGGAGATCATCCCGCGTCAGCTGTTCGAGGTGCCCATCCAGGGTGCTATCGGCAATAAGATCATTGCCCGCTCCACCGTCAAGGCGCGTCGCAAGGACGTGCTTGCTAAGTGCTACGGCGGCGATATCTCGCGTAAGCGCAAGCTGCTCGAGAAGCAGAAAGAGGGCAAGAAGCGCATGAAGGCCATCGGATCGGTCGAGGTCCCGCAGGAGGCCTTTATGGCGATCCTCAAGGTGGACGAGTAGGTCTATGGCGCTTTCTGAATACAGCAAGCGGCTGCTGGGCGCCTATGCCGAGCAGCCGTTCCTTATGGCTCCCATGGCGGGCGTGACCGACCCTGCCTACCGCATCATGTGCCGCCGTCGCGGTGCCAACCTTGCCTACAGCGAGATGGTGAGCGTGGCGGGCCTTGCCTATGCCAGCAACAAGACCTGGCGCCTGGTGCTACCGGCCGACGAGGAGCAGCAGATTTGCGTGCAACTCTTTGGCTCCAAGCCCGATCAGTTTGCGAGCGCCGTCGCTGCCGTCGAGGAGCGCGTTGGCGATCGCCTGTCGCTCATCGATATCAATATGGCATGTCCCGCCCGCAAGGTTGTTACCAAGGGCGAGGGCTCGGCGCTCATGCGCACGCCCGACCTGGCGGAGAAGATCGTCGAGGCCACGGTGGGCGCGGCGCACGTGCCCGTGACCGTCAAGATTCGCAAAGGCTTTTATGCCGAGGACCGCAATGCCGCGACATTTGCCCAGATGCTTGAGGGCGCAGGGGCTGCCGCAGTCGCCGTGCATGGTCGTTGCGCCACGCAGCTCTATACGGGCCAGGCCGATTGGTCGGTCGTCGATGAGGTTGCCGACGCCGTTGAGATTCCCGTGATTGGTTCGGGCGATGTGTTCTCGGCCGAGGATGCCGCGGAGCATCTGCGCAACTCGGGTGCCAGCGCGGTGTTTATCGCGCGCGGTATCTACGGTAATCCCTGGGTCTTTGGTGATGCTCGCGCTCTTGCGCTCGATGGCATACCGGTGCCGCCGCGCAGCTCGGTCGAGCGCCTGGACGCCCTGCGTGAGCACCTAACGCTGACGCATGAGCTCCTGCCGCTCATGTCGCGTGCCCGCACGTATGCAAGCTGGTACTTAAAAGGCATGCCCCATGCCGCCGCTTGGCGTGCCCATGTGGTGCGCTGTTCCACTTACGAGGAGTTTATGGCACTGGTCGATGAGATCGAGCGCGATGTGGTGGCCTGCGAGGCCGCCCTTGCCGCCGGCGAATCGGTGCCCCCTCATCCTCTGGAGGCTTAAGGGTGGCCGTTACCGCACTGTACGTGCACGTGCCGTTTTGCGCCCAAAAGTGCCGGTACTGCGACTTTGACTCACGCAGTTTTGCTCCGTGCGACCTGAGCGCTGCGCTCGATGCCTATTTTGAGCAGTTGTTCGCGCGTCTCGATGCTTTTGGCAAGGCTGATGCCCTTGACCAGATCCGCACCGTCTATGTTGGTGGCGGTACGCCGTCGCTGGCGGGGGAGCGCCTGGTGGAGCTGGCGCGGCGTATTCGTGCGTGGTGTGCCCCCGTTGAGTTTACCTGCGAGGCCAATCCCGAGTCGCTGACCGCCGAGCTTGCCACTGCGCTTGCCGAGGTTGGTGTCACACGCGTCTCTCTGGGCGTGCAAACGCTCGATAACACCGAACTTACCGCCATCGGCCGTATTCACGATGCCGATCGGGCGCTCGCTGCCATCGCGACGGTCAAGAACGCTGGGCTTGACGCGTCGTGCGACCTAATGTGTGGACTTCCCGGGCAGACCGCAGCGAGTTGGAAGCGCACGCTCGATGGCGTGCTGGCGGCGGCCCCGCATCATGTGTCGGTCTACCCGCTCACGCTTGAGGAGGGGACGCCCCTTTATCGCATGGCGTGCCGCGACGAGTCACTCGAGCCCGATGAGGATTTCCAGGCCGCATGCATGGACATTGCGCGCGAGCGGCTGAGCTCGGCGGGCTACCATCCGTATGAGGTGGCGAGCTACGCGCTCGACGACCATGAGTGCGCCCATAACATTGCCTACTGGACCGGACGGGGCTACCTGGGCCTGGGTCGTTCTGCCGCGGGCATGCTCGACGCCGAGGATTTCGACCGTCTTGCAGGTTTGTTCCCCGGCGTGTCTCCTCGAGGCGGTGCGTACCGCGTGCGTCTGGTGCAACGTGACGATGACGCGACGGCGTTCGAGGCCGAATATCTCTCGCAGCGCGAGGCTGCGGCCGAAGACCTGATGCTCGCTTGTCGCATGACGCGTGGTGTCGCGTCCGACCTTTTGGTTCGCGCGGCTCGTGTCACCCCGGCCGATGAGCTGGCAGCTGCCTGCGATCGCGCGCTCGAATTGGGTCTTGCCACTTGGGTGCCCGAGACGCTCGGAGTCCATGAGGGACCCTTCACTTCGGCAGATGTCATCGCGGGCCATGTTCGAGCTCGTTTAGCGCCGACACACCTGGGCTGGCTCGATGGAAATGTTCTGTTCGAGCTGTTTTGGGATCTAGCTTAGGCCGCTCGGGTAGAATTACCGGAATATATACGCTGCTGTGAGCAGGAGGTTGCCGCGCATGGCGACGATGAACGAAAAAGATTACTACGAGATTTTGGGTGTCTCCAAGGACGCCACCTCGCGTGATATTCAAAAGGCCTTCCAGCAAAAGGCCCGCAAGCTCCATCCGGACGTCAACAAAGAGCCGGATGCCGAGGAAAAGTTTAAAGAGGTTTCCGAGGCCTACGCCGTGCTTTCGGATGAGCAAAAACGTGCGCGCTACGACGCCATGCGTTCTGGCAATCCCTTTGCCGGTGCTCCTACGGCTTCGCCCTATGGTGGCGGCTACGCCGGCAACACGGGTTATGGCAATCCCTTTGAGGGCGGCTTTCCTTTTGGCGGTGCCTGGGGCCAGCAGCGTCGTGGGCAGGCTGCCTATAATCCCGAGAACGGCGCCAATGTAGTCGTCGATATCAAACTCGACGCCAAGGAGGCCAAGGGCGGTGCCCGCAAGACCGTCCGCTATACGCGTTTCGATACGTGCGGACATTGCGGCGGCTCGGGCTCCGTTTCGTCTGAGCATGCCCATACCTGCCCGAGCTGCGGTGGCCGCGGCCACATCGACGTCGACCTGTCCTTCCTGTTTGGTGCGGGCACGTTCCAGTCGGTCTGCCCCGAGTGCGGCGGTTCCGGTAAGGTCGTGGCCGACCCCTGCCCCGATTGCGGCGGCAGCGGTCGTACTCGCGTAACCTCCGAGCAGACGATTGAGTTTCCTGCCGGCACGCACGATGGCGATGAGGTCCGCATTGGCGGCATGGGTCATGCTGGCACCAACGGTGCCGCGGGCGGCGACCTGGTCGGTCGCGCCCATGTTGAGGCCGAGCGCTTGGAAGGCAAAGCTCGTACCGGTTTTTACCTGATGGGCATCGTGGCGCCGTTTTTGGTACTCTCGGCCATCTCGGGCGTGTTCTCGGCCTTTGCCGTGATGTGCTTTATTCCGTTTACCATGGGCCTGTTCATGGTGCTTTCGGACGGTGTGCTTCATCGCAGCCTGCTGTGGTGGAAGCGCGGTGCGATGCAGTTTGCCAACGGTTTTGCCAACGGATTTATGTTTGCGCTCGTGTCGGTTTGGTTTGCGAGCTGCTCGCAACGTGCCATGCTTTCGCCCTACGCAATGCAATAACATCTAGCCCTCTGTTTGCGGCCGGCCCAGCTTGGGTATAGGACGCACTGTGACAATAATGAAAGTCGGAAGGATTCGGTCGTGTCGGAAAATAGGGATTACTACGAGGTACTTGGCGTCGACAAGGATGCCGATGCGCGGACGATTAAGCGCGCGTTTCTAAAGAAGGCCCGTACCGTACACCCGGACGTTTCGGACGACCCCGAGGCCGAGGCCAAGTTCAAGGAGCTCAACGAAGCCTATTCCGTTCTTTCCGATGAGCAGAAGCGTGCTAACTATGACCGTTACGGCACTGCCGACGGCCCCGGTGGCTCCGGCTACGTCGATATCAACGATATCTTTGGTGGCATGGGCATGGACGACTTGTTCTCGTCGTTCTTTGGCGGCGGTGCCGGCGGTGGCGCCCGCAGCCGTCGCGAGCGCCGCCGGGGTCGCGATATGGCCATCTCCCTTTCGGTGACGCTCGAGGAGGCGGCACTCGGCTGCAAAAAGACAATCAGCTATGACCGCCTTGCTCCTTGCGAGGACTGCAATGGCACCGGTAGGGCAGAGGGCGCACAGGAAAAGCAGTGCGGCCGCTGCCACGGTACGGGCTACGTCACGACGGTTCAGCGTTCGTTCCTGGGCCAGGTTCAGTCTTCCTCGCCTTGCCCTGACTGCCATGGCGAGGGCACGGTTATCGACCATCCCTGCGAGACCTGCGACGGTCAGGGCCGCACGCCTTCGCACGAAAAGATCGACATCGATATTCCCGCCGGCGTTTCGACCGGTCGCCAGCTGCGTGTGAGCGGCTTTGGCGAGGCCGGCCTTCGCGGCGAGCCTTCGGGCGACCTGATTGTCAACGTGCGCGTTGCCGACCACGAGCGCTTTAAGCGCAACGGCGACGACCTGTACCTGGTGAGTGATATCTCGATTGCGCAGGCTGCGCTCGGCTGCGAGATCGAGGTCGAGGGTATTATGCCCGACGAGGTCGTTAAGGTGACGGTTCCCGCCGGCGCCCAGTACGGCGACACCGTGAGCGTCAATAATTACGGCATGCCGCGCATTGGGGGTGGCGGTTCGCGTGGTCGCCTGATCGTGCAACTGCGCGTGGTCGTTCCCACCAATCTTTCCAATAAGCAGCGCGAGCTGCTCCGTGCTTTTGCCGATGAGATGGGCGATGACGTCGCTTCCGGTAAGAAGTCGGTGACCGACCGTATCAAGAGTGCCCTCGACGATATCCTCGATTAAGGAGCCCGCGTGCTCGCACCCCATATTTCCGTCGTCAACCTCGGCTGCCGTGTCAACCGGGTTGAGTCTGACCGTATCACTGCCGATCTTATGCGCTTGGGCTTTGCTATTGTGGAGCCCCAGGATGCCGATCTGATCGTCATTAACACTTGTGCCGTTACGGGCGAGGCCGAGGCCAAGACCCGTAAGGCCGTCCGTCATGCGCTGGCCCATCCAAACGAGCCCTATGTGGTCGTGACCGGATGCGTGGTCAATTTGCATCCCGAGGAGCTGTCGGAGCTTTCGGATCGCGTGATTGCCGAGCCGTCCAAGATAGATGTCGCCGAACGTGTATGCGAGGTGCTGGGCGTTGAGTCCGATAGCGTTCCCGCCTGCAGCGATGGCGAGGTGGTCGATGCGCTCGGTCGCTCTCGCCTTGGCGTGAAGATTCAGGATGGCTGCAACCATCGCTGCACCTATTGCATTGTGTGGAAGGCGCGCGGCCCCGAGCGCTCCGTGCCCGTCGAGTCCGTGCTCGAGCAAGTTCGCGAGGCCCAGGAGGCCGGCGTGCCCGAGGTGGTGCTGACCGGTGTGAACCTGGGTGCCTACGATGGCAAGAGCGCGACCGACGAACATGTCGAAATCGATGAGCTGCTCGAGGCCATCATGGAGCGCACGTCTATTCCGCATGTGCGCATTTCCTCGGTCGAGCCCATGGATATCTCCGAGCGCCTGCTTAAGGTTATGGCGCGCTACCCGCAGCGTATCGCCCCGTTTTTGCACCTGCCCGTGCAGTCCGGCTGCACCAGGACACTGCATCGCATGGGCCGTCCCTATAGTGCGGAGGCCTTTGAGGACACGGTGCGTATGATTCGCGCCAATCTGCCGCTGGCGTCACTTTCTTGCGACGTTATTGTCGGCTTCCCCGGCGAGACGGACGAGGAGTTCGAGGAGTCGCTGGCGCTGTGCCGCCGTGTGGGTTTCTCGCGTATGCACGTGTTCCGCTACAGCAAGCGTCCCGGTACCCTTGCTGCCGACATGCCCGACCAGGTGCCACCCGAGGTTATGGCCGAGCGCAGCCGCCGTATGCGGGCCGCCGCGCAGGAGCTCGCTATTGCCGACGCTCGTCGTCGCGTGGGCACTGTCGAGCGTGCCGTGCTCGAGTATGGTGACAACCTGACGCTCGGTTCGTTCCATCATGCCCGTCTTGACGATACCTGTGGACTTACAGCCCCGTGCCTGCTCGATGTTGCTATCATCGGAGTCGATGATTCCGGCTTGGTCCATGCACGCAGGGAGGTTCATGGAAGCCTCGAAGATTAGACTTACCGTTCCCGAGGGAATTGATCCCTCGTGCGTTTTGGGCGCCGGCGACGGCGTCCTTCGTGCGCTCGAGAGCTTGGTTCGCGCCCACGTGGTCGCCCGTGGCGATAGCATCGCCGTGAGCGGCGACCCGGACGAGGTCGAACTCGTGGCGCGCTTTTTCGAGCACGCTTTTCGCGAGGCGGCCGCCGGACGCACGCTGTCTGCCGACGATGTCTCTCGCTGCCTGGCCGTATTGCGCGACGGTGAGCACGAGGCTACGTCGCTTCGCGATGATGTGCTGCTTTCGCATCGCGGTCGCGTCATTCGCCCCAAGACGCTCGGTCAAAAGCGCTATGTGGATGCCATCCGCTCGCATACCATCACGTTTGGCCTGGGTCCTGCCGGTACCGGTAAGACCTATCTGGCCATGGCGCTCGCCGTTGCCGCGCTCAAGCGTCACGAGGTGGGCCGTCTGATCTTGACGCGTCCGGTTGTCGAGGCGGGGGAGAACCTGGGTTTTTTGCCCGGTACCCTTGAGGAAAAGATCGACCCCTACATGCGTCCGCTCTACGACGCCCTTTTTGACATGATGGATCGCGAGCGCACCGATGAGCTTATGGAGCGTGGCGTGATCGAGATCGCCCCGCTTGCCTACATGCGCGGCCGCACGCTGAGCGATGCCTTTGTGGTGCTCGACGAGGCGCAAAATACCACGCCCGAGCAGATGAAGATGTTCCTGACGCGCTTGGGCTTTAACTCCAAGTTCGTGATTACCGGCGACCTGAGCCAGCGTGACCTGGTGGGTCGTCGTGGCGGTCTTGCCGACGTTGAGCAGATTTTGGGCCGTGTCGACGATGTCGCATTTTCTCACCTCGAGCGTGCCGACGTGGTACGCCATGCCTTGGTGGGGCGTATCGTCGAGGCATACGATGCTTATGATGATGTACGCGAGAAGCGCGTGCGCGACCGAAAGGAGTCCCGTTGAGTGTATTGATCAGCAACGATGCCGAGCTCGATACGCTGCTTGACGCGCTGGAGGTGGAGCACATCTGCGAGGTCGTGCTTGCCGCCGAGGGCGTTGAGCGTGAAGTCGAGATTTCCCTTTCGTATGTCGACGAGGACGAGATGCACGAGCTCAACCACGAGTGGCGCGGTATCGACCGCACCACCGATGTCCTCTCGTTTGAATGCGACTCGGCCTTTGACGAGGATATTCCCGCCGACGAGACGCTCGAGCTCGGCGATATCATCTTGGCCCCGGAGGTCATTGCCCGTCAGGCCCCCGGCTTTGGCAATAGCCCTGCCGACGAGTGCCGCCTGATGCTCGTGCATGGCATGCTGCACCTGCTGGGGTATGACCATATCGAGGACGACGAGGCCGAGGTCATGGAGGCCCGCGAGGACGCCATCCTGCGCGATCTGGCGCTCGAGCGCGGCGAGGACCCCAAGCTGGTCCACGTCGGCCCCATCACCAACCACGCCCACGACTAGGAGCCGTCTATGATTCCCGGATCGAACAAGGACCATCCGTCCTTCTTAAAGTCGTTCTCCTATGCCATGGAGGGCTTCGTCACCGCCGTCAAGACCGAGCGCAACATTAAGGTCATGCTCGTTGCGGGCGTGTGCACCGTCGTTGCCGGCTGCATCGTGGGGCTCGACATTGCCGAGTGGGCCACGATTATCATCTGTTGCGGCCTGGTGATTCACGGCGAGCTGTGCAACACCGCCATGGAGGCGATCGTCGACCTGGCGACCCAGGAGCTCCATCCGTTGGCCAAGCGTGCGAAGGACATCGCCGCCGCCTCTGTATACGTTCTTTCCATCACCGCCGCGATTGTGGGATTGCTGGTATTTGCCCACGCACTCGACTTTATTTAGAAAGGGATTTCCATGTCCGACACTATGCAGCCTATCGATGAAACTCTGGATGACGAGTCCCTGGATGCGGTGGATACCGAAGCGGCCGAGGCATACGAGGAGATCGAGGAGTTCGACCCGTTTGAGGGCATGAGCGACGAGGAACTCGACGCCCTGTGCGACGAGGACGATAGCCTCGTGGGCTTTGGCGACGTTGAGCCCGGTTTCCGCAGCGGCTT
>ENA-ORSM01003008-ORSM01003008.1-human-gut-metagenome-genome-assembly--contig:-NODE-3008-length-11069-cov-4.992827_pt1 | contig 11069 bp, 8 predicted proteins | sample MGYA00241903_ERZ509170 | MGnify/ENA primary metagenome ERZ509170 (study PRJEB26280, sample SAMEA2338784) | human gut metagenome | biome: human gut; feature: human-associated habitat; material: faeces...
CTGCCGCTGATGGCCGTCCGTCTGGTCGAGCTCGGATTCTCCATCTGGGCCACGGAGGGCACCGCGTCCGTGCTGCGCCGTTACGGCATCGACTCGAAGATCGTCGACAAGATCAGCACCCGCGTCGACTCCGACCCGGATGCGGCCGTCAAGGTCGAGCACGCCGTCGGTGGCATCGGAAAGAACGTGGTCGAGCTCATCGAAGAAGGCAAGATCGACATGATCCTCAACACGCCGAATTCCCGGGGATCGCGTTCCGACGGATATTCCATCCGCGCTGCGGCCATCGCGGCCGACCTGCCCCAGTTCACCACCATGACCGAGTTCTCCGCCGTGCTGATGGCCATCGAAGCCGTCAAGCACAACGATTACCAGATCATGAGCATCCAGGAGCACGCCAAGCAGCTGTTCGAGTTGGAGAGCCAGGAATAAGTTAGGCCAGGAGCAATCATGACACACGCCAGCAGTGAGGAAGAAATCAAGGCCATGCGGTCGGATTTCGGACTGCGCCTCAGCAGTTCGATGGCCCAGTACGGCCCCTTGTGCGTCGGCATCGACCCGCACAGGAAAAACCTCACTGACTGGGGGTATAACGTCGACGCGGAAGGCGCGGAGCTGTTCTCCATGCGCATGCTTCAGGCCATGCGAGACCGCGCCGCCGCTGTCAAATTCCAGGAGCCCATGTTCGAGCGCTACGGGTCCAAGGGATTCGCGGCGCTCGAACGAGTGCTCTACGCCGCTCGTCAAATGGGCATCATCACCATCGTGGACTGCCTCCATGGAGGCCTGTCCACCACCATCTCCGCCATCGCGGACGCATACTTCAAGCCGGGCGCCCCTCTGCTGGCCGACGCCATCACCCTGCTGCCATACTATGGCGCACGCTCACTGCGGGGCCTCACCAATGAGGCCCTCAACAACGGTCGCGGCGTCTTCATCGCCTCCCTGACCTCCAATCAGGAAGGCGCCAGCATGCAGACGGCCATCCGCCAGAGCGGCGACTTCAAGGGCAAAACCGTGGCGTTCGGCATCGCCAGCACTGCCCAGAAGTTCAATGACGACATCGACGGTATGGGCTCGGTCGGGCTCATCATCGGCGCCACCATAGGCCAGTGGATCGCCGACAGCGGTGTCGACCCGGCGAAATTCACCGGTCCCATCCTTTCCCCGGGCTACGGCTGGCAGGGCGCCGAGGCCAAGGACCTCAAAACCGTCTTCAAAGGCACCAAGGGCAACGTTCTGGTGACCGTATCCCGTTTCATCGCCGCCCATGGGCCCGATATTTCCGCGCTTGCCCAAGCCACCGAGGCCATCGCCATCGACGTCCGGCAGGCGCTCTACGAAGCCATGAAAGAAGGCGAGGACAAGGAGAAAGACGGTATGGGAACCATTACCGCATCACTGCAGCAGACCCCGGCCGAGCCAGCGGCCACTCCCGACGATGATGGCACACCTCGCAAGCGCCTCGTCGTCCTCACCGGCCCCGCCGGTGTGGGCAAGGGAACCGTCGAGAACATCCTGCGCAAGAACCATCCCGGCGTCTGGGTCTCCGTGTCCGCCACCACCCGCAAGCCGCGGCCCGGCGAGGTCAATGGTGTCAACTACTGGTTCCTCAACGACCAGCAGTTCACCGACAAGGAAGAGGCCGGCGATTTTCTCGAAACCGCCACGGTCCACGGCCTGGCCCGCTACGGCACGCCCCTCAAGCCCGTTCAGGAACACCTCGCCGAAGGCGTCCCCACCATTCTTGAGATCGACCTGCAAGGTGCCCGACGCGTCAAGCAGCGTGCCAAGGAGCTCGGTCTCGAAGTCGTCTATGTGTTCATCGCCCCGCCCAGCTTCGACGAGCTCGTTCGCCGGCTCAAGGGACGCGGCACCGAAACTCCCGAGGAAGTCGCCAAGCGTCTGGAAACCGCTCATGTCGAACTCTCCGCCGAAAACGAATTCGACGTCACCATCGTCAATGATGATGTCGATAAGGCGGCGGAGGACCTGTGGCGGGTCATCGCCTCCGAATACGGCATCACGGAGTGACCGCCGAGCGGCACATCTGACTGCCGGACCGTTGCCGTTGGTTGTTGCCGCTGTTTTATGCGCCCCTTATCCAGCCAGAGTCCCATCCGCATGCACTGCGATGGGACTTTTTCGGTATACGCATCATCTTCCATCTGCCCACAGTCCCATTCATGTCGTCTGATGTGGGACCATGGCCGGGTGAGGGATATGGGAATGGCGGACTTGTCGAAGTGCCGTGGTCGTGGACTGGCAGCCAGGCGTCTAGCGGGTGCGCAGACGGTAGGCTTTCCAGATATCGCTGAGTTTTTCGCCGTTCGACGTACGCTTCCACACATCCAATCCGGCGCTGCGACCGCCTGCCGCGCGTGCCGCGGCCGTGGGCGACGCATATTCCGAGCCGTCCTCAAGACGGAAGCGTCCCTCCTGGGTCACGGTCACCAGCCAACGTTCGCCCTTGCGCGGTCGCTCCCATACCAAGGTCTCGCCGGGAATCAGCAGACCGGCGGCGACGACCTGCTTGATGGTGACACGCTGTGAACCGCGCGTCTGCCGGGAGCCTGCGTCGCCGGAAAGCTGCTCCGGGGGTTTGCTCGTCAGATCGGCATGGCTCTCGTCATAACGGATGTCCCAGTATTCGGCAAGCAGGCGAATCGTCTCCTTCTGCCGGTATTCCAGCATCGCCGGCGTGCATTCGTTGAAGTCGGCAATCTGCTTGGTCAGCGGGAAACGGCGGGAGTCGGCACGCAGCAGCACGCGGTCGCGACGGCGCCCGTACTCCGTGAGCCGGTCGATCTGCCCCTCCTTGCCTTGCATCAGCACCATATTGCCCAGACGATACATCCAATAGTCATGCAGGTCCGCCGTCCAGGAAGAGAACGACGCCACCGACGCGATATCCAGAGGCATGATCGGTACGACCGCCAGCGCACGCGGGCGCGGAAGGCGAGCCCCGGCACGCTGCTCGTTGGCCCGAACCAACAGCAGACGCACCAGATCAGGGTCTCCCTGCAACTCGCCGTGCAGCCTGATCAGGGCACCTGCCCGGTCGGCGGCGCTGACGGACAGTCCGCGTACCAAGCGAACAGGGAATCCCTTATCCAGATCGCGGATCGCAGCTGCGGTGTGCCCACGACGGTCAATGGCACTCCGACGATTCAGCGTATCGACACCGGCCACCTGTTCCAAAGCGCACAGAATCTCGCCCAAGCGCTGTCGGTCATGCGACCCCAACGGGTCGGCCGTCCTGCCGCCGTCCCGTGCCGAATGCGAACCACGTTGGGCGAAGAACGAGACCTCGGGGTCGCCGAGGTTCCTGAACGAATGCGTCAGCGCCCACATCGCCACGGCTTTCCACTCATGATGCCGATAGTCGTTCAGCGCCTCCAGCCTGCCTCGAACATCATCCGGCAGCACGGTATCCGACGGGCGCTCAAGAATGCGCCACGCCATGGCATACGGGGCGAGAACACCGTCGATGAACGCCTCAATGGAATGACCGGCGAGATACTGGTTCAGCACGTCGGAAAGGAAGTCCTCGATCAGTTTGCCCGTCGCGGGCTTGTGCGTGAGGATGAGATGCAGATACCGGAAGAACTCCTCCACGCGGGCGGCGTCATCGCCCAGCGGATCCATGATGTCATCCCAACGGGAGGCGTACGCGTCCACCGCGGCGGCGGGCAGTCCTGACATCGCCCGGGCCTTGAACACATCCGATGGCGTCAGGGGGAGGCCGCGCATGTTCATGACGTCGAAAATACGATGCGCTCCATCAAGGTCATCGGTGGTGACGATGACCAAGGTCACCGAATTGACCAGATAGGATGCGAACCGGTGGCGTTCCTCCTCGTCAAGCTGTGCCAATGCATCGTATGCCTGCTTTGTGTTGGCGATGATGTTGTGCTGCGCGTTCGAGGAGCAGTCCTCATCGTTCATGTCGAACAGCGCCTCCAGATTGCCTTCCTGAACGTATTCGCGGAAAAATGCGGCGTCGCGTTCACGGAGCGTCAGCCGGGGCTGCGAGGTGATGCCGCGCAGCTTGTCTCCGGGCTCGACGATCAGAGCGTCCAGCAGACGCATCCATTCCTCGTCATGTTCGAGGTCGCGCAGCGCGGCGATGATGATTGACAGCGAGACCAGACGCTGCTGGCCGTCGATGACCGAGAAGCTGGTGTCGCCTTCCCGCACGAGAATCAGAGAACCGAGGAAATACGGCGTTTCCGGTGATTTGCACGCCTCCTCAAGGTCGCTGATGAGCTGCAGGATGTTCTCCGGTTTCCAGATATAGGCGCGCTGGAAGGATGGGATGGACAACTGATAGTCCGGAGTGAACACCTTGCCCAGTGGTTTTTCCGTCGCGTTGATTGCCATGACGCCCCCTCATCGGTAGCTGCTGAGCATCAGCGTACCAGCGGGTCGGTATGGATGCGCTGGCGGCGACTTGCGTGACGGCGCCGTTACAGGTCCGCTCGTTCGACAAGCCGTGCCATCTGCACGCGCCCCATGTCGAGTTTGTCCGCGGCACTGGAGAGATGCGCTTTCGCGGTGCGTTCCGATATGAACATGCGTCCTGCGATCTCGGCGTTGGTGCAGCCTTCGGCGGCGAGCAGCACGGCTTCGCGCTCCCGGGAGGGCAGCGTGTCCAGCAGGGCCCGAGCCTCGTCACGCCTGGACTGGGGCCGCTGCATGCTCAGATCATTGATGAGCTGTCTCTGGCTGGCCGGATTGAACTGCGGGGTCCCCTCGCATATGCCGACTATGCGGCGGATGATGTCCTCCGGCGCGTCGGTCTTGGATACGAATCCCTCGGCGCCGGCCTCCACGGAGCGTTCCACCGTGTTGGACGGGTTCAAGGATGTGAGGATCAGCACGTGAGGAGGATTGCGAAGCGCGCGAAGACGACGGGTGGTCTCGATGCCGTCGATGCCGGGCATCGCCACATCCATGAGAACGACGTCCGGGTGCTCGCTGTCGGCGTTTCGCACGGCGGTGGCTCCGTCGGTTGATGTGGAGACGACAGAGACACGCCCCTGCGAGTAATCGCGGAGAATCATACTCATCGCCTGGCACACCAGCGGATCGTCGTCTATGACGCTCACGGTGATGACGTGCTGTTCGGAGTCGTTCACGGCTTCATTCTATCGGCTTGACGGGCGATCCACGGCATTGCCACGTCGAGATGGAAGACATGGTGGTCGTCGTGCCCGTATCGGCATGTCCCGCCGGCCGTCTGCACCCGTGCCGTCAGGCCGGCAAGTCCGTTGCCGTCCGTTGCGGATGGGACCTCGCGCTCGTTCGGGGCGGAGAGACCGCGCTTCATGGGATTGCTGATGTGGATGCGGATGCCGTTGCCGGGGTTCATCGTGACTTCCACAGACACCGGCTCACCCTCGGCGTGTCTGCGGGCATTGGTCAGCCCCTCTTGGATGGCTCGGTATGCGATTTTCCCTGTGCCCTCATCGAGGTCGGAGAGCTGCTGGATGTTTATCCAGGTGTTGATGCGCATGCCGGCAGAGCGCGCATCGTTGATCAGGGCGTCCAATGACTGGCGTGTCATTGACGTTTGCGGGGCGGGATCGAGCTGCTGACGTGCCTGTTGGGGGTGACGGAGCATGCCGATGATGGAATGCGCCTCATCCAAGGCTCCTGCGGATTGCCGTCGAATCTCCTCGGATTTCTCCTCGATAAGCGAAGCCTGATTCCGCAATTCGGGGGTCAGCGTCTGCCCCGTCTCATGTGGGTTCGTCGCATCGGCAAGCTGGATGAACGCCCGTGCCTCGCCTTGCAGGGCACTGGCGTTCAAGGCGATGAGGGACAAGGAATGAGCGAGCGTGTCGTGGGCTTCGGTTGCGATGGCGTCGGCCAGCTGCTGATCGGTGAGATTGCGCTGCAGGCTCGCCGCATGGTCGCTGATGGCCTGGGTCTTGGCAGCGGCCTCGTCCAATTGCACTCGTGAACGGATATACAGTCCCGCCAGAATGGCGATGAGGACGGCTATCAGCTCCACCACAACGGCTGTGGCTATGATGGTCGGCCTCCCCTCAAGCATCACGGCATGGCCCGAGGCGACATCCGAATCCGGCTTGATGAAGATGGCCGATTGCCACATCGAGGAGTTGAACGGGCGCAACGTGTCGCGCATCTGCCCCCAGACCCCGACCAGCGTCGCCGCGACGATGGCGCGGATGATGCGCTGCCTGCCGCGGCGTCTTGCGATCAGCGATGTGAGCGCCATCAGCATCAGCATCGGATCATAGGGAAAGATCAATACGACGGCGCAGCAGATCCAGAACACCGGTTCCGGGTGCTTGTCGCGTGCAAGCAGCAGGAACGGGAACGCGAAGGCCAGTAGGGAACTCGCGATGAACCAGACGTACATGGCGTTGACCGGATTATTGATGTACCGGGTGGCTGCGAATGAAGTCTGCACCAGGCACATGAACGCGGAAACGGTGATCATCACTGCGGTGCACCATACGCGCGTGCGCACGGCGACGGTGTCCTCGTCGGACGTCGTCGCCGGGAGCGGTCCTCCCGCGCGGGGGTGGGGCGAGAAATCATTCATGGCATCCACTCTACGGGGTCAGGTCTTTCCGCGCCATCGAACGCGGGTTCATTCTTATCTGCCCGAAAGGGCAATCGGAAATGAACGTTCGTCCACTGATGCAAACGTGCGAACTCCGATAGCGTGGATGGTGCATAACTCACCGAGATCAAGAAGGAGAATGCTATGTCGCACGGTATCAAGGGGGAGACGTCCGCACAGGGCACCCCCAAAGGAACCACGATCTGCGGTATCGTAGGCGTCGTCTTTGGCGCTTTGGGGCTGGTCCTCAGCTTTATCCCGATCGTGAACAATATAGCGGCCATCCTAGGCGCCATCGGCGTGGTGCTGGCGATCATCGCCATGGTGGGGACGTTCCGCGGCAAGAAGGCGGGCAAGATACTTTCCATCGTCGCGGCGGTGCTGTCGGTGTTCGCCATCGTCATCACTCTGGCCATGCAGTCCGCAGCCAGCAAGGCCATTGATGAGGCCATTAACGGTTCCGGCACGTCACAGAGCAAGTCGTCCGACGCGAAAAAGAGCGGCGACGATTCCTCCAACGACGGTTCCGCGAACAACGATCCGACGAACAATGACTCCACCGATACGACCAAGGCATCGGGGGAGCAGGACCAGGAGGGTGATCTCAAGAACCTCCATGTCACGATCGTCTCCGCGGCGAAATCGGGCAACGACTATGAAGACAAGCCTACGGTGATGGTCACGTACGAATGGAAGAACAATTCAGGCAAGAACAACTCCTTCGCCGCGCTGGCGCATCCCCAGGTGTTCCAGAACGGACAGGCCCTGGACACCGCCGTCTATCTTGACCAGCCGACCGGATATGACATGAATTCATATACGGCGGAGATCCAGCCCGGAGCGACGGGAAAGGTGACCCTGGGATACGTGTTGAAGGACGAGTCGACCATCACCGTCGACGTGACCGACCTGTTCTCCATCGATGACTCCCGGAAGGTCGTGCACACGTTCGACCTGAAATAGACGAATAGGCAGGCGTTGCTGGTGTGATGCTCAAGGCTGAACATTAATGATTTGTTCAGCCTTCTCCGTTACGATGAAGCGTACGCAAACAAAGGAGCCAGCATGACATTCGGACAGCAGCCAGGCAACGGCGATCCCTATTACGGCGGCAATCAGCAGCAGCCCGCATATGGGCAGCAGCAATACGGACAATCACAGTATTCATACGCGCCCAATGGCACTGCGGCGATCAACGCCCAGACCATCTACAGCCGTGAGCAGGTGCAGGCGGCCCAACGGGCATCCGTCACCAGGGCATACGGCGAGATGACGCTCGGCCTTATCATCACGGCCGTCGTCGCGGTCGTCGCGCAGATGACCGGCGCATACGTCTCCTTCATCGAGTCAACCGGCCTGATCGGCTTCTTCGGATTCGCGATCGTACAGGTTGTGCTGGCCGTGGCGCTGGGCGCCCGCATCATGAAGATCAAGGCATCGACCGCCCGTGTCATGTTCTATGTGTACGCGGCGCTGATGGGATTCACTCTCAGCTCCATCTTCCTGGTGTACAGCATCTCCGACATCGGCGTGGCCCTGGTCCTGTGCGCGGCGTTCTTCTTCGTGCTCACCATGTTCTCGTTGACCACGAAATTCGACATGCTCAAGGCCGGCCCCATCCTCATGGTGGGCCTGGTGGTGCTGATCATCTCCCAGATCGTGCTCATGTTCGTTCCGGGCAGCACGACCGGGATGCGTATCATCTGCGCCTTCGGCCTGATACTGTTCGCCGGCATGACCCTGTACGACGCTCAGCAGACCCGTGCGCTGTTCAGCGCCTATGAGGCCCAGGGGCCGGAGATGATCAAGAAGATCTCCATCATCTGCGCGCTGAACCTGTATCTCGACTTCGTGAACATGTTCCTGTACATCCTTCAACTGTTCGGCAGCCGAGACTGATATCACTGGAACGGTACCGTCATAGCCAATTCCGCCAATACGGATATTGTCACGACGGCAGATGCGATGGCCCATCCCGCAGCCGCGGGATGGGCCATCATCGTTCAGATGCCCATCGCGCGAATCAGCGAGACCATTCCATCATCGTTCGGGACCGGTCACGGCGATACGCTAGCGTGAATGCTCATGAAGCAGCAGGAAATGGCCGGTATGGCATGTCTTGTATTGACCTCGCTGATTTGGGGATTCGCGTTCGTCTCCCAGGTGCAGGGCATGGCATCGATGTCGCCGTTGTTCTTCAACGCCACGCGGTTCACCTTGGGGGCGATTTCGCTGATCCCGTTGCTGCTGTGGAAGCGTTTGCGACGATGCCGGGAATCGGGGAAGACGGTTGGCGCGGGGAACCGTGAGGCCGGCGATGGCGAACATGACATGATCGCCGGCAGCGCACTGTCGAACCCGCTCATCGTCGGAATGATATGCGGTGTGTTCCTGTTCGCGGCGAGCACGCTGCAGCAGTACGGCATCATGTTCGGCCGTTCGGCCGGCCGCGCCGGATTCATCACCGCGCTCTACATCGTCATGGTGCCGTTGCTGGCGTATCTCGTCCTTCGCCGCGCAGTGCGCATGATGACTTGGATGGCGGTGGGCGTGGCCGTGGCCGGATTCTACCTGCTGTGCATCACGGACGGCTTCGGTTCCCCGACGCTGGCCGACTGCCTGCTGCTGTTCACCGCGGTCCTGTTCGCCGCTCATATCCTGTCGATCGATACGCTGGGAGCGCGCGTCGACGCGCTGACACTGTCATTCATCCAATTCGTGACGACCGCGGCACTCAGCTGGGCCGGCACGCTGATCGAAGGCTCCATGGACTGGAACGGGGCAGGGCAGGCGTGGATCGCCGTGCTGTATGCGGGAATCGGGTCAGTCGGCGTCGCCTACACGTTGCAGGCTGTAGGCCAACAGTGGGTGCCGCCGACCCGCGCATCGCTCATCATGTCGCTGGAATCGGTGTTCTCGGTCATCGGCGGCGCATTGCTGTTGGGCGAGACGATGACGGTACGCGGATACCTCGGCTGTGCGCTGATCTTCGCGGGTATCGTGCTCGCGCAGATGCCCGGTGTCGGCCGCAGACGATTGGCGGTGAACAAGACCGGAAAACGGGATCAGTGAACGCGATCGGGGAATGCGACCGGAAAACAAGAAAGACAGAATCCCGCTGATCGGCCGTCAGACGGATCCGTTCCCGTCAGCGAGGGCGGAGGATGCATGACGGGGGCCGATTCGACCGGCTTAGTCGGCTTTCGGTGTCTCCTCGACCTGCGGCGCGCCGTTGATGTCGCGGTGGATGTTCTGCATCTGGGTCTCGATGTTCTGCAGGCTCCGCGCGCAATCAAGCAGCGTCTGCGAGTGCTCGGCGAGCTTTGCGTCCGGCAGATCGGTCTTGTAGCGCAGGGCGTGCTCCAGACTCGCCCAGTAATCCATCGCGATGGTGCGGAACTGGACCTCCACCGGGGTGTAGTGGGCGCCGGATGAGAGGAACACGGGCACCGCATAGATGACGTGCAGCGACCGATAGCCGTTCTGTTTGGGGTTCTTGATGTAGTCCTTGACCCGCAGCACGGAGATGTCGTTCTGCGCCGACAGATAGTTCGACACGGAGTACACGTCGTCGCGGTAGTTGCAGATCACGCGGATGCCTGCCACATCGAACAGGTTGTCCTTGATCGACGACACGGTCACCGGCAGCGTCTTGCGCTTGAGCTTGCCGAGGATCGAGTTCACCGACTTGAGACGGCGTTCTATGTGATGGATGGGATCATGCGAGAACCGCACCTGGAACTCCGAATCAAGGATCTCCAGTTTGGTGCTTATCTCATACATCGCGCCTTCGTAGACTTGCATGAGATTCACGAATTCGGTGAGTTCTTCCGGTGAAAAAGACCCCCGATCCATGCCCACGGCATCGAGTCGGGTTTTCAGGTCATTCGTGTTGATGCGGCTTTGTCGGTCAAGTATCACGGTTCACCATCATAGCCGAACTCTTGCGGAGGAACTGAAAAATCGCAGCACGCTGGTGCTGGCTTGGGCAATCGTTACGATGGTTGACTATGAACGAAGACATGATGACCGAGTCGGAGCGCACCTCCACATTGACGGACCCGACCCTTGGCGCCACAACGGGGCGCGGCAAGGGCGTATTCTACGTGCACACGCTGGGATGCCAGATGAATGTGCATGATTCCGAGCGAATCGCCGGTGTGCTCGAAGATGACGGATACATGCCGGCGACCGAGGAACAGGCGGCGGACAAGGACGTCGACCTGATCATCATGAACACGTGCGCGGTGCGGGAGAACGCCGCGGAACGCATGTACGGCACCATCGGCCTGTGGGCGGACCTCAAGCGCACGCATCCGAACATGCAGATCGCGATCGGCGGATGCATGGCCCAGCTTGACCGCAAGAGGATCGCACAGAAGGCGCCGTGGGTGGATGCGGTGTTCGGCACGAAGAACATCGGCTCGGTTGATCCATATCCACACCTATATCCCCGGTTCCATACTTCACC
>ENA-ORSM01003015-ORSM01003015.1-human-gut-metagenome-genome-assembly--contig:-NODE-3015-length-11035-cov-3.259563_pt1 | contig 11035 bp, 10 predicted proteins | sample MGYA00241903_ERZ509170 | MGnify/ENA primary metagenome ERZ509170 (study PRJEB26280, sample SAMEA2338784) | human gut metagenome | biome: human gut; feature: human-associated habitat; material: faeces...
TCCCAAGCGGAGTAGCCGCGGGCCTCGAAGGTATTGCGAAGTCCACCGTTCGGGAAACTGGAAGCGTCTGGTTCTTGCTGGACGAGCAACTTGCCGCTGAACTCCTCGATCATGCCGCCGTTGCCATCGTGTTCTACAAAAGCGTCGTGCTTCTCGGCGGTGCCATCGGTAAGCGGTTGAAACCAGTGGGTGTAATGAGTGACTCCTTTTTCCAGTGCCCACATACGCATGCCGGCTGCCACATGATTGGCGATTTCCCGGTCGATAGGTGTGCCATTGTCAATGGCGTGGGTCAAGGCTTTGTACGTTTCCTTGGAGAGATATTTTTGCATCGCCTTCCGGTTGAAGACATTCTCGCCATAGTACTCAGATACTTTGTGTTCGGGAGTAACGGCTTCCACGGCCTTTCGGTTGGATGCCTTCTCCACAGCATTAAAGCGTGAGATTGACATTGTTGAATTGTTTTATGTTTTTACGACGCAAAAATACAAAACAGTTGACAATTGACAGTTGGCAATTGACAATTATTTAGTTTTCTCTATTAATTTGTCAATTTACTTCTCTAACTGTCAATTGCCAACTACTAACGGTCAACTATTAAAACAAACTCCAAGCCACCGTCAATCCCGCCATCACGATCGCTACCATGCTCATCAGCTTGATAAGGATATTCAAACTCGGGCCGGAAGTGTCTTTGAACGGATCGCCAACCGTATCGCCGACAACGGTTGCCTTATGCGCCTCGCTACCCTTGCCGCCGTGGTTTCCTTCCTCGATGAATTTCTTCGCGTTATCCCATGCTCCTCCGGCGTTCGCCATGAATACGGCTAATACGAAGCCCGTGCTTAATCCACCGATCAATAATCCGACAACACCCGTCACACCAAATATGAGTCCGGTTAAGATGGGGGCGATAATAGCTAAAACGGAGGGAAGTACCATTTCGTGTTGCGCTCCTTTCGTCGAGATCTCAACGCAACGGGCATAATCCGGTTGTGCCTCTCCAGTCAGAATACCCTTGATTTCCTTGAACTGACGGCGAACTTCCTCCACCATGTGCCCGGCCGCACGTCCTACAGCGTTCATCGTAAGGCCACAGAACATGAATGCCATCATGGAACCTAGGAACATTCCGGCCAGCACCTTCGGATTCATTAAGGTAACATCATAATATACCATAAAGTCCGAGAATGAGGCTTTAGATATTTCGATACTCCTGCCATCGGTAAAGTTCAGGACGGTCTCTCCTAAACGGAGCAAACCGATCTTGATCTCTTCTACATAAGAGGCCAACAGAGCCAAGCCGGTTAACGCGGCGGAACCGATAGCGAAACCTTTACCTGTAGCGGCAGTCGTATTTCCTAATGAATCCAATGCGTCTGTACGCTTGCGGACTTCCTTCCCTAGGTTACACATCTCGGCGTTGCCTCCGGCATTATCCGCTATGGGACCGTAAGCGTCTGTAGCCAACGTAATACCTAAGGTCGATAGCATACCTACGGCCGCTATACCGATTCCGTATAATCCCATGCCCACGTTCGTGAAGTCGAATCCGGAGGCGAACAAGAAGGAACAAATAATACCGACCACGACGGCAAGTACCGGGATGGCCGTAGAGAGCATCCCTAGTCCGAGACCGGAGATAATAACCGTTGCCGGCCCAGTCAGTCCCGATTCGGAGACGAGCCGGGTCGGTTTATAGGATTGGGAGGTATAATACTCCGTCGCCTGCCCGATCACGATTCCGACTAGCAGACCTACGATCACGGAACAACCGATCCAGAACCAATTCTCCATGCCTAATACATAAAGAATCCCGAACGTGGAGATAGCGATCAATACGGAACTCAAGTTCGTTCCTATGGCTAAGGCTTTCAATAGTTGCTTGATCGTCGCGTTCTCATTCGTACGGACGGCGAAAATACCAATAGAAAAAATGATCCCGACAGCGGCGATAAGCATTGGGGCGACAACCGCCTTATATTGTAATTCTACGCTTCCGGAAGAAACGAACGCGGCGGCTCCCAATGCGGCGGTCGCTAGGATAGAACCGCAATAAGATTCATATAGGTCGGCTCCCATACCGGCGACGTCACCTACATTGTCGCCTACGTTATCGGCGATTGTCGCCGGGTTACGAGGATCATCCTCCGGGATCCCAGCCTCAACTTTACCTACTAAATCCGCTCCGACATCGGCGGCTTTCGTATAGATTCCTCCTCCTACACGTGCGAACAAGGCTTGCGTGGAGGCACCCATTCCGAATGTAAGCATGGTTGTCGTGATAATGGTGAGTTTATGGGTCGGGTCCAAAGCCTCGTCTGGGATGAAAGCATTTAACAGGATATACCAGAATGAGATATCCAGCAATCCAAGTCCTACAACGACTAAGCCCATGACCGCCCCGCTTCGAAAAGCGACTTGTAAGCCTTTGTTCAAGGAAGTGCGGGCCGCGTTCGCCGTACGGGCCGAGGCATAAGTCGCTGTCTTCATGCCTAAGAAACCCGCTAATCCGGAAAAGAAACCTCCTGTCAGGAAGGCGATCGGAACCCATTCGTTTTGAACATGGAAGCCATAGGCCATAATAGAGAATAAGATTACTAGGACAACGAAAACCGAGGCGACTACTTTGTATTGCTGTTTCAGATACGACATCGCCCCTTCACGCACAAAGGAGGCGATCTTTTTCATCAACTCAGTTCCTTCACTCTCTTTCATCATCTGCCTGAAGAAGTACCAGGCAAATGCTAGCGCTAGGACAGACGCTAACGGGATAATCCAGAAAATACTCGTAATCATAACATGGTAGATTTAATGTTATACTTAGAAAGCAATGTGACAACACCTTTACTTTCCGTGTAAATGTAGCAAAAATAAAAGAGGATGGAAACTTTTTCCCTAATAATAATGTTTGTAATTAAAAAAAACAGCATATTTGTCACTTGATTAAGAGATAAGAAATAAATGGCAGAAGAGACAAACCATAAACCCTATAGGTTGGGCTTGGCGCTTAGCGGAGGCGGAGCGAAAGGTTTTGCGCATATCGGAGTATTCCGGATGATGGAGGAATGCGGGCTGAAGCCGGATATCATAGCCGGTACCAGTGTCGGATCCTTAATGGGCACCTTGTTTGCCGATGGCTATTCGGCGGCGGAGATCCAAGAACTTTTTACCGGACGTGAGTTCTCGGAATTCGCCCAGTTGCAGATTCCGAAGGCGGGTTTGTTCGATAGTAAGCGCTTTCGTTATTTCTTGAGGCGACACTTGCGGACCAAGAACATCGAGGACTTGCAGATTCCGATGGTGATTGTCGCGACTGATTTGGATAATGGCGAAAGCCATGAATTTAGGAGTGGTCCTATTGTTGAGGCGGTGACAGCTTCTTGTAGTATCCCGATTATTTTCAGTCCTGTAGTCATCAATGGCGTTCATTATGTGGATGGAGGATTATTTCACAACTTTCCGGTCTCCATCATCCGTGAGGAATGTGAGCGTATTATCGGGGTGAACGTAAGTCCGTTGATCCCGCAAAAATATAAGCAGACCATATTCCATATCGCCGAGCGCTCTTATCATTATATGTTCCGGGCAAATACGCTGGAGGATCGAGAGATGTGTGATGTCTTAATAGAGGCGGAGGAGTTTGGCTTATATAAGACATTCGATCTTGAGAATGTAGACGTGATTTGTAATATTGGCTATTCCGCCGCTGCCCGTTGCTTTGAGAAAGTGTTGGATGAGAATAAATATGAAACCTTGGTGAAAGCGATCGCGGCAAGAAAGAAAGGCCTGATGCCGTGACAAATCGTCTGTCTGGACAAAGCGCTTTCCCACAAAAACTTTATATATAGATGAACGCAATGGAACAAAAAAACAAGATGGTAATTTATCAGGTATTCCCGCGTTGGTTTGGGAATCTGCGACCATCTCCTGTAATGAATGGTAGTTTAGCCGAGAATGGAGTGGGTAAGTTTTCGGCTTTTACTCCTTTGGCTTTATCCAAAATCAAAGAACTAGGTGTTACTCATGTATGGTATACAGGGGTGATAGAGCACGCTACAAAAACCGATTACACCATGTTTGGCATCCGGAAAGACCATTCTGCCGTAGTAAAAGGTAAGGCCGGATCTCCATATGCTATAAAAGATTACTATGATATAGATCCGGATTTGGCGGATAATATCCAGAACCGTATGAGTGAGTTCGAGGATTTGGTGAAACGTACGCATGAGGCTGGGATGAAGGTTATTATCGATTTTGTACCCAACCATGTGGCACGTCAATATTTCTCGGACGCACGGGAACCTTTCGTGGAGGACTTAGGTCAAACGGATAATGTGTCCAAGGCTTTTGATGTGAATAATAACTTTTATTATCTTCCGGGACAGACCTTGACGCTTCGTTTTGATCCGCAGCGTGAGGAGGATTTTGCCTATAGTGAGTTTCCGGCGAAGGTGACCGGTAACAATCATTTCGATGCCTATCCAAGCCAGAACGATTGGTATGAGACGGTGAAGCTGAACTACGGCGTGGATTATATGCACGGTGGTGCTTGCCATTTCAATACCATTCCCAATACGTGGGAGAAAATGTTGGAGATCTTGTTGTTCTGGGCTGATAAGGGGGTGGATGGTTTTCGTTGTGATATGGCTGAGATGGTCCCGGTAGAGTTTTGGAACTGGGTGATTCCTCAGGTGAAGAAGGTGCGTGATGTGATCTTTATAGCGGAGGTGTATAATCCGGATGAGTATAGGAATTATATTTATACGGGACACTTTGATTATTTGTATGACAAGGTTGGTCTTTATGATACGGTTCGTGCGGTGATGTGCGGACAGGCTCCGGCTAGTAATATATCGCATTGTTGGCAATCGTTGGAGGGAATCCAGAAAAATATGTTGAATTTCTTGGAGAATCACGATGAACAGCGTGTCGCTTCTGATTTCTTTGCGGGGGATGCTCGTCCGGGTATTCCGGGCATGATTGTCTCCGCTGCCATGAATACGAATCCGGTTATGATCTATAGTGGTCAGGAACTTGGCGAAAGAGGAATGGACGCTGAAGGTTTCAGTGGACGTGATGGCCGTACGACCATCTTCGATTATTGGAGCGTCGAGAGTTTGCGAAACTGGAATAATAATGGACTCTTTGACGGGGCTAAATTAACGCCGGCAGAACGCTCGTTGCGTGAGATGTACGCTAAGTTATTGAATGTGGTACGATCCGAGCCGGTTATTGTCGAGGGAGCGTTTTATGATTTGATGTACGCGAACTCCGGTAATCCTTATTTCAATCCGAACCGTCAGTATGCGTTCTTGCGCAAATGGAAGAACGAGGTACTTCTGGTTGTCGTGAATTTCGACCGTGCCGACCAATGTGTATGGGTAAATATCCCGGTCGAGGCATTCAAGGCTCTTGATTTTGAGGATAACAAACCGGCTGAATTGACCGACTTGTTAACCGGGGAAACGACTATCAGTACGCTAACAGACGCTTATCCTTATCAAGTGAAACTCCCTGCTTATTCCGGTAAGATGCTAAAGTTCTCTTTTCTCCATAAATAAGAGCTTTCTTGAAAAGTTTAGGTGTGCTGTATAGATAATTCGTTGGTGGAGTTAGGTGGTTGATACGGGACATCTAGCTTCATCGGGCAAGTAACTTAAGTGAAATGGCAAAGTAACTTAACATACTTGCCCGATGAAGCTAGATGACTTTTTTCTTTGATTTAAATGAAAAGAAGGGAAGCCATATAATAAATGCCAGCTGCTAAAAGCCCACTTACCGGGATCGTAAGAACCCATGCGGTCATCAAGCTTTGAGTTACTCCCCAACGAACGGCTGAGAGACGTTTGGTCGCACCAACTCCGATAATAGCCCCTGTAATCGTATGCGTGGTACTGACTGGGATCTTCAGAAACTCCGTAAGGTACAAAGTGAAGGCACCGGCTGTCTCAGCGATAACCCCTTCCAAGGGGGTTACCTTCGTGATTTTAGTACCCATTGTCTTTACTATTTTCCAGCCACCGGACATGGTTCCAAGTGAGATAGCGGTGAAACAAGAGAACGCTACCCAGTCGGGTAAATCGGAAATACTATTTATCCCCATTCCCAATCCCTCGGAGTGGGCTGCGATTAGGGCCGCGGCGATAATACCCATCACTTTTTGGGAATCATTCAATCCATGCCCGATACTGAATAAGGCGGAAGATACGAGTTGGAGTTTCTTGAACCATACCTCTGCCGTATGAGGGTGCACTCTTTTGCACATATGAAGCACTAATAAGGTAAACCCGAAAGCGACAATCATGCCTATGAAAGGAGCAAGGAAAATGAAAGCCGCTATTTTTAGGATAATGTTCAATTGGATCGCTTCAAAGCCGTGTGCCATGATAGCCGCTCCGGCGAATCCTCCGATAAGGGTGTGGGAAGAAGAGGAAGGAATGCCTTTCCACCAAGTGAACAGGTTCCATGCGATAGCGGCGATTACCCCGGACAGGATAATCGGTAATGTGATATACTGCTCTACTACGGTTTTTGATACGGTATTGGCGATACCGAATCCCCCGATTATATACTTAGCGATGAAAAATGCGACGAAATTAAAGAATGCTGCCCATATTACAGCCTGAAAAGGGGTAAGGACCTTGGTCGATACAATGGTCGCTATCGAATTTGCCGCATCATGAAAGCCATTGATATAATCGAATATCAGAGACAGAATGATGATAATCACTAATAATTCCATAATATAGCCCTGTTTTATGCGTACTTTACGATCAAGTTCCTTAATATTTTACCGACATGTTCGGCGGCATCCGTTGTCTTTTCCAACTCATGCATGATTTCTTTGATTTTGATAAGCTCTATACTATCTTTTTCTTCCTCGAAAAGCTTCGTGATAAAAAGCTCATATACGTCGTCCGCTTGGTTTTCTATGTCATGTAGCTTGGTACAGTAATCACGTAACGTAGTCGGTTTCTTGCGAAAAGTCTCGAGTTCATCCATCGCTTTGCTGATATAGTGCGCCTCTTGTTGAATGAGTAAACTCAATTCTTTTCCGCTATCAGAGATGGGGCGTGGGTTATAGATGGTAATACGTTTGGCGGAACTGTTTATTCCATCAATAACATCATCTATGGATGAGGCTAAGTCGTGAATGTCTTCCCGATCGAAGGGGGTTATAAATGTCGTTCCTAGTTCATCAAAGATCAGATGGGTCAGTTTGTCCCCCTCCCGTTCCTTATCCTTGATTAGCTTATAATAATTAGCTCTTTCCGTAGGAGAATCATGTCGTAAGCTTTCTACCAGAATGCTGGAAGAGGCGGATAATATTTCAGACAATTGCTTTAAGAGTGGAAAGAACTTGGGTTCTTTGGGGGTGAATCGACTAAAAAAAGAATTTTTCATACATGTATATATTAAATCGTTTTTAAATACTTGGTTGTTGAATGAAAGTTTGTTATCTCTGTTTCCGTGCTTTTAGTTTTGCCCGTACTACCTCTATTACGGCAGGAAGTATGGATATGAATATAATTGCTATGATCAATATCTTGAGGTTCTGCTGTACGAAAGGAAGATCTCCGAAAAAGTATCCCGTATAGCAGAAAAGCAGCACCCAGAAAGCGCCGCCTATCAGGTTGTAGATCATGAAATAGTAATGATGCATTTTACCCATTCCGGCTACAAAGGGAGCGAAAGTACGGACAATCGGTACGAATCGGGCGATGATTATGGTTTTGCCTCCATATTTTTTGTAGAACTCATGCGTTTTGTCCAAATGGCTTTTCTTGAATATCTTGGAGTTGGGATTGTTAAATAGTTTACGACCGAAAAAATGACCTATCATATAATTACAGGAGTCTCCCAATACTGCCGCCGCGAATAATATCAAGGCTAAGAGATTTATCTCTAAAGGCATACCGGGTAACGCTGTTATCGCTCCGGCGACGAACAAGAGGGAATCCCCGGGCAAGAATGGGGTGGCTACCAATCCCGTTTCACAAAAAATGATTAGGAATAATATCGCGTAGGCCCAAGTATGATATTCTTGTACGATCTCGATCATATGCTGATCGATATGTAAGATGAAGTCTAATAAAAATTCCATTTTATATTGATTATTAATTGATAATAACTATCCTATATGACCCAATAAGAAAACAAAATAGATGTTTATTCTGTTCCCTTTGAGAAATCTAGAAAATAAGAATAGTGAGAAAGCAGACATTAAAGTGCTATCTTCTACTTTTTTGATGGAAATAAGGGGGAAAGAGAGTTTAAATGAGAATACGTCTTAGAGTATAGATATAGTACCCATAGGAGAACTTAAGGGGATTTATACAAAATGAAATGAATGTTTGTCTTTCTTTAGGATATTGAGTTTTTATAAACCGTACGATCCTTTCCGCGGATGAGGATAGGTTTGTCCTTGAGTTTTTTGATGTGGAGGTGCTGCGGAATAGTGAAGAAGCCTTGATATAGCCATCTTCCATCTTATAGCTTTGTTTTCCGTTGTATAGCTTTTTTTCGTATCGTTCGATATCTGTTTGGGGGATATTGTATTCCGTCTTGTCTTCATTCGGAGAGTACATGGTGTAAATATCCTTGTATTTCTGTTGGTTCTCGGGAGTTGATGAAGAACCCGAAGTCAGAAATACACTTACCAATACGAAGAAATAGAGTAAATACTTCATCATTGCGGTTGCAAATATAGAAAGTTTTCCAAATATAAAGAGGTTATTGTAAATAAGTTTTGTACTTTTGCGGCACAATTCAAATCTATTCACTTTAAGATAAATATTCGGAATAATGAGTGCACAAACTCCTTTCTTGGTGTTTTCGGGAACTAACTCCCGGTATCTTGCAGAGAAAATTTGCAACAGTTTAGGTTGTCCTCTGGGACAGATGAATATCCAGCACTTTGCCGATGGTGAGTTCTCTGTTTCTTATGAAGAGTCTATCCGCGGTAGAGATGTATTCTTAGTACAATCTACATTCCCTAATTCAGACAATCTGATGGAGTTGCTTCTGATGATTGACGCGGCTAAACGTGCTTCCGCACATTCAATCATCGCTGTAGTCCCTTACTTCGGTTGGGCTCGTCAGGATAGAAAGGATAAGCCTCGTGTTTCTATTGGCGCAAAGTTGATCGCTGATATGTTGAGCACGGCAGGTATCAATCGTTTGATTACGATGGACCTTCATGCGGATCAGATCCAAGGATTTTTCAATGTTCCGGTGGATCACTTATATGCTTCTTCCGTATTCTTGGACTATATCAAGACGTCTTTACCTTTGGATAACTTGTGTATCGCGACTCCGGATGTTGGTGGTACGAAACGTGCCAGCAGCTATTCTAAGTATTTAGGCTTGCCGATGGTCATTTGCCACAAATCTCGTTTGCGTGCCAATGAGGTGGCCGAGATGCGTATTATCGGTGATGTGACGGGCTTGGATGTCCTTTTGGTTGATGACATGGTGGATACGGCCGGAACAATTACGAAAGCCGCGAACTTGATGTTGGAGAATGGCGCGAAGTCTGTTCGTGCTATCGCCAGCCACGCTGTGATGTCTGATCCGGCTTCTACTCGTGTAGATCAGTCCGCTTTAACGGAAATGATCTTTACGGATTCTATTCCTTACGCTAAGAAATGCGAGAAAGTAAAGGTGTTATCTGTCGCTGACATGTTTGCAGAGGCGATCCGTCGTGTATGTAGTGGTGAGTCTATCAGCTCTTTATATGCTATTTAATAGAATAAGATAGAAAAATAAAAACGGTCGCTTCCTTTTGGAGGCGACCGTTTTTTATTTAGAATAAATCTGAATATGTGTTACTTGGTCTCATCAATAATCATGCCGCTGCCCAGACATAAGTGATGGTCTTTGTCGTAGATTACACTGTATTGGCCAGGAGCGATACCTTGAATCTTTTCGTCGGATTCTACACGATATAGATCTCCGATACGACGGATGTAGCCATGCGTAAATTCCGGGGTATGACGGATCTTGAAAGTGATTTCTTTCTCACCCTCAAATTCTCCCCATGGATCTTCCGTGATGAAATCGAAGCCTTGCATATTGATCACCTTACCATATTGCGTTTCCGGGTCGTAGCCGTTGGAGACATAAATGATATTTCGCTTAATGTCTTTTTGGATAACGAACCAAGGGCCGCCACTTAATCCCAATCCCTTACGTTGGCCGATCGTATGGAACCAATATCCATTGTGTTTACCCAAGACCTTACCCGTCTCTAGTTCCACGATTTTTCCCGGGCGTTTCCCTAAATAACGCTCTATAAAGTCGTTGTAGTTAATCTTGCCTAAGAAGCAAATGCCTTGGCTATCCTTACGCTTGGCGCTCGGCAATTTCTGGGCCTCGGCGATGGCACGTACCTCACTTTTCATTAAATGCCCGATCGGAAACATGAGTTTCTGTATCTGTAGGCGGGTGATTTGCCCTAAGAAATCAGTCTGATCTTTTACCGGGTCCTTGGCGGTAGAAAGCCATATCTTGCCGTCTATCTCCGTGGTCGTGGCATAATGACCGGTAGCGATCTTATCGAAATCCTTGCCCCATTTTTCCTCGAAACAACCGAACTTGATATATTTATTACACATCATATCCGGGTTAGGGGTAAGACCGCGTTTGACAGATTCGATCGTATAGCTTACCACCCGATCCCAATACTCGTCGTGTAAGGAGACGATCTCGAACCGGCATCCATACTTGCGGGCGATATATGAGGTGATCTCGATATCCTCTTCCGCCGGGCAATCGATATAGCCATCCTTGTCTTCCATACCGATACGGATATAGAAGATGGTCGGATCGTATCCTGCCTCTTTGAGTTGATGCACTACGACAGAGCTGTCTACTCCTCCTGAAACTAATGCCGCTATTTCCATTCTCTTTTTTGTCTTTGCTTTTGAACTTACAAAAGTAGAGAAAAAATCTCAAACCTTTGATATTGACTGGAGCGGTTTGAATGTCGCGAGCCTTAATCTTTGCCTCCTGCGCCCATGCCATTAAAGCC
>ENA-ORSM01003019-ORSM01003019.1-human-gut-metagenome-genome-assembly--contig:-NODE-3019-length-11018-cov-2.262428_pt1 | contig 11018 bp, 7 predicted proteins | sample MGYA00241903_ERZ509170 | MGnify/ENA primary metagenome ERZ509170 (study PRJEB26280, sample SAMEA2338784) | human gut metagenome | biome: human gut; feature: human-associated habitat; material: faeces...
CGGCGCAAGGCTTTTATAGATCCAGGGTTCGGAATTGTTATGAATGAACCCCGCTTTTCGAACATTTTTATCGAAAAGCGGGGTTCTCCGTTGTAAAAAGCCTTGACATATCAAGGCTTTCGTTTTTATATAGATTTCTGATATGAATCAAAACTTGTCAAACGCAAATACAAAACTTTTACGGTTCACTGTCAGTTGAACATGACTTTTTGATATAAGACAAGTAATAAGCCTCCTCGAAGGCTTGCGGTGTCTGGTATCTCAGCGTTAGGTGGGGACGCACCTCATTGTAGAACGTAATGTATTCTGCAACACATCTGCAAAAATGTTTTTCTGATGTGTATTCTCGGCGATAGGCTTCTTCACGCTTAAAGGAAGAAAAGAACGCTTCAGCCACCGCATTATCCAATGGCCGCCCGCTGGCCGAAAAGGACTGCTTGGCTCCGCACCGCTGTAAAAGTTCAGAAAATGTCTTAGATATGTATTGTGAGCCTCTATCACTATGGAAGGTCAGGTTGTCAGGCCGGCCTCGCTCTTCAAATGTTTGCCGAAATGTTAATGTAGCCAACCGTGTGCTCATGTGGCGAGATACCTTATACCCAATCACCTTGCGGGAATAAAGGTCCAGGATCACACACAGATATACCCAATAGCTTTTGACTTTAAAATATGTAAGGTCACTTACCCAGATTTGATTTGGTCGACTTGCTGTGAACACCCGTTCCAGCAAGTTTTGTTTTTGCCGTTGCTGCTTTGCCTTATATAATTTCTTAGCATCGGTACGAACACTGTGCAGATCCAGTTCCTGCATAATGGCAGAGACTCGCTTAGCACTGACACGGATTCCGCTTTCTGCCAATATCATACGGATTTTTGATGCACCGAATCTTTGATCATTGTCATCAAATACCTGCTTCACTTTTAATTCGAGCTGTTTCTGTTCCTCCTGATATTTACTTCGGTCTGCACGACGGAAAATGTGGTTATAGAAGGTTCCCCTTGCAACGCCCAGAGCGTCGCATAGCTCATGTACACTAAAAGGGTTGTCCGGTTGATGATAGAGATGCTCCAGTGTAGCAAGCCGTTTTTGAAGCGGCACGGCTGGGATAAAGCCGGACAACCGAATCACATCTATCATATGTTCCAGCTTTTGAAGCTGACGTGAAATAGCATCAAATTCTTTAGGCGTGTATGATCTCTGCGGAGTCGTGATGGAGCAAAACTGCTTTCGCCAGTGGTACAGTGTGCTTTGAGCAATATGTAACTCTTGGCACAGAGATTGAATGGACTCACCTTTTTCATAGCGGCGGATAGCTTTGATTTTGAACTCCAGCGGGTAGGTGTACGGCATAGGTTCGACCTCCTTTGTATATGAACCTATTATAGCAATTGCGAAAAATAGTTCTAAGAGATATAATATAAACAAATATAAACAAGTATTTTTTTAACACCTTTGACCCTTTAAGGGAGGGATTTGTCTGTTCACAAAAAAAGTCTTAGCTGTATTGGAGGAGCTACGAGATATAAGACATGACAATAAATATGTAGTATTATCTCAATTAAAAGATGCGGCTGAAAAAGCATCCAACGAGCAAGATAAAGCTGCCCTTACAATCATCGGAGGCGCTCTTTCACTGGGGTATAATCACTCTGAATGCAATTACCGTCCGCTGATTCAATTATCTGATGGTCATCGTTCGTATGCAATGGAGGACATTGATTCGGGGGCCATTGAGATACTTAAAGAGGCAGTTAATGTGATATCTCCAGATTGGATGCGGGCGCAATTATCAGATATCATATGGATTCAAACATCTGACCACAGCTATGCAGAATGTGCCACAAGAGAATACATCTCAGTGTTTGAAAATGTTTTTGATGCAGAGAATTGGGTGGGTTGCTTTGAGGCTATTCAACATGCTTATGATATTTCCATTAGGTTAGGGAAAAAATCTACTTCGTTTTTGCAAGTGCGAGAAACCATTAATTCTGCGCTTAAAAAATGGACGGAAATGATCCGTTGTTTCTGTCCATAAAGCTCATTGAGCTTTCGTACAATGATGCCGAATCAGACGAGCAAACATTATATCTGTTTCTTGCTCAGAAGATATATCAGCACAACAAATCTTACGCAGACGAAAAACATATCCATATTACAGAGGCATCTTTCCAATTATTATGCCGACTTCTAAAAAGAACGAAGCGCACAACGGAACTTCAATTGGCGTCTACTGAAATGGCACAATATTATGCGATGCGCGGCAAACAACTGGCAAACGGAGATCCTTCCAGAATACACCGCGCAATAGATTTGCTCCAAAAAGCCTGTAGGCTATACAACAAATCCACAGACAGACAAACAGTTTTGGATTTAAGGGCCTGTATTAGTGAGTATCAGCATAGAGCTTTGTCAAATATGGCATCAATTCCCTTTGAATTTGATGCAAAACCAATTAATACCCGTATTTCTCAATTATTTGAGGAGCTGTCATTAAGGGAAACAATTGTTCAATTTGGTTTGGTATCCATGATCCATAGAAAAGAGGATGTGAAAAAGCAGATCTTGGATAATCAACATAAGTTTTTATCAACATCCCTCTTTACAAATAAGAAACTAAATGATGAAGGGCATACCATCGAAGTGATTCCGCCGCTTGATTTACAAAACCCAGAAGGTGATCCAGAGACACTATTCAAACACATGGTAAAATATGTGTCAGAGAGCAGAAACTTGGATGAAACTATTTGCCTTCAATTTGCATATGGTTTCGTCAAAAATGCAGGGCAAGTATCTCTTGATGATCTTTCCTTTTTAACAGAAAAGAATGCAGTAATACCCAGCGGAAGAAATGAGATCATAAAATTCGGACTTTATTGGGGGTTGAGCGGAAAACTTTATGCGGCAATGCATATTTTGCTTCCACAAATGGAACATATTATCCGCAATCTGGTTGCATTATGTGGCGATACTGTTTCGTTTATAAAAGATGGCTGTGAGGAATATAAGCCTCTTTCACAATTATTTAAGTCAGATAAATTGCATGAATGCTATGATGAAGATATAATTTTTACTTTTCAGTCCATTATGGACGAACGTGCTGGTGCAAATCTTCGAAATATAAATGCACATGGGCTTATGGGGCCAAGCATTGGTAATGGTGGTGCTACCTTGTGCTTCTTGAGCCTTATAATAAAATTTCTCTCACTGTATTCAGTCGAGGCTAACAGAATAATGAAAAAACTTAGCAGTAAGCGAAAAGAAATAGAAACTCAAGAGCAATAAAACCCTTGATTCTTCTCATTCTTTATTCCGTTCTTTAGAGTTTGAATGCTCAGGATTGGCAGGGCTGTCCATGTGTAACCTTTCGCCGCAATACAGCAGGAAAAATCATGGCGCATAAGTGACACCAACCAGCAAGTCAGTTGTATGTGGTCACGGAAGAGCTAAAATGCTTGAGAGGTTTGGAATTGTTACCCCCTGCCAGAAATCCGCTGGAATCACCTGATTCCAGCGGATTATTTTTGTTTTCTGTAACTTTTTCGTGAGGTTTATTTGTGGCTTTTAAATCTGACCCAGATTCTGACCCATACGGGAATTTTTCCGGACTGGAGAGGGCTATAAACTGCCGGAGAGGACATGTTCCATGGCTTTCGCCGCCTGCCGCTGGGCCGAGGTGGTCACGTGGGCGTAGGTGTCCAGGGTAAACCCGGCGCTGTAGTGGCCCAGCATACTGGACAGGGTCTTTACATCCACGCCGCTGGAGAGGGCCATGGTGGCGAAAGTATGGCGCAGATCATGGAAGCGAACATGCTCCTCAATGCCCGCCTTCGCCAGCAGCTTCCGGTTAATCCTGGACACCGCATCCGGGCTCCAATAGCCGCCGGTGCGGGGCGACGGGAACAGGATGGGGTTATCGGGGTGCTGTTCATGCTCCCGCACCAGAATGTCCACCGCCTGCTGGGACAGTGCCACCTTACGGACAGAGTTCTTCGTTTTCGGCTCCGTTATCACCAACTCCCCGTCGATCCGAGTGACCTGCTTGCTCACCGAGAGGATGCGATCCCTCACATTCAGGTCGTCCCACCGGAGGGCCAGCAGTTCCCCCCGCCGCAGGCCGCTGGACAGTTCCAGGAAGAACATGGGCAGGACGCCGTACTTCTCCGCCTCGCTAAGGTACACCCCCAGCTTCTCCGGCGGGATGATGGTCATCTCCTTTTTCTCCTTGGGCGGGATGCGGCAGTTGTCGCAGGGGTTGTACGGAATGATCTGCTCCTTGACCGCCTGCTTCAGTGCCGAGGACAGCACCATGTGGATGCGCCGCACTGTGCTTCCAGACAGGGCCATGTCGGTCTTTTTCTCAAACCGCTGCACCCGCCCTTTGGTTTTGGAATCGTTGTACATCTTTTGAATCTGGATGGCGGTGAGCCGTTTGAGTTTTACTCCTCCGATGGCCGGTACGATGTGGTTTTCGATCATGTTCTCATAGGTCTTTGCGGTGTTGGGGCGGATCACAGGCTTGCTGTAGGTTTCAAACCACAGCCTGCACCACTCCGCCACGGTGTAGTCCTCGTTGTGGTTCACCGGGATGCCCCGGTTGTCCCGGATGGCCTTTGCCAGTTTCTCTTTGCATTCGGCCTGCGTCCTGGCAGACACGCTTTTCTGAATGGCGCGGCCGGTGTTGGGGTCGATGCCTTGAGTGTATCGGCCCTCCCAGCGGCTGTTGGGCTTTTTCCGGATGCTGCCCTCGCCGTTTGCTCGTTTCTTTGCCATTGTTCATCCCTCCTTTGGCAACACAAACAAATACCACAGAATCTTTGAAATAGCCACTAAAATATTTCCGTTTTTTTGGACGACTGCTCATCGATCCACGCCATGAACTTATCACGGGGGACGATGATCCGGCTGCCCAGAGTGATGGTAGGGAAATCCTTCCGGTGGGCCACCTCATAGGCGTGGGCCAGCCCGATTCCCAGTACATCGGCTACATCCTGTACAGTCAGCATCAGGGGGAGTTCATTGAAAGAATTATACTTGGATCGTTTCATCGGATTCCTTTCTACCCTTCCGTCGAAAGGGATTTTATTCTTTGTTTTGCGGCTCATTTTTTGCGCCGCTTACATGGTCATCTCAGGCCACTGTTCCTCATGGTCATCCGGCTTGTGGCCCATAGCAATGCGCTTCTCTATGAGCTTCGCCGGCTCTTCCGGTCGATGTGCAGCAGGGCATGATCTTCAAAGATTCGGCTCATGTGATAGAGCAGCCGGGTGACCGCCAGCATCACAGAGGGCTGGTGGAGATTGTTTCTCTGCTCCAGGAAGAACTGAGCATACTGATTTCCCTGGGCGGCGGAGCGGCTGAACCACACCATTGCCTTGGCCTGATCCCGTGGCTGCCCCTGTCCCATTAGGTACAGCTTTCCCAGCATGTACTGGGCGTACTGGTTTCCCGCCTCCGCCGATTTGGTGAACCAATCCGCCGCTCTTGTGGTGTCCTTGCTGACGGTGTTTCCATCCAGATACTCTTTGCCCAGGCGGTAAGCGGCGAAGTGGCTTCCGTTTTCCGCCGCCTGTTTCAGCCAGCGGATGCCCTCGTCCGGGTCCCGCACCTCCCAATCGTCAGAGAGGAGCAGCTTGCCAAGGGAGTACTGTGCTTCCGATAACCCCTGTTTTGCCGCCTGGGTGAGCCAGTGCTTTGCCTTGCGGTTGTCCGGGATCAGCAGAGGGCCGTCCCGGTAGAGCTGCCCCATCCGGTATTGCACATAGGCATCGCCGCACTCCGCCACCTGCTCCAACTTCTCAGCCGCCCGGTCACGGTAGTCCAGAGAAATGTCCTCGTTCCGAATGATTCGCCACAGTTCCCGCCAGGCATTGGACTCACGACGCGCCGGTTCCGGCTCGTCGTGCTCAGCCAAGTCATCATCCTCGAAGGAGATCGCACCCAGACGGATGCGCTCCGCTTCCTGGATGACAGCGTTTTTGATCTGCCGGAACTCTTTCTCCTGGGACAGCTTTTTCTTCTCTCTGGGCTTGTCGTGGCAGTAGCTGTCCACCTCACTTTGGAGAGCGCACCATTGTTCGTAGCACTCACGGACCTCTGGCAGCTCCTCCAGCTTGTCCACTACCTCGTCCACGGTTTTCTTCACGGACTTGGGGAGGTAGCCATAGCATTTTTTGCCCTTGACCGTTTCCAACTGTCCGGCCAGCTGCTCCATCTTCTGCTCAATCTCAGGAGTCGTACAGATGCTTCGTGTCATCTCCTGGGTGAGCTGCCGGATCGCACGGCGAGCCTCCCGCACCAGTTCATCCCTCGACTGTGACTTCTGTTCGTAGGTGTGGAGCATCTCCTGTTTGAATATCTGATTGGTGAGCACGGATTTGATGTTGCGGATACCATCCCGCGTAAGATATGCCTCGCCTGTCACCGTCGACCACGCCATCATGTGGATATGGGGATGCTTGCCCTCATCGTGGAAGGCAGCGTACCAGCGGAAGTGGTTCGGTTGAATATTCATAGCGGCAGCGATTTCATTGCGATTTGCTCGGAGCAGGTTCCGCCACGCTTTGGCGTTGTCATAGCCAAGACGCGCAGCGTCCTCACGCTTCAGTGAGAGGATATGCGTCCACACATTCCCGTTGTACTGGTCCAGTTCCTGCATGGCCTGTTCCAAATTCACAGTCTCCTCATCACCAAAGAGCCCGTGGTCACCAAGCCGCTCCGCGCGAGGCCGGGTGGCGATGTACTTCATGTAGCCCTCTGTTTTCTGTAGTGCTGACCAGTTTTCCTCCAGCGCCCTAGTGATGAGCGAGGAGGCATTGGCCTTGGTAGGCTTGGTTTCGTAGCCGGAGAATTCATTCAGCTCTTTGACATTCGGAAAATATTTCACCAGTTTCGTGATGAACTGCTCCTGCTTTCTGGTTGGCGGACGGTCATCTGGGAGCAGTTCCACCCGCTCCACCCGGGGAAGTGTCTTAATATAATCCCGGAGTGCGGCCATGTGGGCACCGGAGTCCGTCAGGCCGGGGACCACGACGTGCCGCACCCACATGGGGACATCCGCCCGGCGCACGGCTTCCACGAAGTCCCGGGGCCGCCGGATGTCACCGCCGGTGAGGGCGTGATAGTTGTTCGGATCTTCATGCTTGACGTCAAACAGCACAAGGTCGGTGTGGGCCAGAATTTCTTGATAATTGCCGCACCCGGCTCCGGCGGTATCCAGGCAGGTGTGAATGCCGTTTTCCTGGAGCCTCCGCAGCATCTCGGCAAGAAATTCCGGCTGCATCAGCGGCTCTCCGCCGGAGAAGGTCACGCCGCCTCCTCTTGCAAAATAGGGGCGGAAGCGCAGCAGCCGCCTTGTCAGTTCTTCGGCGGTGATTTCGGTGCCGCCGGTCATGGGCTGTGTGTCAGGATTGTGACAATAGCGGCAGCGCAGCGGGCAGCCCTGCAGAAACACAACCGCCCGAACGCCCGGGCCATCTACCAGACCCATGGATTCCAGGGAATGAATTGTTCCGGTCAAAGAAGTCTCCCTTCTGCCCGGGCATAAAAAAATACCGTCCGGGCTGCAATGTGCGCCCAGACGGTCGGCATTTTCAGAATCATACTCCATGTGGTCTCCCACTTCCGTCAGTCATATGATCTGAATTCAACATACAACAACGGCGGAAGGAAAGTCAACAGGGGAAAGAAAAGGTAATACCATTTTCTCTGTTTTGACAGAATTTATAGACATTTTGCGGCGGTTGTTGTGCGGATTGGGGAGGAATTTGAAGGAAAAGACGCCGGTTTTGTGAAAGGTCAACCGCCCAATGTGACATCTTGCTTTTGATACCACTCCAGTGCCTGAAAAAAATCCTCAGGCTGAAAATCAGGCCATAGCCGGTCTACAACAAAGAAGTCGGCGTAGACGGACTGGACAGGCAAAAAGCCGGATAGCCGGCGCATTCCGCCCCAACGGATTACCAAGTCAACGCGTGAAATGTCATGGGAATGGAGCTGGCTGCAGATTTTCGGACGATTCTGGCCGGGAGAATGCAACTTGGCAAGATCCCACTCCCATCCATAATTAACAAGGAAATTGACACGAATGCCGCCGCCGTTTAGGTCCGTTCGAGTTGTGTAAGGCAGCAGCTCCTTGGGAAATGTAGGTGCATCTTTATCACCGACTACAAGGAGTGAAACAGGGTCAGAGGCAATGAGATTCACAGCCTCAACACATGCTGAAGAAAAGGCCTGGACTTGCTCCGGAGGCCGTCCGCAGTTATCGGTTGTGAATCCATAATAAGTGATTTCCTGGATTCCGGCGTTTCTTGCCAGTCTCAATAAGTCCAGCCCCGGTGTTAAACCATGTGCGTAGCCGTCCTTTTTTTGTAATCCTGCGCGTTTGGCCCAGCGTCTGTTTCCGTCTGGAATAATTCCAATGTGCTTTGGAATTCGCATACGATCACCTTCTTTCGGTTTAGTATGCGCGTTCCATAGGAAAATGATACATCCCAAGATGAAATTGGCGGACCTTGAAAATTCTGCTGATGAAGCAAGGATATTGTTTCTCTATCATGCATGGTGTGCTTTTAGGAAGAAAGCAAGCAGGAGCAAGAGAAAATCATTTCTCTTGCTCCTTGCGGATTGCTGCTGATAGAAATGGAAAATCCAACTGTAGTCCCGACTCGGATCATGTGACTTGGCAAGCCCTCGATGCTCAGTGCAGTATGAAAGCTTTTAAAGAAGCCAGTTATAGAAGAGCGTATTTGAAGCTCGGCACGGGGTATTTAGGCGGGGAAGCAGAGACACAAGCGTATTGCGGCAAAAAAGCCGAAGCAGGCAATATCAAGCTTGCTTCGATAAGGGTTCTGTAATAAACAAAATCGGAGTGGCGGGATTTGAATTCCACACCTGAAAGATTCAGCCCTGTTTTCAGGGTTTATTTTTTCTCAAAATACCACCAAGAAGCCCTTTTCGACTCCTTTTTTTCCGGTTTGTTATGACCGCCCCTGGTTCCACGTTGCGCCTTAAGGGAAACTCAAGGGAGAAATATTGCCAAGGAGGAGAAAGAACATGTCGCTTCAAAATCAAAATCCGGGTCTTGTAGATCCGATGTATGCGCTGCGGGAACCGGTTCTGTATCCGCAGCAGGGAGTTTGTCCGGTTGTTCCGTACACGCCTGATTACCAGCTCATGCAGGGGCTTCAAAATGCACAGACAGAAAATGTGCGCCTGAAGGAGCAGCTGAAGCAAAAAATTTTAAAGGAGGAAGCGTTCAACCATGTCATCAAGATGCATGGGAACGCCTATTTCATCAATTTGGCAAGCGGCCGGTTTGCGCAGGCGACGGAGTTCGTTTTTCGGAGTGTGGCCAAAATCATCTATGACCCGCTCTACGGGCGCAAAACGCAGTTACAGGTTGCGGTAAGTTCCCGGGATGAGCCGGGGCTGATTGACTGGGAGGACTTCTGGGCTGACAAGAAATGGATCGCGTTTCTGGAACAACTCAGTCACTCAGAGATCAAGACGTATCGCTCCGTAAAGCGTGTGGCCCTGCTGTTGCGGAGCGAGGCCAATACGATCATGACGCAGACCATGGTTCCGTATCTGGCCGGTTGGCGTGAGATGGATGGCAGCCGTCTCTATTACACCTTTTCTGATTTTCGGACCAGCGCCAGGAATGGCATGCCGGAATTGTATGCAAGTGCCTGCAAAGACCTTCCGGCCAATGCAAAGGCTGCGGCAGAACGGTTTGTGCATCGCTTTGCCCCGGTGCAGAATCAGTCGCTGCGCTCCTTTTGCATGATCTGGATGCACATGTCATTTCTCCAGACGCTCCTTTTGGAGCAGGGCATCCATCTGACCAAGATCCCGGTGATTCAAACGGAAAATCCGACGGTGCAGGCCTACCTGCGCAGCGTACTCACCGTTTCACCGACTGGTGTACTGAATACGAATGTGTCCCCTGAGGAGTTTTCACGGGCACTTCTTTCCTGTAAGGATCAGCCGAGTGTGATTTTACCGGCGAAATTCGGGAAGAATGCCACCGAAAATATGGGGATGCTGGATCAGGTGATATCCAGCGGAACCGTGATCTTAAAAAAGAGAGCGGCCATATTGGGGCAGTGTTCCCTTGGGACACTGCCGGTGCTGCTTTCCGATGGAGACGGCATCATTTGCTCTTATGGAATCCCGATTGCGGCGGAAGCAAGGTACTTTGATCTGCATTCGTGTGCGGCCGCCGCAGTAGAGATGTCCTCCATGGCGGACTACTGGACTGCATTTCTGGCGTACACCCACCGGCACCTGGAGGAGTTGAACTGCTCACTGAAAGATCGGATGGCCGAAGCTCTTTCCGATTCCTCAGACCGCGAATATACCGCAGAGCACGCCCAGGTATTGGGTGCAATGTGGGGCGTTGCAGAGTTCATGCGGGCGTTTATCCGGGAGATATCCCTGAATGCGGCTGCAATTTTGGATGATCGCTGGCTGGAGGATACGATTTCCTGGCTGGAGGAGGGTGACGCCCAGTACACAGCGCCTGGAGGACTGGCGGACGCCTTTTTTGCCACCGCGAGACAGGCAATCTGCCAGCGCAGATTTCCGTGCTATCGGGTGGGACAGATTTTGCCTTCCATTCCTCGGGGTGCCATTTACTTAAATGGGGAGGAGATCTGCCTGGATAAATGCGCAATGGAGCAGATCTGCGAGACCGCCGGCCTTCAGATCAACGCTGTTAGGCGGGAGCTTTCTCAACAGGAATATTTTATCGGAAAAGGGGTCAACAGTCAATCCTACCAGACCCGGATTTCCTTGCGCTGCGGGGGAGGGGAGCCTCGCTTGCTCCGCGTCTACAAGTTCCGGCGGGATTGCTTTGAATATTTGGGAGAACCGCTGTTGTTTCAGGAGGTGTAAGGAGTATGGACTTTACGATACAATTGGGGGCTTCCCGTATGGGAGCAGAGCTCATCTGGAGTGGAAGCTCCAATTCCCACCTGTATGCGTCTGGCCAGAGTGGCAGCGGAAAGAGCTGCTTCTT
>ENA-ORSM01003026-ORSM01003026.1-human-gut-metagenome-genome-assembly--contig:-NODE-3026-length-10986-cov-3.070167_pt1 | contig 10986 bp, 12 predicted proteins | sample MGYA00241903_ERZ509170 | MGnify/ENA primary metagenome ERZ509170 (study PRJEB26280, sample SAMEA2338784) | human gut metagenome | biome: human gut; feature: human-associated habitat; material: faeces...
CAGGCCTGCCGCGCTTGCCCTCGGGCCTGGGCCTGGCGGCCCTGGCGGCGGCCCTGGCGGCGTTCCACTCCTCGCAGCGCACGGCGTCGAGCGCGTCGTTCATCCACTGGACCACGTGGAAGGGGTCCATGACCCACCTCGCGTTGGGGCAGCGGCGCTTGACCAGCTGCCTTATCCACCTCGCGCCGTCGGCGGTCACCACCTCTATGGCGCGCCTCTGCTCGCGCGTGAGCTCGTCGAGGAACAGGTTGAGCACGTCCTTGCCGGTGCCCTCGTGCGCCCAGATGAGGCAGCCGCGGTCGTGGTCGACGACCACCGTGACGTACTTGTGGCCCTTCTTGTACGACGTCTCGTCGATGCCGATGCGGCGCACGCCGTCGAACCTCGAGGCGCCGCGCGCGGCCTCCAGCTCGGCGTAGACGCGCCTGCACACGCCGCCCACGCTGTGCCACTCGACGCGGGCGAGCTCGGAGACCGCCGAGGCGGTGCAGCGGACCGCCAGCCACGCCACCCAGTCCTCGAAGTCGCGCGTGAAGCGCGCCCCGTGCCGCGCCCAGGGGACGGCCTCGGTGCGCACGCCGTGCTCCGGGCAGCGCACCCTGCAGGGCGCGTACTCCAGGTAGCAGGCCGAGCGCGCCAGGTCCATCGCCCTCCACAGCCTGGGGGCCCCGCGGTTCGCCATGTCGTAGAAGTCGCAGGCCCTGCCGCATACGGGGCAGCGGCGCTGCTCGCGCTTGTAGGGCCGGACGCTCACGACGATGCGCTCGGCCTCGATGCGCGCGCCCAGGACGACCGTGCGGGCCAGACCGAGGGCGAGAAGTAGTAGACTCTTCATGCGTCACACCTCTTCGGTTGTCTGAATTTGGCTTAGCAATCATAGGCGGATGACGCGGAAACGGCCCCTCCCGGGGCCGTTTCAGTTCCAGATCGTTGTTTTCGCCCGCTGAGCTGGGCCTATGCCGGAATCTCTCCCACAGAAACCACCGAAGAGCCCATTATTCCCGTATGAAATCGGCACCCCTGAAGCCCCGTTCGAGGAATAATTGCGCGCTAAAATACAGCAAGATACACGGCGTTATTCGGCGGCATTCGGGGTTGTCGAAACTGCGGAAACCGATTTCCGCGTTTCTTTATTCCCGTTTGTTGACCTGGGCAAATACAATTGAAAAGGGTTTGAATCCGCCTCGCAGTTTCAACTCAGTTTCGACCGTTCGAAACCGGCCTTCGGGGGACCCGAATTGTGAATTATTCCCGCAGGGCCTAATTATTCCCGTACCGCCGAGTACTCCGCTGTACCGCCCAGTAGGGATAGACGGGAATAATTGGGTCGTTTTCCCAGGTAGAGATACAAAAAGAAAGCCCTCGAACCAGAGGGTTCGAGGGCTGTTATTCCCACTATTTCGCTGGTGGCTTCGTCCTGCGGCGATGCCGAAACAGTATCAGGCGGTACTCGGCAGCACCAAAACGCGAGTTCAGAAGCCAGTTCCCGTTATTCCCACTCCCGTTCGCAATTCGTACCATAGGTAACTAAGAATCACTTTTCGTCACTCAAAGCACCATTAACGATAACTTGAAACGGATGGATTGGTACCCAAAATATACCCAATAGCAAAATCATGCTTTTAGATAGCCGTTTTTATATCTCTCATCAACCGGGTCGAAATCACTCCCATAGCCTCCATCAAGGAGCAGGGAACCGTTATCTTGTTTTATGCCGTGTGGTGTAAAACGGCTCATCCACTCAGACGGGCCAGGTCCATCCGGGTCGTATTTGTCTTTCCAGGTCTCGAAACCATCGATTTCTTCCCAGCCCGCGCTCTCATAGTTCCCATCAAGTGCGGTGCACCACTGGTCGAGCACCTTCTCGATCGATCTTTCTCGAGCCCTCAAGATAGGCTCGCCGTCAATTAGTTCTGGAATCAGCCCACGATCTGAGGCCAACTGGAACAGAGCATGAGCCGATTGAACAGGTGTACCGAAATCGAAAAACGTCAGAGAGCCCTCGGTAACGTCGAGCGCGTCGGCAATACCCCTTATGACGGAGCGTCGCGGCAAGCGGCGTCCATGCTCGTAGCTTCTGTAGACCCCTTCTTTCACGCCAATTCGTGCGGAGAAAACAGCCTGCGTAACCCCAAGTGCCTCGCGAATGCCCTTGATTTTGCGGCTGAAGCAGTGCGCCTCCCATGATGGTATCAACTCGTAAGAGCCTTGATCTTTGCCGCATTCGAATCGAGAAGGGAAGTCTTGGGGGTTATAGTCTGCGACATAGCAATCTTTCCACAGCTCGTAGCTCTCCCTACTGATTTTTTCGTCTCGGAGCCCGGCGTACTGATAGCTCCATTCATCGAAGAACTTCTGCATGAAGGCATTGGTTGGCTTGAGGCAAGTAAAGCGTTCATCCTGGTACGGGGCAAGACTGTAGACATCGGCCAATTGGAAAAGGGAGTTGGCGAAAACGCTGGAGACACCGAAATCGTAAAGGCGAAGGCATTCAGGCCTTACGTCGAAGGCCTTTGCCATCAAATTGATGTGTTCTTCGTTCGGCAGCGCTTTCATGAGCTCATAGTTCCGGACTGCGGATTCGCTCACGCCCATGCGGTTCGCCACTTCGGCTTGTGTTAAGTGGCGGAGGAATCTGAGGCCTCGTATTTTTTCGGACAGCAAATGGGCGTGCCAGCGCTTGCTAGCCTGTTTGTCGGATTCGTCCCTGACGATGCCTTTTATGGTGTCTAGCGGCGCCATTGGTGCATGCACGCTCCTCCCATCATTTGTGATTGCCTCTGATAATTGATGTCGAGAATAGTAACAGGAGAATTTTGTTGCTACAACCGAAGAGTTATGTTACGGTACGGAACAGCAGAGAAATGTTGCACTATAAACAGCGTCTCACTGCGGGAACTTTGACAACCGCATATCGCACCCAACCGTGACTAATAAGCAGAAAGGAGGAACGAACCATGAATAACAAGATGGTCAACGCGGAATACGTCATGAACGCGCTTGACGTAAGCAAGAACACCGCTTACCGCATCATCCGCGCACTGAACGCCGAACTTGAAGGCTCGGGTGCGCGAACCATCGCAGGGCGCGTGAACCTCACGTACTTCGAGCAGAAATATTTTGCTGTCCCAGATGGAAAGGAGGCGCAGCATGGCGATTAGCAAGGAGCCCTCAGGTACATACGAAGTGCAGACATGGTACAAGGACTCGCTCGGCAAGCGCCATAAGAAGCATAAACGCGGATTCAAGACCAAGGCAGAAGCTCGCAAGTTTGAAGCTGAGTTTCTGCTCAAACGTGATGGCTCACCGAAGATGACATTCGGAGACTTCGTCGACCTTTACGAAGCCGATCGCAAGCCGCAGCTCAAGTTGAATACCTGGCTGACCAAACGACATATGATTGACAGCAAGATCATTCCGTTCTTCAGTGACAAACAGCTGGACTCTATCGAGCCCATCGACATCCTGAACTGGCAAAACTCATTAAGGAAGATGGTTCAGCCGACGACGGGCAAGCCCTACTCTGACACGTACATTCGCACCATCAACAACCAGCTTTCCGCCATTCTGAACCACGCGGTCCGCTACTACGGGCTTTGCGAGAACCCGATGAGCCGCGTCGGCAAGATAGGGAAGCCGCATCCGCCGGAGATGCAGTTCTGGACTAAAGAGGAATACCTGAAGTTCGGCGATGCCGTGGCAGACAAGCCGATGTCGTTTGCGGCATTTGAGGTCCTTTATTGGACCGGCATCCGAGAGGGAGAACTTCTGGCGCTGTCGCCGGAAGACTTCGACTTAGACAAGAACCTGCTCCGTATCACCAAGAGCTATCAGCGGCTTCAGGGCGAAGACGTTATCACGACGCCGAAAACGCCCAAGTCGAACCGCACCATCGCCACGCCGGCGTTCCTTGGCGAAGAAGTGGCCGAGCATATCGAGCTCTATGGCGTTCAGCCTGGCGAGCGCTTGTTCCCGGTCAGTAAGTCCTATCTTGCCAACGAGATGCAGCGCGGTTCGAAGCTGGCAGGCGTGAAACGTATACGCATCCACGACCTTCGACACAGCCATGTGAGCCTGCTCATCGAACTGGGCTTCTCCGCTTTAGCAATCGCAGACCGCATGGGCCACGAGGCTGTGGATATCACATATCGCTATGCGCATCTTTTTCCGTCCGTTCAATCCGACATGGCAAGAGCCCTCGAGGCAAACGAAGGGAGGAAAAACAAATGAGCGAGAAGCTCCTCGATCAGCATGGTCGCCACCGCAACGTGACCGTGGCCTTCCGCGTATCGCGTGAGGAATCGGACCTGCTGAACAGGCTGGTTACCCTGAGCGGCCTTACCAAGCAGGACTACATCACGAGCAAGCTGCTTGACCGCGAGGTAGTCGTGGCCCCCAGCAGTCGCACACGCAAGGCCCTGCGCGACGAAATGCTCGCCGTCTATCGCGAGCTGCGTCGTATCCGCGACGGTGCGGATATCAGCCCAGAACTTGAGGCGATTGTCTCGGCAATCGCTGCAGAGTTCATCGGGTTTAATGCGGCAAACGGAAAGTCCGATGTTGAGAAGGAAGACGACGTCATCGAGTCGATGACCCGTAAGTAAGGAAAGAAAGGTGGTGCTTATGCACATCGCAGAAAAGCGGCAGGAACCGGTATCGCCCTGGAAAGTGAAGCCGGCCCCCACAGCGAAGACTATGGTAATCCATCTTATTCAGGAGGGCTACCATGGCAACTAGTGACCACTTTGCATTGGAGGCTCAGCGGCTGCTCAAAGCGCATGGATTCGAGCGCTGGCCGACAGAGGAAGAGCTGCTTCGTTACCTGTTCAAAGTTGAGGACAAGATTGACGTCCTCGCCGACATGCTTGGCTACCGCATCGCACCTGATGTTCGCGGTCGATTGAAGGTCTGGCTCATCAACGGCGGCGATCGCCGTGGTTGCTAAGCTGGAATCCATAGGGGCCCAGGAGCTCATGGAGGAGGTCATCGAACCTCCCACCTGGCTGGTGGAAGGGCTTCTTCCCACGAGTTCGACCAACCTGCTTTGTTCGCCGCCGAAGTTCGGCAAATCCATCTTCTGCTTGCAGCTCGGACACTCGGTCGCAACTGGGCAGACCTTCCTCAATCGCAAGACCGAACAGGCCGGTGTCGTGTACCTCTGCCTTGAAGACCAGCACTACCGCCTTCAGCGCCGCCTCTGGGCGCTGGCAGACGAAAGCACGGATGACTTCCGCCTCGTCAAGCAGGCGGCGACGCTTGGCACGGGCCTTATAGATCAGCTTAACCAGTATCTCGACGAGAGGCCCGAAACGAGACTTGTCATCGTGGATACCCTGCAGATAACCCGCGACCCCGGAGCCGACTATAGCTATGCGGCTGATTACACAGACTTGCGCGCCTTCAAGGCACTCAGCGACAAGCGTGACGTGTGCACTTTAATCGTCCATCACTTGCGCAAGGCCGAGAGCGCTTCGGACCAGTTCGCCGACATTAGCGGCACCACCGGCATTAGCGGCGCGGTTGACGGAATGCTCGTTATGAAGAAGGAAAAGCGCAGCTCGAGCGATTGCTGCCTTTCGGTGACGGGCCGCGACGTTGAGTACATGGAGATCATGCTTCGCCGTGAAGGCATGCGCTGGTCGTTCGTTGAGCAGCTCACTGAGGCTGAGGCCTTCGAAGCAACCATCCCCGATGAGGTCAAGGCTGTCGTAACCTGGCTTGCCGAAGGCGTCTGTCGCTGGGAGGGCAGCGCCACGGAACTCATCGAAGCCCTGCACATCGAAGATGTAACGCCTGCGGCTTTCGGGAAGCGCCTTTCGCAGCATCATGAATGGATGCGCGACCATGGTGTTCTTTACAACATGCGAAGGACCGGAAGCAAGCGGCTAATCGAGCTCATGCTTTTGCCGGAGTAAAAGCAATGACGGGAGATGACGGGTATGACGGCTTATCTCGGTGCCTGATAAGCCGTCATACCCGTCATTGCCGTCACAGGTACATTAACTAACACAAGTAAGGAGAGGCTCATGTCTAAGGAAATCACTCGTTTCGCCATCGCCGACGGTCGCGTCTTCCAGATAGGTGTTGGCGAAGAGGACTGGGTCGTCGTCAATCCCACAGGCGCCTCGCGTGCGCAGAGCGTCTGCGTTATCAATGTGCGCAATGCGCCTAAGGAAATGCCCATGTTCGTGTACTTCGTCGCAGGCAAGGAGGTTTGCAATCTGCGCCGCGACCCGGATCTCGACGCCATCGACCAAGCCATCATCGATGTTTGGCCGGAGTACGAGGCTGTTATTCGTCAGCGCGTCGAGCCCGTCTTTAGCGAGAGCGGCCGGCTCGTCAATGCAGACGCATGGGCCAACAGCCCGGAGCCCGGCTATTTCGACCCATCGGCCATGCCCGAATACTGGGCCGTAGACGTCGACGAATAGCACCAATGCAAAGGCGCGGATGACGACTTCCGCGCCTTTCTTTATATGAGGGGAGAGCCAATCATGGCAACAAAGAAGAAGGTCCGCAGCCTGCGTGTGGACAGCGTTCTCGATGCGCGCATAACCGCCTATGCGCAGGCTGTGGGCATGAAGGATTCCGAAGCCGTGCGCGATCTTGTGGAGAAGGGCCTCGCCTGTGAGGCGCTCAGCATGTTCGCAACGCCCGTCGGTAGGCTCATTCGCGACGTTATCGAGGCAGAGTTCAACCTTATGCGCGAGGAGATGGACGAGCACAGCAATCGCCTGGAGGAACACGTCGCCCGCGTGGTATCGCGCGGCACCAAGGCGAGCCTTGCCACGCAGGCGCAGCTCAACGACGTATCGCGTGCCGTCATCCCGGCATGGAGGGACGTACCTGCAGCCGATCTCTGGTCGCACTACTCCCGCATGGGCGGTGAGCTGCAGGCAGGCAAATCCTATGCCGACGTGAAGAACGGCGGCTAGGCAATGCCAGGCTCGAAGGTGGTGGTCAACCACCAGGTGATGCTGAGAGGGGCGACCAGCCACGGCGCCGTCGGGCGCAGCCGGCTGCTCTACATCGCCAATCGCCCCGGCGCGGTCGCCCTGAAGACCGACGACGACCTGCGCATCGAGCGCGAAAACGAGCGTATGGCGAAGCTCGGTTACGTGGCGTTTCGCCCGGGAAGCGTTGCCGAGCCCAATGCAGGGCATGCCCTCTTCGATGCTCACGGGGTGCCGGTCCGCGCCGAGATCCAACGCGAGCTCAAGGAGACCGAGTCGGCCATCATCACGAGCGTCGTCTCCGTTCGCCGCGAGGACGCCGCCGAGCTCGGGCTCTCGACCAAGCAGGATTGGGAAAGGCTGCTGCGCTCGCAATGGCCGAATTACGTCGAGTCGCTCGGCGTGATGGCCCCCGAGAACGTCCGATGGGTCGCCGCTTACCACATCGGCGACAAGTCGGGCATTCCCCATTGCCACGTGTTCACTTGGGACGCATCGGGCCAGTTCGATTCGCTTCTGCCCAAGCAGCGAATGGCCCGGGCGAACGACGACCTGCGCGCTTTCTTGCTAAAGCCGCAGCGCGAGGAGCTGAGCCTCGTCAGAACCCAGGCGCGCGACGAGCTCGTGTCGTCCATGCGCAACATGCAGCTGACCGACGGGCAGGTGCGAGCCATAGCGCAGGCCCTCCCGGCAGAAGGCTCGCTCAAGTATGCCAAGCTCGCCAAGTTTCATCCCGACGCCGTGAAGCCGGTGGATGAAGCGGTGGCGGAGGCATTGAAATCGAATGCGGACATGGCAGCCGTCGCCAAGCGCTACCGCGCCGCCGTCGTGGAGCATGGCGAGCTGAAGGGCCTGACCGGCGATGCGCTGCAGGCCCATATCGCGGCAGCGGACGCCGACCTGCGCACGCGCCTGGGAAACGCCGCCATCGCCAACGTCAGAAACGATCTGAACATCGAGCCCCATCTGCAGCGCGAGGCAGTGGAGATCGATCTGCGGACCGAGGTCCCCATGCTTCCCTCCGACAGGAAGGCGGTGCAGGCGATAGCCGAGGAGCTCGAGAGCTGCCTGAGCCCCTCGGAGAGGAACTCTCTGATTGCCGGAATCACGCAATCGGCCAAGGGCGAGGCCCTGCCCGACGAGTCGCGCTCGGTGCTGAAGAAGGTTCCGTCGGCCGAACACATTGCATCGCAGGCGCTTCCCATGGCGACCGCAGGCGTCCGGCTCCTTGCACCGGCGATTGCCCAGGCGACTGAGGACGGGAAGAGCGACTTCGGGGACGAGTCGGCAAGCGATGCTCTACACACTGCGACAAGGATTGCGGCGGCGGTACTCGCGCGTGCGCTGAGCACCGAAGCCCAGCACGCCCGCCCCCGCGATGAAACTGAAAAACATACCCAAGATAGACTGAAGGGAGACGAACATGAGGAAGATGAAAACGTACAACAAGCTGCCGAGTCCGCTTCTCGAGCTCGCGGCTTGGCTGGCGGTTATGGAAACCGCCGCTTGGATTGCCGTCGAATGGCTCTGGCCCGGTGTGAGCGTTGATTTGGTCATGCCCATATTAGAATTGCTCGCAAGGTCGATGGGGCAGAACGCCGCCTCGTTCCCCTTGCCGGGCGTGGCGCAGATGCACATTGCCCTCGGCATCGCATCCGCTGTTGCAGCTGCAGCCCTTGCAATCGACTCGTCGCGCCGCTTCCACAACGGCGTCTGGGCCGGTGAGAAGCCCTCGGCAAACGGCTCATACGGCTCCAGCAGGCTTCTGAGCCGCCCTGCCGAGCTCAAGCGTGCGTTCAGGCTGCGCCGTAAGGGAAAGCCGGGCATCTCCGGCCTCGTCGTCGGCGGCATCGGGGCAAATGGCGACGCGGTGTTGGTCGACGACATCACCCATGCGCTCGTGTTGGGTGGCACCGGATCAGGCAAGACAACCAGCTGCCTTTTGCCGTCGATCGTGAACCTCATCGACTCCGAGGCTTCCTTCATAGCGCTGGACCCTAAGGGCGAGCTCCACGACGTCACCGGCGCCTACGCCGAGAGAAACGGCTACAAGCGGGTTGTGATCGACTTCTCCGATGCGCGCACGAGCGACGGATGGCTGCCGCTGCAACCCGCCATTGACTGCGCCAAGGGCGCGAACGGCCGCACGCCCGACGAGCTGGCAGGCGAGATACGCATCCTCGCCGACACGCTCGTACCCGAGAGGCGCGAAGCCTCGCAGATATGGACGCAGGCTGCGCGCATTCTGTTCAGCGGCGTCGCCGCCTTCGTGGCCGAGTCGCCCAGCGTGCCCGACGGCGCGCGCAACCTTTCAACGGTTGCCGCGCTTGCTGCAATGGAACAAGAGGATTTGCAGAAGATCGTCGAGAAGCTGCCGGCAGGATCGTCGGCGCGCCTCGCGCTCGAGGACGTGGCCTTCTCGCCCGCCGAGACCTATGGCGGCTTCCGCGTGAACCTGGCCACCGTGCTCAACGTGTACGCCGACCCCGCCGTGAGCCCGATGCTCGCGCGCAGCGACTTCTCGGTGGAGGACTTCCTGGAAGGCAAGGTCGCGCTCTACGTGCGCTTCAACAGCTCCTCCACCGCCTACGACGCGCTCGTCGCCGCCTTCGTGGCACAGACCATGGACGGCCTTCGCCGCCTTGCCGAGCGAGGGTGCGGCGGGTCGCTGCCGCGCAAGGTCTACTGGATCATGGAGGAGTTCCCGCAGCTGCCCAAGATCGCGGGGCTGCAGAAGTCGATCAGCATCATCCGCAGCCTCGGGATGAGCCTCGTGCTGGTAGCCCAGGATCGCAGCCAAGTCGAGGCGACGTACAAAGAGGATGCGCCTGCGATATTCAACAACCTCGATACGACGCTTTTCCTCGCTGCAAGCGATGCTAAGACATGTAAGCACTACTCCGATGCGCTGGGCAGCTACACCGTCGAAACGCGCATGCGCTCGACGAGCAAGGGCGCGAACGGCGGCGGCTCGAGCGAGTCCGTGAGCTACCACGAGGCAAAGCTGTTCCGCCCCGAGGACCTGGCCAAATGGAACTGGTGCGCAGGGCATCTCGTCATCAAGGGCGGCAACGCCTACGCCTGCAGTTCTCTGCCCATATCCAAGACCTTCGCAGGCGACGCGTTGGGCTTGGGCGGCAAGGAGCCCGATGCCGCGCTGCGTGCGTCGCTTGCCCCGGAAAGGGCGGCTTCCAACGACGAGCCCGCGCAGGTCTGGCGCTTCTCCGATGATGCGGACGAGAAGGTCGAGGCCATCGCCGATGCGATAGCCGAGACGGCCGACCCCCGCTTCCTCTAGCTGCCGGCGTCTGGCCTCTTTGGGTTGCGGGCCCGCCTCCCGGTCTGAAGCCCGAACGTTTGCACGGCTGGCCACGGGCGCAAGGCGCGAAAAACTTTTCCCTCCGCTGCGTTCCGGGAAAACTTAGGGCCTTCGGTTTCGCTTTTTATCCTTGCGACCGAGGCGCACGCCGTGCGCTTGCCGGGCCACAGGGCCCGAAAGGCGGGCCCCGAAGCCTAAAGGAGGCAGGCACCATGATCAGCAAGCTACAGGAAAAGGCCCTCAGGGCATCGGTCGCGTTCATCGAACGTAAGGGCCTCGACATTCTCGACTCCGACCCCGGCAGCGGCTACGCCGACCTGGTGGCGCTCGACGACGGAGCGCTCGTGTTCATCCACGTGACGTGCAGCGCCGACGAGGACGGCCGGTTCCCCGAGGAGCCTGCGGACCGGGAAGCGGCGGAGAAGGCCGCCGCCGAATGGCTCCGCAAGCATGAGGATGCGCCTGCGGACACCAGTGTCCGATTCGACGAGATCGCGCTGGTCCTCGTCGGCGAGAGAAGGGCGCTCCTGCGCTATCATACCGACGCCCTGGGAGGGCTCGCCTCCTAAACGCCCGACCCGGGCAGGCTCGCCTCGGCGGGCCTTTTTGCTGTGAGCCGTTAATTTCCCCGCCGGGAATCGAGAAGGCTCACGCCGCCTTCTCGAGCTCTTTCGCTCCCAAGGATGCTCCTTGGGGAAACCCCTCATGGCTTCC
>ENA-ORSM01003032-ORSM01003032.1-human-gut-metagenome-genome-assembly--contig:-NODE-3032-length-10966-cov-8.384108_pt1 | contig 10966 bp, 7 predicted proteins | sample MGYA00241903_ERZ509170 | MGnify/ENA primary metagenome ERZ509170 (study PRJEB26280, sample SAMEA2338784) | human gut metagenome | biome: human gut; feature: human-associated habitat; material: faeces...
CGCTGTCGTTTCCGGCGGCCAGACCATGAACCCCGCCACCGAGGATATCCTGGCTGCCATCCAGAGCGTGCCTGCCAAGACCGTTTTCGTCCTGCCCAACAACAAGAACATCATTATGGCTGCCGAGCAGGCCCAGAAGCTGGCTGACCGTCAGGTCGTGGTCCTGCCCACCCGCACCGTGCCCATGGGCATCACCGCTCTGCTCAACTTTGACCCCTCTGCCAACACCGAGACCAACACCATCAATATGATGGCTGCTGCCGACAAGGTCTCCACCGGCCTCATCACCTACGCCGCCCGCGACAGCGAGTACGACGGCAAGCGGATCAAGAAAGGCGAGATCATGGCTCTGGAGAACGGCAAGATCGTCTCCACTTCCAACGACCTCGCCAAGGCCACCTATCGTCTGGCACGCGGCATGTGCAAGAAAGATTCCAGCTTCGTCACCATCATCTCCGGCTGCGACGTCTCCGACGAGGAAGCCGAGAAAGTGACCGAGCTGGTCAAGGCCAAGTGCCCCAACCATGTGGAAGTCAGCCACATCCGCGGCGGCCAGCCTGTCTATTATTATATGATCAGCGTGGAGTAATCCTCCGTTGCATTGCAAAATCCCCGGTACAGAGTTTCCTGTACCGGGGATTTTTGTTGCATTTAGAAGAAACTCACCTGACTGCTCTCCGGCAGGTCACCCAGAGCGCCGACCTGGCGCAGGCGGTCCAGAATGGCACTGGACACACCGGAAGCCTGCTGCAGCTCTTCCATGGAGAGGTACTCCTCCCCGTGGATGGTGGAACGCTCCAGCGCGTCGGCTGCCGCGCCGCCCAGGCCTTTCAGCGACGAGAACGGCAGACGGACCTTGCCGTCCTCCACGATGTAGTGGGAGCCCCGGCTCTTGCCCAGCTCAATGGGCAAAAACTCGTAGCCGCGCACCAGCATCTCGTTGACCAGCTGCAGGCTGACCAGCACGTCTTCGTCCTTGGCGTTCTTCTCCTCTTTCAGGCGGCGCTTCACCTCGTTCATGTGGGCGCGGGCCACGGCCGCGCCACCCACGGCGGCCTCGTAGTCGATATCATCCCCACGGACGGTGAAATAGACCGCATAGAACGCCTGCGGGTGGTAGATTTTGAACCACATCAGCCGGATGGCCGACATCAGGTAGGCCACCGCGTGGGCCTTGGGGAACATATACTTGATCTTGCGGCAGCTCTCAATATACCAGTCCGGCACATCGTGCTCCCGCATGGCCTCTTCCCAGCCATCTTTAAAGCCGCCCTTGGCCACCTTGCCCTTACGGACAGCCTCCATGATGTCGAACGCCATCTTGGGCTCCAGCCCCTTGCGGAGCAGGTAGAGCATGATGCTGTCACGGCAGCCAATGACCTCTGCAATGGTGCAGGTGCCGTTCCGGATCAGCTCATCGGCGTTGCCCGTCCAGACGTCGGTACCGTGGGACAGGCCCGAGATCTGGATCAGCTCGGAGAAGTTCTTGGGCCGGGCCTCCACCAGCATTCCGCGGACAAAGTTGGTGCCCATCTCCGGGATGCCGAACGTACCGGTCTGGCTGTCGATCTGCTCCGGCGTCACGCCCAGCGCCTCCGGGCTGGTCAGCAGGCTGTAGACCTTGGGGTCGTTCATTGGGATGGAGTCCACCGGGATGCCCGTATATTCCTCAAAATATTTGTAGAACGTGGGCATATCGTGGCCCAGCTCGTCCAGCTTGAGCAGCGTGTCGTGCAGATACTTGAATTCAAAGTGGGTGGTCAGCAGGCCGCCCGCCACGTCGTCTGCCGGGTGCTGGATGGGACAGAAATCGTAAATTTCGTAGGTGTCCGGCACAACGACCATGCCGCCGGGGTGCTGGCCCGTGGTGCGCTTGACGCCCGTGCAGCCCAGCGTGAGGCGGTTTTCCTCGGCGTGGTTCACGGTCTTTCCCCGCTCTTCCAGATACTTGCGGACATAGCCGTAAGCGGTTTTATCCTGGATACCGGAAACGGTGCCCGCCTTGAACACGTTGGCCTTGCCGAACAGCTCTTCCGTGTAGCGGTGGACATTGGACTGGTATTCGCCCGAGAAGTTCAGGTCGATATCGGGCTCTTTGTCGCCGTAGAAGCCCAGGAACGTCTCAAACGGGATATCATGGCCGTCCACCAGCATCCGGGTACCGCAGTGGGGGCAGTTCTTGTTCGGCAGGTCAAAGCCGTCGTCCACGCTGCCGTCGGTGATGAACTCACTGTGCTTGCACTTGGGGCAGCGGTAGTGGGGCGGAAGGCTGTTGACCTCCGAAATGCCGGAGAAGTGGGCCACAGCCGAGGAGCCGACGGAACCACGGCTGCCCACCTGATAGCCGCCTGCGTTGGAGTAGGCCACCAACTTGACCGCGATGACGTACAGCACCGCATAGCCGTGGCCGCAGATGGAGTCCAGCTCCTTTTGGAGCCGCTTTTCCACGATCTCCGGCAGTGGGTCACCGTAATCCTCCTTGGCCCGCTTCCAGGTGGCGTCGCGCAGCTGCTGCTCCGCGCCCTCGATGCTGGGCGGATAGGTGCCCCGCGGGATGGCCCGCACGGTGTTATCAATACTGGCCGCCACCTTGCGGGGGTTGGTGACCACGATCTCGTAAGCTTTCTCTTTGGGCAGATAGTAGAACTGCTTGAGCATGTCCTCCGTGGTGCGGTAGAACAGCGGCGGCTGGTTGTCAGCGTCTTTAAAGCCGTTGCCCGCCTGCAGCACCGAGCGGTAAATGGCATCCTCCGGCTCGGTAAAGTGGACGTCACCCGTGGCGATGACCGGCTTGTGGAGGTCTTCGCCCAACTGGATGACGGTGCGGTTGAAGTCCTTGATGACTTCTTCGCTCTCCACCTTACCCTCCCGGACCATATAGGCATTGTTGCCCAGAGGCTGCACTTCCAGGATGTCGTAGTAGGACGCGATCTTCTTCAGTTCCTCGTAGGAGCGGCCTTCCACAATGGCGCGGTAGAGCTCGCCTGCCTCGCAGGCCGAGGTCAGGATCAGGCCGTCACGGTACTTGTTCAGCAGGCTGCGGGGCACACGGGGCTTTTTGAAGAAGTAGTTGACGTGGGCCTCGCTGACGATCTTATACAGATTTTTCAGGCCCATCTGGTTGCGCACCAGAATAATGAGGTGGTAGTATTTTTTCTTCAGCACCTCACGGTTTCCGCCCAGGCCCGTGTTGATCTCGCTGGCCTTGGCCACCTGCTTTTCTTCCAGGTCTTTGAGCATCACGCAGAAGATGCGGCCCAGGGCCCCGGCATCCTCGCAGGCACGGTGCGCCTCGTAGGCAGGCAGCTCCAGATGCTTGTTGATGGTGCCCTGCTTGTAGTTGTGCAGGCCCGGGTACATGGCCTGCGCCATGGTCAAGGTGTCGATATAGGTCGGTTCAAACTCGATGCCGCTCCGCTTGGCCGCTGCCCGCAAAAAGCGGATATCAAAGGAGTGGGCGTTGTGGGCCACCAGAATGCGACCATCTGCAAACTCCAAAAAGGCTTTCAGCGCCTCGGCCTCGCTGGGGGCGTTGTCCACCATCTCGTTGGTGATGCCCGTCAGCTCGGTGATCTTGGGGGTGATGGGCTTACCGGGCTTGACAAAGGTGTCAAACTCCTCCACCACTTCCCCGTTCCGGACGATGACGCCGCCGATCTCGGTCAGGTACTCCACACCGGGGTCCAGGCCTGTCGTCTCGGTATCAAAGACGCAGAACTCCCCGGTCAGCGGCTCATCTTTCACACCGTAGACGCAGGGGATCATATCGTCCACAAAGTAGGCCTCACAGCCGTAGATGAGCTTGAAGTCAGGGTCTTTCTTGTGGATGTCATCAGCGGCCAGCATGGCCTCCGGGTAGCCCTGACAGACACCGTGGTCGGTAATCGCAATGGCCGGGTGTCCCATCCGGTGAGCCAGCCGGACGATGCCGCCCGGGTCACAGAACGCGTCCATACTGGACAGCTTGGTATGCAGGTGGAGCTCCACCCGCTTGACCGGGGCGGTGTCCTCCCGCTTTTTCCGCTCCACAAACAGCACATCGTAGGGATACACGATGTAGTCGTGCTCGTATTTGTCGTAAGTGCAGTCGCCCTTGACGATGACCGTCGTCCCTTTGGGGATGCTCTCCCATTTGGAGCAGTCCTCCCCCTCCTGTGCACGGACTTTCAGATTGATGGAGCCCGTGTAGTCCGTGATGGAAACGGTGTAGATTTTGCGGAAATTGCCCTTGACCTCGGTAAAGAAGACATCGCCCCAGATCATGCACTTGCCGCCCTCGCCGCCCAAATCTTTGAGGGGGGTGAGGTTCTTTGGGGAGAACATCTTGCCGTGGAAAATGGTCACGGGCTTGTCCGTCAGGTCCAGTCCCTCCACCTTGATGGAGGGGGCCGTGTTCTTCTTCTCAAATTTGACCACCGGCGGCGCGATCTTGCGCTCCAGCTTTTCTTCCATCTGGCGCTGTTCCGCCTCATCCACCGCGCTCTGCAGGGTCACTTTGGGCTTGACCCCCGTATGGGTGGCTACCCGCTGGGCCAGCAGGTCCTCAAAACCCATCTCCTGCAAAAACTTGGTGCCGTGGCAGACACCGATGCGGATATTCTGGCCCGTAATGCTGATCTTGCACCGGTCCAGAAAGCCGTTGATGGGCACGCCGTCCCGCTTCATCTCCTCCATCAGCTCCCGCAGGGCAGCTTCGTCCATGGAAGCGTAACCGAAGAGGTTCTCAATTTTCAGTTCAAAGCCCTCATAGCCCGGCTGCAGCGAGGCCAGCAGCCGCGCGCACAGGCCTTTGTCCAGCGGGGCGGCGCTGCGCAGGGTAAAGATCACCTGCCTTTCCTGCCGCAGCATCCGGGCGCGCTCCACAATGACCTGTCCAAAGCAGGATGCAAACGCCGGGTCTACCATAAACTGCGGCCAGAGCTGGGAAACGAGTGGTGTCACAGTGATACTCCTTTGTGTTGGGGAATAAACAGCACAAACTGCCGCGCCCGGTTTTCAGGCGTGGCAGTATTGCTTTATCATGATTGCTTACAGCTTATAAATCTCATCCATGAACTGATCGAGGATGTTGTCACCCGTCAGCTTCTTGATGGGCTGGCCGTGGATGAACAGCACCGCCTCGCCCTTGCCGCCGGCAATGCCGATGTCGGCCTCGCGGGCCTCACCAGGGCCGTTGACAACACAGCCCATAACGGCCACCTTGATGGATTTCTTATAGCCCTGCAGACGCTTTTCCACCTCGTTGGCGATCTCGGTGCAGGGGTACTGGGTGCGGCCGCAGGTGGGGCAGGTGATGACCTCGGGGCCAGCCACGGGGAAGCCCACGGCGCGCAGGATGTTGTAGCCTGCTTCCACTTCCTTCTCGGGCTCGGCGGCCAGCGAGACGCGGATGGTATCGCCGATGCCCTCCAGCAGCATCCCGCCGATGCCCATGCCGCTCTTGAGCAGACCCATCTGGTAAGTACCGGCCTCCGTCACGCCCACATGCAGGGGGTAATCGGTCACGGCGCTCAGCTGGCGGTAGGCCTCCATCATGCGGGGCACATTGGAGTTCTTGATGGAGATGACGATGTTGTTGAAATCGAACTTCTCCAGCAGGCGGACATGGTACAGAGCGCTTTCCACCATGGCCTCGGGCACGGGCGCGCCGTACTTTGCCAGGATGTGCTTTTCCAGGCTGCCGCCGTTCACACCGATGCGGATGGGGATGTTCTTCTGCTGGCAGGCCTGCACCACGGCCTTGACCCGGTCGTCGTCGCCGATGTTGCCGGGGTTGATGCGGATCTTGTCCACACCAACGTCGGCGCAGGCCAGCGCTGCCTTGTAGTCAAAGTGGATATCCGCCACGATGGGGATGTTCACCGCGTTCTTCACGGCCTCGATGCACTTGGCATCCGCCGCGCTGGGGCAGGTCACACGCAGGATCTGGCAGCCCGCCGCCTCACAGCGCTTTGCCTGGGCAACATTGCCCTCAATGTCCTCCACGGGGACATTCAGCATGGTCTGCACCGCAATGGGGTTGTTGCCGCCAATGGTCACATTGCCGATCTTCACTTCTCGTTTCAGCTGCCGCATGGTCGTTTTCCTTTCCGTATCACATTGCCCCGGTAATGAGCCGGAGGATATCGTTGTAAGTTGCAAAAATCATCAGCCCGAACAGCAGCGCAAAGGCTGCCACGATCAGGCCGCTCTGGATCTTTTCGGGCACGGCATGGCCGGTCACGCCCTCAATGAGCAGGAACACCACTTTGCCGCCGTCCAGCGCCGGGAAGGGCAGCAGGTTGAAGATGCCCACGTTCACGGTGATGAGCGCCAGCATCTCCAGCAGGTCCTGCCAGCCGTAGCTGGCGGCCTGCCCGATGGCCGTTACGATGCCCACCGGGCCGGAGAGGTCGTTGATGCTCTCCCGCCCCCGCAGCAGGTCGGAGAGGGAGACAAAGATGATGCGCCCGTAGTAGAGCACACTGTTGCCCGCCTCTTTCAGCACGTTCAGCGGTGTTTTTTTGATGCCGTAGACTGTAAAGCCCAGGCTCATGTGGGTCTCGCCCTTGTCATCCTGCCAGGTGTCGAACTGCACACCGGGCAGCTCCACCTTTTTGCCGTCCCGCAGAACGGTGAAATCGGCGGTGTAGTCCTCGGTGCGCATCAGCTCATAGAGGATATCGTTTGCCACAAAGCAGCGGCGGCCGTTCACCGCAAGGATCTTATCCCCTGCCTGCAGGCCGGTCTGGCCGCAGAGGGCGTTTTCCTCCACCTGATAGAGGACCTTGCTGGTGATGGGCTCGTTCTGGGCGGTGATGAGGATGGCCATGACCACAAAGCCCAGCACAAAGTTCATCCCGGCACCCGCCAGCATGATGAGGGCCCGCTGCCAGACAGGGGCCTCATTCAGAGGAATACCAGCAGGCTTTTCCTCCTCAGGGGAAGTCTCCGCTATGCCAAGGGCTCCCCTATCAGGGGAGCTGCCGCCATCGGCGGCTGAGGGGTTTGACCGTTCCTCCGCCTGCTTGCTCTCGGGGCTTTCCTCCCCTTCCAGCGCCACAAAGCCGCCCACAGGCAGGGCGCGGATGCTGTACTGGGTGCCCTTGCGCACCCGCTTGCACAGCACCGGCCCCATGCCGATGGAGAACTCATTGACCTGCACACCGCAGAGCTTTGCCACCATGAAGTGGCCGAACTCATGGATGGCGATCACGGCGCTGAACACGAACACCGCAGCAATAAAGGTGACAATAAAAGACATCAGTTCTCCTTACAGGTGCGCTCTCACAAAGGCGCGGGCCATCTTGTCGCACTCATACACATCGGCCAGGGTGTAATCGCCGCCAAAGCTGTCGCTGTCCACAACAGCCTCCACCAGACGGCCGATATCGAGGAAGCCGATCTTATCCTCGAGGAAGAGCTTGACTGCCTCCTCATTGGCACCGTTGGCGGCGCAGGGGCCCAGACCGCCCTTCTTGATGGCCTTTTTGCAGGCAGCCAGGCAGCGGAAGGTCTCCTCGTCGGCCACATCGAAGGTCAGCAGCTTCAGGGTGGTAAAGTCCAGTTCGGGCACCACACCGGGCACACGGGCCGGGTAGGTCAGGGCGTACTGGATGGGGATGCGCATATCGGGCACGCCCAGCTGGGCAATGATGGAGTTATCGCTGTACTGCACGGCAGAGTGGACAATGCTCTGGCGCTGCACCACGATCTGGATCTTCTCGGGGGGCAGGCCGAACAGCCAGACCGCCTCGATCAGCTCCAGGCCCTTGTTCATCAGGGTGGCAGAATCAATGGTGATCTTGGCACCCATGTTCCAGTTGGGGTGCTTGAGGGCATCGGCCTTGGTCTTGCCCCGCAGCTCCTCGGTCTTCATCCCGAAGAACGGGCCGCCGGAAGCCGTGAGCAGAATCTTGGTCAGGCTCTTGGCGCTCTCTTTATCCTGCAGGCACTGGAAGATGGCGGAGTGCTCGCTGTCCACGGGCAGCAGCTTGACGCCGTGCTTTGCCACCGCCTGAGTGACCAGATGGCCGCCCGTGACAAGGCTCTCTTTGTTGGCCAGCGCCAGATCGTGGCCGCTCTCAATGGCGGTCAGGCTGGCACCCAGACCCGCGATCCCCACCACGCTGTTCAGCACCACATCGGTGCCGTCCATGGCGGCCAGCTCTTTCAGGCCCTCGGGGCCCACCAGCAGCTTGGGCGCGTTGGCACGTCCGGAGAGGGCCGCGTCCAGTTTGGCGGCAGCCTCAGGGTTGGTCATGCAGACGTACTTGGGGTGGAATTCCTCCACCTGTTCGAGAATTTTATCCACGTGGCTGTGGGCCGAGAGGCCAAACACCTCATAGCCCTGTGCACGGATGACATCCAGACTCTGGGTGCCGATGGAACCGGTGGAGCCCAGAAGCGTAATTTTTTTCGACATAAAAAGCTTCCTCCTATGGTTACTGATAGAAGACCGCCGTGATCACCATGGTGACGAACGGTGCAATGAACATCACACTGTCAAAGCGGTCCAGGATGCCGCCATGGCCCGGGAAAATGGTGCCGTAATCCTTGATGCCGCACTGGCGCTTGACCACGCTGGCAAACAGGTCGCCATAAATGCCCAGCACCGCCGCCACACAGGCCAGCAGCGCAATGACAACGTACATCGAAACACCGATGTTGGAGCGGGTAAAGGCCTCCATCCGGTCCGCCGCGATGGAATAAATGAGGGTCGCCGCCACGCCGAACACCATCGTGCCCAGCACGCCGCCAATGGCACCCTCCACGGTCTTTTTGGGGCTGACCACCGGGCAGAGCTTGTGCTTGCCGAACGCGCGGCCTGCAAAGTAGGCGCAGGTATCGCCGCCCCAGGCAAAGCAGAGGATGAGCAGGATGAAGAAGACGGCGTCATAGCCGTACTCCTCCACGGGCAGCAGCTCCTTGAGCCGGATGAACGAGTAGAAGCAGAAGATCACAATGCCCGAAAACATCGCAAGGCCGCTGGCTTTCTGGTAGCTGATGGTCCCGTTGCGCACCACCAGATAGATGGCATAGAACAGCACCACCAGGAACGAGGCGGGCATGACCAGACGGCGGTAGAGCTCATAACTCGACAGCATGACCAGGAATGTGTATGGCACCAGAACCCCAAAGAGCGGCCAGCCCTGCTTCTCAAAACCGAGAGCCGCGTAAATTTCATGGAGGGCAATGAGGGTGATGGCCGTGATGACCAGATTAAAGATCAGGGTGTCAAACGTGAACAGAACGCCAATGAGGACGACGATGCCCACAACGGCTGTGATGATTCTTGTTTTCATAGGGTTTTGTTTCTCCTTTGGAAATCTGCCGGGGCGGCTTTTGTTCAGATGCCGCCGAACCGACGGGAGCGCTTGTTGAATTCCGTGATGGCGGCGTCCAGGTCGTCGCGGGTGAAATCAGGCCAGAGAACATCCATCTCTACCAGCTCGGAATAGGCAGCCTGCCAGAGCATGAAGTTGGACAGCCGCTTCTCGCCCGAGGGACGGAGGATGAAATCCGGGTCTTTCTGGCCGGTGGTATACATGGCGTCCGACATCATCTCCTCGGTGATGTCCGCAGGCTGGAGCTCCCCGGTCTTGACTTTCTCGGCCAGCTGCCGGGTCGCCCGCACGATCTCCGGGCGGCCGCCGTAGTTGACGGCAATGTTCAGGGTCATGCCCGTCTTGTGAGCGGAGTCTTCCTCCAGCTCGTTCATCAGCTTCTGGAGCTTGGGGTCCAGCGCGGCGCGGTCGCCCAGGAACTTGATGCGGATGTTGCGGTCCTTATAATTGAAGCCCTTGAGCAGGTACTCGCCAAACAGCTTCATGATGGCGCTGACTTCTTCCAGCGGGCGCTTCCAGTTTTCCGTCGAGAACGCGTAGAAATACACCGACGAAACCCCCAGCTCCTCGCAGTAGTTGGCGATGTCCTGGAAGACGGCGGCACCCTTTTTGTGCCCGGCCGTGCGGGGCAGGCCCCGCTGCTTGGCCCAGCGGCCGTTGCCGTCCATGATGATGCCGATGGACAGGCCCTCGGCAAATTCTTTGGGATGGTTCATGAAAGATCCTCCTGCGTTTGCGGAGAGGGTCTCCCCTCCCCGGGTCTGGAAAAAAGTGCCGCGCACCTGTTCCAAGCGCACGGCACCTCCTGTTTTTCGTTTACCGCGGCCGATCAGACGGACATGATCTCTTTCTGCTTTTCTTCAACAGCGGCGTCAATGTTCTTGATATACTTGTCCGTCAGCTTCTGGACATCCTCTTCCATGGTCTTCTGGGTGTCCTCGGTCAGCTCACCGGTCTTCTTCATCGCCTTGGCCTTATCCATGGCCTCGCGGCGGACATTGCGGACAGCCACCTTGGCCTCCTCGCCCAGCTTGGAGACTTCCTTCGCCAGCTGCTTGCGGCGCTCCTCGTTGGGAGCCGGGAAGTTCAGGCGGATGGTCTGGCCGTCGTCAATGGGGGTGATGCCCACATCGCTGGCCATGATGGCCTTGCTGATGGCGCGCAGCAGGCTGCGGTCCCAGGGAGTAATGGTCAGGGTGCGGGCCTCGCTGACGGCCACGGATGCCACCTGCTGGATGGGAGTGGGCGCACCATAGTAATCCACGCTGACCTTATCCAGCACAGCGGGGTTTGCGCGGCCTGCACGCACAGCGGCCAGCTCACGGTTCAGATGCTCCACAGAGCTCTTCATTTTCTCTTCAAATGCCTTGGTGTTGCTGCTCATTGTCCTAGTCTCCTGTTTCTTATCATTAACCAGCCAAAGCGCGGCTGGTTCATTCTATGATGGCGTTCGGGATATTATCTCAGCCCTCGTAGACCAGCGTCCCCACATTCTCGCCCTGCACGGCGCGGGCAATGTTGTCCGGGTCGGCCAGATCAAACACGAGGATGGGGAGCTTGTTGTCCCGGCAGAGGGTGGCGGCAGTGCCGTCCATAACAGCCAGACGGTCTTCCAGCACCTTGGTAAAGGTCAGGGTCTC
>ENA-ORSM01003036-ORSM01003036.1-human-gut-metagenome-genome-assembly--contig:-NODE-3036-length-10955-cov-5.259083_pt1 | contig 10955 bp, 4 predicted proteins | sample MGYA00241903_ERZ509170 | MGnify/ENA primary metagenome ERZ509170 (study PRJEB26280, sample SAMEA2338784) | human gut metagenome | biome: human gut; feature: human-associated habitat; material: faeces...
TGGGAATGGGACTTTCCCTGGGTGTTGCGGTTTCTCTCGGACTTGCGATGGTGCGGGTACTCACAGGGATCTCGATCCTGTGGTTTCTCATTCCGGGATACGCGATCGCGTTGGGAATCTCGTTTTTTGTGCCGAAGATCTATACAGCGATCGCCTTCGACTCCGGCGGTGTGGCGAGCGGTCCCATGACAGCTACCTTTTTACTGCCGTTAGCGCAGGGCGCCTGTGTGGCGGTGGGCGGCAATTTAGTCGCAGATGCTTTCGGTGTGGTAGCAATGGTAGCCATGACACCGCTGATCACGATCCAGATATTGGGAATGGTATATCAGTTAAAGCAGCAGAAGAGCGGTGCAGGCGTATTTGCCGGTGCGGCGGATGCATTTGGTGCTTTGGATGAGAATGCCATCATTGAACTGTAGGAGGTGTGCCCATGAGTGAATTATATATGATGGTCACCATCACCAATCGTCAGCTGACGAGGAAATTCGTGGAATGCTATAAAGAAAAAGGCGCACAGGTCGGCAGTGTTACCGTCGGCATGGGAACCGCGGCGAATGAGATCTTAGATTATTTTGGACTGGACGGCATGGAGAAGAGCGTATTGTTCCATCTTGTCACAGATGCTTCCTGGCGGCAGATCAAGGCTGCTCTGCGTAAGGCTACTATTTCCAACGAGATCGTTCCTGTTGTCTGCGGCTCTTCTTACAAGAACCGTGGCGTTCAGAAACTGTTGGATGCAATCGTTGATTATATGCCTGCTCCGACCGACGTTGCGGCCATCAAGGGCACCAACCCGGAGACTGGCGAGGAAGAAGATCGCACTTCTTCCGATGATCAGCCGTTCTCTGCACTGGCATTCAAGATTATGACTGACCCGTATGTCGGTAAGCTGTGCTTCTTCCGCGTGTACTCTGGTACCGTTGAGGCTGGCACCACTGTTTACAACTCTGTTAAGGATCAGGACGAGCGTATCGGCCGTATCCTGCAGATGCATGCAAACAACCGTAAGGATATCGACATCTGCTACGCTGGCGATATCGCCGCTGCTGTTGGTCTGAAGAACACCACCACTGGTGATACCCTGTGCGATGAGAAGCATCCCATCATCCTCGAGTCCATGAACTTCCCCGAGCCGGTTATCCGCGTTGCCATCGAGCCCAAGACCAAGGCTGGCAGCGAGAAGATGGGTATTGCCCTGTCTAAGCTGGCTGAAGAGGACCCGACTTTCCGTACCTGGACCGATGAAGAAACCGGTCAGACCATCATCGCCGGCATGGGCGAGCTCCACCTGGAAATCATCGTGGACCGTCTGCTCCGCGAGTTTAAGGTCGAAGCTAACGTTGGCGCACCTCAGGTTGCCTACCGTGAAACCATCCGCAAGGAGGCTAACCAGGAAACCAAGTACGCACGTCAGTCCGGTGGTAAGGGCCAGTATGGTCACGTTAAGATCAAGATTGAGCCCAACCCGGGTAAGGGTTATGAGTTTGTCAACGGTATTGTTGGCGGCGCTATCCCGAAGGAATACATCCCCGCTGTTGACAACGGTATCCAGGGCGCGATGAAGTCCGGCATTCTGGCTGGCTATCCCGTCGTGGATGTCAAGGTCACTCTGTGGGACGGCTCCTATCATGAAGTTGACTCCTCTGAAATGGCGTTCTCCATCGCCGGCTCCATGGCATTCAAGGATGCTATGAAGAAGGCTGATCCCGTCATTATGGAGCCTATCATGAAGGTTGACGTTGTTGTTCCTGACGAGTATATGGGCAACGTCATTGGCGACTTGAACAGCCGCCGCGGCGCGATCCAGAACCAGGAATCCACCGATGGCACTGCCCGTGTCACCGCTATGGTTCCTCTGTCCGAGATGTTCGGTTACGCTACTGACCTGCGTTCCAAGACCCAGGGCCGTGGCCAGTACTCCATGGAGCCGGCTGATTACCAGCAGGTTCCCAAGAGTGTTGCAGATAAGATCATGACCGAGCGCAATAAGGGCTGATTCTGCACAAATTCGCGCAAAATACTTGATTTTTCTTGAAAAATCTAGTATGATAGCCTTACAACAGGCTATTTTATCTGTTTGAATTAAAGGAGGATACTTCCAATGGCTGAAAAGGAAAAATTTGACCGCTCTTTGGAGCATGTCAACATCGGTACCATCGGTCACGTTGACCACGGCAAGACCACTCTGACTGCCGCTATCACCAAGGTTCTGGCTCTGAAGGGCGACGCCGATTTCATGGATTACTCCAGCATCGATAAGGCTCCTGAAGAGAAGGCTCGTGGTATCACGATCAACACCGCTCACGTTGAGTACCACACCGCGAAGCGTCACTATGCCCACGTTGACTGCCCGGGCCATGCTGACTACATCAAGAACATGATCACCGGTGCTGCTCAGATGGACGGCGCTATCCTGGTTGTTGCTGCAACCGATGGCCCGATGCCGCAGACCCGTGAGCACATCCTGCTGGCTCGTCAGGTTGGCGTGCCCAAGATCGTTGTGTTCCTGAACAAGTGCGATATGGTTGACGACGAAGAGCTGCTCGACCTGGTCGAAATGGAAGTTCGCGAACTGCTGGACAGCCAGGATTTCGACGGCGACAACACCCCGATCATCCGTGGTTCCGCTCTGAAGGCTCTGGAGAGCACTTCCAAGGATCCCGATGCTCCGGAATACAAGTGCATTTGGGAGCTGATGGACGCTGTTGACAGCTACATCCCGACCCCGGACCGTGCTGCTGATAAGCCGTTCCTGATGCCCGTTGAGGACGTTATGACCATCTCCGGCCGTGGCACCGTTGCTACCGGTCGTGTTGAGCGTGGTACTGCTCATGTCGGCGATCAGATGGAAATCGTTGGTCTGAAGGAAGAGAAGCTGACCACCACCATCACTGGTCTGGAAATGTTCCGCAAGAGCCTCGAGTTCGCTCAGGCTGGCGACAACATCGGCGCTCTGCTGCGTGGTATTGACCGTGACCAGATCGAGCGTGGCCAGGTTCTGGCTGTTCCCGGCTCTGTTCATCCCCACACCACTTTCGATGGCCATGTTTACGTCCTGAAGAAGGAAGAAGGCGGCCGTCATACCCCGTTCTTCAACAACTATCGTCCTCAGTTCTACTTCCGTACCACCGACGTTACCGGCATCATCACCCTGCCCGAAGGCACTGAGATGTGCATGCCCGGCGACAACGTTGATATGCACGTTGAGCTGATCACCCCGGTTGCCATGGAAGAAGGCATGCGTTTCGCTATCCGCGAAGGCGGCCACACTGTTGGTTCCGGCGTTGTTTCCAAGATCGAGAAGTAATTTTCGGCTTGTGATATAGCTTTCAAGGCTCCTGCTGTTAAGGCAGGGGCCTTTTTGTTGTGTACGACTTATGGGGCGGGGAGGGGGCAAAGGCCGGGTGTGGAAGACCAAGGAAGGCATCATGAAAACATCAGGAATTGTAGATAGGGGAGAGGACACCATTCGGAACTTTGAAAAAGTAGAGCAGGAGGGGACACTCACACCGCCCTACCTTGGGAAGGTGTATTTCAGGTCGCGGTTAAGGGGCAAGGGGTGATCTATCCCTAAGTTTTCGGAACGGTCAGGAACGCTTTCTACAGTACAATTTATAATGGGTAATTCTCAACCTCCAATTTTCCCTTCAAGTTTCCTCCAATCTCTGCCAAATCTCTCAACAACAAGCCAAACCGAAATGGCAAAAAATGCGCGATCACAATACCGGATGATTGGATTAAGAGATTGCAAAGAACATTATCGGGGTAAATGTTTAATCATTTGATAAAATCAGGAATAAACCATTCAAAAATGTTAATAAATACCGCCAAAGGGTCACCGCACCGCAACGCAAATAATGTGCGAAAAACAGGTTTCAGTTGATTCAAGGACAAAAATTTAGATAGAAACCGCTCTAATGAACTATGCAAATTCTGGCAACTGTGATATAATGTATATACCTAGATGTGTCGGAAAGGTTATCATTTGCGGGATCAAGGCATGCAGCCGGTACAACGTTTTGTCAGCCGCTGTGCCGGGGCCAAAAGCCCCAAAAGCAGGCCGCAGCCCGGCAAGGGATCGCCAGACCGAGGGGAGCACAACCAGGCGTTTTGCAATCAACACCTGCAAAGTGCCGCACATCTGCCGTACCACTTTTCACACAAAAGGGGAAAGTAGTAACACTTAAGGGAGGATAAAATTATGAAGAAAAACCTTCAGCGTTTTGGTGCATCCGTGCTGGCAGCAGCCATGGTGCCCAGAGCGTGGCGCTTCCCGCAGCAGCCGAAACTACCAAGATTGATTCTTCGGTAACGCAGTCTGTTGCAGCTAGCGCAGCAAGCGCGGCCAGCGCTGTGCAGTCCCTGCCCAAGTTCACCAGCACCGCAGACCTGATCAAGCAGACAGCCCAAACGCTGGCTGCCCAGGGCGAAGTGCATGAACTGGAGCAGGACGATGCCAAGCTGGAAGCGACTGCACAGAGCAAGGCGGGCATGAGCCTTGCAGCGTTGGAAAATGCACTGGCCGATGCCATGTACGCCAACGCCGCAGCCGGCAAGATCAACACCGAAGCCTATGGCCTGAACAAGGACGAGATGGCATCGGTGATGGCTGCCACCATCAAAACGTATCATCTGTCCAGCGCCGTTACCGACCTGGGCTATGAGACGAACGCCGCAGGCGTTGTGACCGCCGTTACCTTTACCGGCAGCTCCGGCATGACCTCTGCGATGGAATCCATGACCAACAGCGATGATGAAGTGATTGCGCAGCAGGCTGACAGCTACGCACAGGCTTACGTTGCTGAAAACTCCGATACCTTTGCGGCCAGCGCCGCTGCAGACGGCCATACCTATGGCGAGCCGAAATGGTACTGGAATGACACCAACCCGGAGCATGGCCACACCCATACCTGGAAGGAAACCCCCGATGGTTACTGGACCAAGACCGATGACGGCTGGGCTTACACCGCTGTGTATACCTGTGAAAAGGACGATGCCTACCAGAAGGTAGAAGGCACCGTAACCAAGGATACCACCGAGGCAAAGCCCGGCGTTGCCGGCAAGACCGTTTACTCTGCCAGCGTGCCCGCTGACAAGAGCCCGGTTAAGAAGGAATACAAGGAACCCACCACCCGCACCGACGACATTGCCGCCCTGCCCTGCCAGAACCATGCCGTGCCCAAGGATGCAGATGGCAACTTTGTTGCTACCTTCAACTGGGAAATGAAGAAGGTCGAGGGCGAGCTGGCCGCTGACTACAGCAACGCCCAGCTGTTCTATGACAGCGAAACCGGCAAAATTTCTGCCGGCGCTCCCGTTACCATTGACTGGGAATGCACCAGCGTCACCTTCAAGTGCGCTGTCTGCGGCGAAGAAATCAAAAACCAGCCGGTAATGACCATGCCGGTCAGCGTTGTGGTAGACCAGAATGACAATTCCGTCTACATCAACGTGGGCGGCACCCCGACCCTGGATACCACCTCCGGCGGCACCGGCGTTACCCTGGTGTCCGCAATGAAGGACGGCAACTGGTACGATATGCAGAACAACCCGGTTGACGCAAGCAAGGTGAACTTCACCTATCAGAGCGGCGACAACAAGGGCAAGAACAGCCTGCTGCTGTACGACAGCCAGAAGACTGCCGTGTATGTGGACGACCAGGGCAACCAGGTCACCAATACTTACGATGTCTCGACTGCGCAGATGAACTACTACTACTTCCAGCTGTCGCAGTTCAACCAGGACGAAGCAGAGTACTTCGGCGTGGTTGCCCCGTTCTGGACCTCCAAGGGCGTTCAGAAGCAGGGCGAGGATGGCAGCATCACCGGCACCATGGGCGCAATCAAGGTATTGTGCAGCATTGATCCGAACGATAATGTCCCGCCGACCACCATGGCATTCATGCTGAACATGCTGCCGCAGGCGTTCATGTCTTACGTCATGAACTATGGCGAAGCTCTGAAAGCCATCCGTGATGCAGGCTTGGCACAGGTTGCCAAGCTGGGTGACGCTGACTATGTCACCAAGCTGCTGGTCCTGCACGACTGGATCTCCCAGGTTGCAGAATTCGATATGGGCTCCATGGGCGATATCACCGGCGGCGGCAACAACGACCCCATCCAGACGACTGCTTTCGGTGCCCTGCTGGGCGGCGAGATCGGCGCTAAGGGCGTTGAGTATGGCTGCATCTGCCTGGGCTATGCAGCTGCATTTAACTACATGGTCCAGAATTTGCCTGACAACAAGAGCATCTATAAGAATGATGACGGCAGCTGGAAGACCCCCGATGAAGTAGGCGATAACGCTGTTGTTGACTTTGCCCAGATCCTGTATTACTGCGATACTTCTGATACCAGTGTTGCCGGTAATGCGTTCGGCGGCGGCATGTTCAACAACGTCCACTACTTCAACGCAGTCAAGGTCAACAAGCTGCAGGGCGACAGCAACTCTGCTACGATGACCACCGGCGAAGCCAACAAGAACTGGTACTATGTTGACGTCTGCTATGATGACGTGAACACCGAGTGCATGGCCCAGACCCGCGTTGAGAACGCAGGCGACCTGCGCCATGTCAACTTCCTGGTTTCTCCCTCCGGTCTGGAAGGCCGTTACAGCAAGTACTATGATTACATTGACTCGCTGTACGATGGCTACACCTACACCAAGAACAAGAATCCCGATGTGGATGATGACGGCAATGTTGTGCTGAACAACGGCAAGCCGCATTACTCTTACACCAAGGCGGAGAACAAGAACGAGACCCGTTACACCGATACCTGCTACGAGGATACCTGGTTCACCTCTATCTGCAGCCCCATCTACTTCGACAATAATTACTTCTATTACGTTGATACCACGACCAACCAGAACCTGTATAACAACATGCGCCGCCAGCAGTCCGAGAACGGCAACAACGGCAACTCTGGTTCCGGCAGCTCTGGTAACAACTCCCAGATGCAGCAGTTCATGAAGAAGATGCAGAACCAGGGCCCCGATACGCTGGAAGCACGTCCGCGTAATGCGAACTACTATATCCGCAAAGAGGATTCCAGCAGCAGACCCGGCGGCTTCAGCATGAGCAGCTTTACCAAGACGGATGACCCGTTTGATATCATCCTGATGTACTACAACGATCTGAAGGAAACCAGCAGCAACTTCAATGATGACGACAGCAATGCCAAGGTTCTGGCCGAAGCTGGCACCATCTATAAGATCGATACCAGTGCAAAAGATAAGCATACCAAGGTTGAAAACAACCTGAACACCGAGTGCCTGGCAGACGCTGCTGCAAAGCGGATCTACCCCGCACTGGTACACTCTACCGCACTGTATGATGGCAAGCTGTACTTCAACGTCAACAACGCCATCTACCGTATGGACCCGACCACTGGCGCAGTGGAAGAAGTGAAGGAATACAACACCGTCTATGGCGGCATTAAGCTGACCAAGGATAAGGACGGCAACATGGTTCCCGATACCCACTTTCCCGGCATGAGCATGGTTATCATGGATAGCGCCCAGGATACCAGCAGTGTGAAGTATCTGGGCACCTTCATGAACCATCCTCTGGCGGGCCTGACCCTGCGTGACAGCTACAGCTTTACTACCACCACCCAGCAGGGCCAGACTGTGATCACCGGCATCAACACCACCAAGGATCAGCTGGTCGTTTCTGTCGGCACCAACCTGTCCAACACCTATAAGGAACTGGTGGACGGCAAGGCAGAAGTCAAGACCGATGCCTCCGGCACTTCTTATGCAAACCGTAAGAGCTACAAGACCGAGTCCTGGAACTACAACCCGAGTTACAACCAGAACATGGGCAGCTCTGACGAGAAGAACAAGAACGAAGAGTTCATGTGGTGCGCTAACCTGGTTGAAACCATGCCGATGTCCGACATGGTCAGCGACCTGAGCAGCGGCGCAACCACCAATGTTTCCGTTGAAGCATGGTGCGATACCCCCGCTTACACCCAGGACCGCACCACCAAGTACGGCCTGACCAAGGGTGAAAAGAAGTACGCTGACGGCGCACTGCCCAAGGGCCATACCTGGGCTCTGGATGAGCTGGAAACCAAGTCCGTTGGCAACAATGTGTACCTGTGCTCTGATTGCCATACCGCAACCGAGAGCGTACCTCACACTGTAACCCTGCCGGAAGCAGTTCAAGGCGTTACCCTGACCCTGGGCACCACCAACAACACCTACATCAAGGACGATACCGTTACCCTGACCGTAGAAAAGGAAGGCACCGATATCGTTACCGTTACCGCAAAGAACGGCGATACCGATGTTGCTCTGACTGAAGTTCAGGAAGCAGCGCAGGACGAAGCCGCAGCCCAGGCTACCACCGAAAAGGCTAAGACGGTTTACACCTTCACCATGCCAGACGGCGATGTGACCATCAGCGTTACCAAAGACGCCAAGACCTATGAGGTCAAGCAGGCGGCAACCACCAACGGCAAGTTGGAAATCAGCCCGGCCACCGCTGCTGAGGGCGCGACCGTTACTGTTAAGGTTACCCCGGATGCCGGTTATGCCCTGAAGGAAAATGGCCTGAAGGTTACTTACACCGATGCCGACAACAAGGAACAGACCGTTGAAGTGAAAGCTGGCACCGAAGCCAACACCTACACCTTTGCAATGCCTGCTTACCCTGTCAACGTCAGCGCAGAGTTTGCTAAGGAATACAAGGTTACTGTGGCAGACACTGCGAACAAGAACGGCGAAACCAAGGTGAGCGCAACCGCAGCTGTTGAAGGCACCGAAGTTACCGTTACCGTTAAGGCAGCTGATAACTACCAGCTCAAGGCTGACAGCCTGACCTACAGCTACAAGAGCGGCGAAGATACCAAGACCGAAAAGCTGACCCCGAACGCAGAAGGCAAGGCTACCTTTAAGATGCCCGCAGCTGATGTCAAAGTCACTGCAGAGTATGTCGAAAAGAAACCGGAAGCCTACACTGTGACAGTGAACAAAGCTACCAACGGCACTGTAACCGCTGATAAGGAAACCGCCGCAGCAGGTGATACCGTTACCCTGACTGTTGAGGCAGACGAGACTATGTACTCTCAGGCTGTGCTGGCTGAGGACGGCCTGAAAGTTGCTGACAGCAAGGGTGCTGCAGTTGCATGCACCGATGGTGCTGACGGCACTTACACCTTCACCATGCCTGCCGACAACGTAACTGTCACCGCAACGTTTGAAATCGTTGCATATGGTGTTGAGGTTGCACCGACTGAACATGGTTCTGTTACCTTTGAGGGCGGCAAGAAGTACTTCAAGGTTGGCGAGAATGTTACTGCTACCTTTACCGCAGAGGCTGGATATGAGCTGGCTAGTGCTTCTTATCAGGAAGGCAACAAACCTACAGACATTACAGCCAAGGTTAAGGAAGCTAGCAACACTTACACCTTCACTATGCCTGAAAACTATGTGAAGATCGAAGCAACCTTCACTGCTGTTCAGCCTACTGAACCTACTGAGCCCACCGAACCCACCACTCCGGATGAGAACGGCGGCGACAACACCGAAACCGAGGCTCTTGAGGCCGAGGAGCGCACCGTTCATGGCACCGCTGAAAAGACCACCATTACCGCAATGGCTGTCTTTACCTGCACCGATAAGAACTGCGCAAGTGCACAGTTCGTGGATGCAACTGTAAAGCAGACCAGCGGCGTTACCACCGCTGCTGTCACCTTCAACGGCAAGGACTACACCGCCAAGTACGGCGAGAAGAACGGCTGGGTTGAAGAAAACGGCAAGAAGTACTGGTACGAAAACGGCGTGAAGCAGGGTACTGAGGGCCGCGGCAAAGAGATCTATGATCCCGATTCCGACGCCTGGTACTGGCTGGATGCTGTCCAGGGCGGCGCAATGACCGTCAGCAAGGACGTTTACCAGGAATCCGCCGCCGGCCAGTGGGCTGATAAGCCCGATGGCACCGGCAAGTGGGTCCGTTACGATGAGAACGGCCACATGGTCAAGGGCTGGCAGACGACCGATAAGGGCACCTACTACTTTGACCTGATCACCGGCGCTATGGCTAAGGGCGCAGGCGATATTGACGGTGTACCTTGCGCATTTGACGAGTACACCGGTATCGCTCTGGACGGCCAGTGGCTGACCATCAAAGGCGCTGACTTCTGGTACGAAAAGGGCGTTCGCCAGGGCCTGGATGGCCGCGGCAAGGAAATCTATGACCCGGCTTCCGACGCTTGGTACTGGCTGGATGCCATTGACCAGGGCAAGAAAGCCACCAGCAAGGATGTCTATCAGGAATCCGAAGCTGGCCAGTGGGCTGACCGCGCCGATGGCACCGGCAAGTGGGTCCGTTACGATGCACAGGGCCACATGATCAAGGGCTGGAGCACTGACAAGCGTTACTATTTCGACCCGATCTATGGCACCATGGCTAAGGGCGATGCAGTCATCGACGGCCGTACTTATCACTTTGATAAGAACACCGGCGTTCTGCAGTAATCCCACAGCCGAACAATGAGCTGTAACCAGCCCATTAACCCCTAAATAGAAATGCCGCAGCAGACGTAACAGTCTGCTGCGGCATTTTTGTATTTGTGGGCATAGGTTCGGTGAAATATTTGCCGGGCCAGTAGGGCGGGGGACCCCACCCCGCCGAAATACTGGGAACAATACACAATTAAAAAATTGCAATATACCTTGCTATGCCGTAGGGGGCGGCGTCCCCGACGCCCCGGAGGAGCGTATAAATTACAGGCCTTTTGTTGGTAACTGTACGGTAGGGCGGCCAGCCCATTGGCCGCCGGATGAGCCCAGTCACAAATCTCATTTATCAGGCTCTGCGCGAGGAACCACCCCTCACCGGCTTTCGCCGGAGCTCCCCTCTAAGGGGAGCCAGTATCTTACCCCATGATTGTGGTGGCTCCCCTGGAGGGGAGCTGGACGCGAAGCGGCCTGAGGGGTGGTTCCTCGCG
>ENA-ORSM01003053-ORSM01003053.1-human-gut-metagenome-genome-assembly--contig:-NODE-3053-length-10900-cov-2.593914_pt1 | contig 10900 bp, 7 predicted proteins | sample MGYA00241903_ERZ509170 | MGnify/ENA primary metagenome ERZ509170 (study PRJEB26280, sample SAMEA2338784) | human gut metagenome | biome: human gut; feature: human-associated habitat; material: faeces...
GTACTGCGCGGTCGATTAGCGGCCGAGACCTCGGGTGAACTTCCCAACATGGAGAATCGGCGTACCCGGATGATCCGGACCCGTGCAACCGTTCGCCTGGCAAAGATGAACCTTGTCCTTAACAATGTCCGTGGCACCATTACCCATGCAAACTCCTATTACCGTGATCCTTATGATAGCTTCGGTAATTTTGATTATGTTATGGCAAATCCGCCTTTCAATGTAGATGGCGTAGAACTGGATCAGGTTAAGGATCAGCCTCGTTTTAGTACCTACGGTGTTCCTCAGAACAAAACAAAAAGCAAAAAGAAGGATGCCAAAGAAACCGTTCCTAACGGCAACTACCTTTGGATCAATCAGTTTGCAACTGCGCTGAATGATACCGGTCGTGCTGCTCTGGTTATGGCAAACTCTGCATCTGATGCAGGTAACAGCGAAAAGGAAATTCGTGTAAAGCTGATAGAAAGCGGCATTATCAGCCAGATGCTAACGCTGCCGTCCAATATGTTTACCTCTGTCACGCTGCCTGCTACCCTGTGGTTCTTTAATAAGGCGAAAGTAAAGAAGAATGAAATTCTGTTTATTGATGCCAGAAATATTTTTACCCAGATCGACCGTGCGCACCGCAAATTCTCCGATGAGCAGATTCGAAATCTCGGCATCATTACCAGACTTTACGAGGGCAAGACTGAGGACTTTGAAGCTCTGTTGACTGATTATCGTGCAAAACTGGCAGATGCACCGGAACTCTCTGACGATGAAGATATTATGCCTAAAAGTTACTGGCAATCCAATATTGACTGGCTGACAGAACGCTTCCCGGAAGGAAAATACAGAGATGTTGTCGGTCTGTGCAAGGTAGCAGCCATCGGTAAGGTTTACGATGACAACGGAAAGTTTGTTGGTTACGAAGATGACAGTATCGGTGATCAGGACTTTTCTTTGAATCCAGGCCGTTATGTCGGTGTTGTGATTGAGGATGACGGCTTAACACAGGACGAGTTCAAGGAGAGGATGATGGCATATTACACGGCTCTTTCCAAGTTGAACGAAGAAGCGCATGGCTTGGAGAATAAAATTGCCGCCAATTTACAGGAGTTGTTTCAATGAGCCAAATAAAAAAGAAACACATTCGATCTAAAACAATTTGGCAGATATTTATGATGTTCCTTGAGATTGCTGTTATAGTTGGTGGTTTGACTTTGGGAAGCAATCTGTTATGGGAATTTGAATCGGGACTGGATATTTTAGAACGAGTTGGCTTGTTCTACGGCTTTTATCAGATTCTTACCTATATCATTCTGTCGAATCTGAATGATATAAAAGCAGACGAATTTCTTGCACTGAAGAATACTGCATCTATTGCGTTGAAAGCCTGCGAATATAACGATGAAGCTTGGAAAGATATTGCCAAAGACCAGATTGATAAGCAGTTAGATAGTTGCGTTTTCAATGATATGCTTATGCGCAAAAATTATGGCGTTCTTAAACAGTGTATAGACGAGAACGCAATAAAAAACATTGAATATATGATTATCTGGGCAGATCATTGCGCCGAAGAAAGTCAGTTGTTTTGGAGATTTTCGTTCCTGCTCAGATTGGTTAAATAACGGAAAGGAGGCGGAGAAAAATGAGTAAATGGGAAGAAAAAAGATTGGAAGACATTATTGATGTAAATCCACCTGTAAAACTGAAAAAGGGAGAATCTTACCCTTTTATTGATATTGATAAAGTATCACCCACTCGCCGTTCGGTGACGAACGAAGAAGTAAAAGTTTATGACGGACAAAGTAGCAGTAAGTTTTGTGATGGCGATACTGTTTTTTCCCGCATCACACCTTGCTTGGAAAATAGAAAGATTGCCAAAGTAGCCATTGAGGGTGATGCTGCATTTGGCTCAACGGAGTTCTATGTTTTCAGAGCAAAAAAGAAGAAGGCTGATGCACGATTCACCTATTATCTTACTTCTAGTGACGCAGTTGTGTTGCCGGCAATCAACAGCATGACTGGTGCAAGTGGCAGACAGCGTGCGGACAAAAGGTTTATTCAGCGATTAAAACTCAATCTGCCGGATTTTCCCACACAGGAATGTATCGCAGATATTCTATCTGCTTATGACGATTTGATTGAAGCCAACAACCATAGAATTGAGCTGTTGGAGCAGACAGCACAAGAACTATACAAGGAATGGTTTGTTCGTTTCCGCTTCCCCGGGTATGAAGCTGCTAAATTTGAGAACGGATTACCTTCCGAATGGGAACGAAAGCGACTGGGTGATATGATTGCATTTAACCCAACAATTACAACCAAAGGCGCAACGGGTTTTAGATCAATTCCGATGGCTGCGTTGAGTACAAACAATATGGTTATTGACGAATCACTGATTACATCAACTGATACATTAAGTGGAAGTCGCTCACAAAATTTGGATACGCTTCTTGCTCGAATTACACCTTGCCTCGAAAATGGCAAAACAGGGTTTGTTTTTGGCCTAAAAGAGCATGAGGTTGCTGGTGGCTCTACTGAGTTTATTGTGATGCGAAGTAAGTCATTAACTCCTTATTTTGTGTACTTTTTGGCAAGAAGTGATACTTTTAGGGAGTATGCAATTAGCAGTATGAATGGTGCAGATGGACGACAAAGAGCCAAGGTTGACCGCTTAGAAAAATTGTGGTGGCTCCAACCCCCTCAAAATCAGCTTGAGCAATTTGACAGAAAAGTGAAAGGTTCCTTTGAACTAATTCATGCATTGACTCATCAGAACCAAAATCTGGATGCACAGCGTGATATGTTGTTGCCTCGCCTGATGAGCGGCAAATTGGAGGTGTAAATATGAGCACATTTTCTCAAAGATATGGATATAAAAGTTCCGTTTTGCAGTTAGAAACGGCAAGTGACACGCTGAAAAGAAGAATTCTTGCAGCCTTTTATAAGCAAGAATTTGATTCATATGATACGATTGATTGGACGAATTATACTACTGGCATCGAAGATATGATGATTGAGATGGGGGTTCCTTACGAATTTCCCAAAAATGAATTGATAAAAAAGCGCAATGCAGAAGCGTTACAAAAATATATCATGGATGCCAAAGAGTGGTATGTGATTTTTGATTTTATCGAAAGGTACTTCATGAATTCCGAAGAAGATACAGTGGAAAAAATGAGAACTGTTTTTAACAGGATTCTTGAAGAAGAAGTTTCTGGCTATAGGATTATGGACAAGCTTGTTGTGCCTATTGTTTCAGAGCATGAGCTAAAAGCACTTGAAGAAGCTATCAGCATTCCGTATGACTCAGCAAGAACTCACATTAGAAAAGCAGTAGACTCATTTTCTAATAGAAAAGCACCTGATTACGAAAATACAATTAAGGATTCTATTAGCGCAGTAGAAGCGATGTGCTGCATTATAACTGAGAATCCCAAAGCTACTTTGGGCGATGCCTTAAAGAAGTTGGAAGGCAAGGGAATCAAACTACATAAGGCACTTCAGAGCGCTATGAGTAGCTTATACGGGTACACCTCTGATGAGGGTGGCATACGTCATGGTAGCATAGATTTTGCTGGTGCAAGTAGCGAGGATGCAAAATATATGCTGATCTCCTGCTCTGCATTCGTAAACTACTTGATTGAAAAATGGGAAAAGGTTAAATAACTTACTTCTTTCAAAAGTGGAGGTGTAAAAAGATGAAGATAAAAAAGCTACATCTTAAAAAGTATAAAAGATTTTCCGATCTTACCATCGACCTTGGTGAAACACCTAAGCGCATCATTGCTTTAGTGGGTCCAAATGGTTGTGGTAAAAGCAGCGTATTTGATGCGATGCTTTTCCATAATAATGCCTATAACAGAATTGGTAACACAGGAAACAAAACATATGTTTATCATTCTCTGGATAAAGAGGCAAATTATAATTATCAGAATGTAGAAATTATTTTTGATGCTGGTACTTTTGATGCGGTTAGAAACGCAAAGAAAACAGATGGTTTAGAAAACACCTTGTTTTCTTTTAGGAGCTCTTTTAGATATAATGGCAACCTAAATGTGCAAGAAAGCAAGGCAGTAACAGAAATCAGAAAAAATGATTTTGGAGCAACAACAGCTGCTGATATTGACCAGAGAATAGAACAAAGTTATCGTAGATTGAAAATAAAGTACGATAAGTATATGAACGACAACGACTGCCGTCCATCCGAAGCAAAAGCACATATTATTGGTGAACTAAATAATGCAGTAAGTAACTGCTTAAAGATTAAAGTTGATAATCTTGGAAATATTGAAGCAGGACAGGGTACATTCTTCTTTAAGAAAGACGATACAACAAACGCATTTGAGTACAATGTATTATCTTCCGGTGAAAAAGAAGTTGTTGATATTCTCCTTGACTTGTATTTGCGAAAAGATGAATATACGGACTCAATTTTTATTATTGATGAGCCGGAACTTCATCTTAATACCGCAATTCAAAGAAAACTGTTAATTGAAATAAATAAGATGGTTCCTGAGAACTGTCAAATTTGGGTTGCTACACATAGCATTGGTTTTTTGAGAGCATTGCAGGATGAATTGAACGAAGTATCCCAGATTATTGAGTTCAAGGAAGATAACAAATGGGCATCTCAGGCTTATACCCTTACTCCGATGGTAAAAAGCCGAAACAATTGGCGAAATCTGTTTGAAACAGCCCTGGATGATTTAACCGGACTTGTTTCTCCAAAGTGTATTGTCTATTGTGAGGGACGAGCAGAGCCAACCCGCACGGGTGGAGAACGTGGATTTGATGCAGCAGTGTTCAATAGTATTTTCGGCGAGAAATACCCAGATACATTATTTATTTCGAGTGGTGGTAATACCGAACTTGATCAACGCAGCGAAATTGCTATCAGTATTCTTTCAAAGGTGTTCTCAGATGTCGAAATACTGGTTTTAAAAGATAGAGATATGGCATCCGGCAAAGACACCACTGAAGCTGATAGACAGATGTATCTGAGTAATAATCCACAAAATCATAGGGTCTTAAATCGTTTTGAAATTGAAAATTACTTATACGATAAAGAGGTTCTAAAAAAATACTGCGAGATCAATGAAAAGACTTTTGATGAGGCGGCCTACGATGCTTTTGTTACGGATGTTGTCAATCAGCAGATAAAAGACAACACCGGACATATTCGTAATTTCTGTGGTATTGTTGGAAGCATCAATGCCGAAGTATTCAAGAAGAATTTGGCAAAAGTAATTGACGATTCTATGCAAGTATATAAAGAACTCGAACGTGTAATCTTCCAAAGAGCGTAACGGAATAGGAGGTGATTCTATGCCGAGAATCATACCGGAAGATATGATTGAGCAAGCTGCTATTAAAGCTTTGCAGGAGCGGCATAATTATACTGTTCTGAATTGTATGACAGAAGAGCCGGATACACTTCCTGACGGAACCGGACGTAAAGATAAGAAACAAGTTGTTCTGCCGGATGTGATGTTGGAAAGCCTGTGCCGGATCAATCCGGATATTCCGGAACAGACCGTTCGCACGGTGGTGGACGAGTTGTGTCATACTCCTGTTTCCGGAGATTTAATGTTGACCAATTACCAGAACTATCAGAAGATCCGTAACGGTATCACTGTGGAATACAACAAGAACGGCAAGAAAACCTCCAATATCCTCCGTCTGTTGTCCTATAACGATGTTTTGAGCAATACATTTACGGTTGCTTCTCAGATGTGGATCAAGGGCGAAACTCATTGGCGCAGACCAGATCTGATTATCTTCATCAATGGATTCCCACTGGTTTTCATTGAACTGAAAAACAGCAATATCCCGGTGAAGAATGCCTACGACATCAATCTGAAGAATTATCTGAAGGATATACCGTATTTATTCAACTACAACCAGATTTGTGTTCTGTCTAATGGTATGGAAACTCGTCTGGGAAGCTTTGCCGCAGGGTATGAGTTTTTCTTTGAATGGCTGAAAGTGGAGAACGAAAAGGAAAACCCGGACAGAAAAGCCATCCGAGAGAACTGTACCAGTTTGGAGTATTTTATTGCCGGTCTTTGTGAACCGAAAAATCTGCTGGATTACATAGAAAACTTCATTCTTTACGATCGCCGCAGAACAAAGATCATTGCAAAGAATCATCAGTTCTTTGGCGTGAACAATGCCTACAATGCTTTCCTGCGTCGTGAGGAATTGAAGGGTAAGCTGGGTGTGTTCTGGCATACCCAAGGCAGCGGTAAGAGCTATTCCATGGTTATGCTTGCCCGAAAGATTAAGCATAAATGTACTGGCAATTTTACCTTCCTTATCGTTACTGACCGTGAAGATCTGGATACGCAGATTTATAAGAACTTCTTGCGTACCGAATTTATTACCGATAAGGACAAGGTACAGCCTGCCAACAGCAAGCAGTTGCGTGAAGAACTGAAAACCAACAAATCTATTCTGTTTACACTGATTCATAAGTTTAGATATGACAAGGGAAAGAAATATCCTGTTTTGTCTGAGCGTGACGATATTATTGTTATCGTTGATGAAGCCCATCGTACGCAGTACAAAGATTTGGCAGAGAATATGCGCACCGGCTTGCCGAACGCACAGTTCCTGGCATTTACAGGGACACCTCTGCTTGGAGCAAAGCGACTGACCAATGCGTGGTTTGGTGATTATGTCAGCGAATACAATTTCGCAGAATCTATCAAGGATAGCGCTACCGTACCGCTCTACTATGTGAAGCGTGTACCTGAAGTAGAGTTGCAGAACGATTTCCTTGATTCTGATTTTGCGGAAATTTTGGAAGAAGAAAACCTGACGGATGCAGAACAGCGCCGTCTGGAAAATCACTATGCAAAGGAACTGGAAGTCATCAAGCGTGATGATCGTCTGGATGCCATTGCTCAGCATATTGTTTATCATTTTCCTCGCCGTGGTTTCCGAGGAAAGGGCATGGTTATTTCCGTAGACAAGTTTACTGCTGTGAAGATGTACGATAAAGTAAGCTACTACTGGAAAGAAGAAATTAAAAAGTTAAATGCGCAGATCACCAAAACCAAGGATGCTGCTGAGAAACTCCGTCTGAAAGATCTTGTGGACTATATGCGCAAAGTGGAAATGGCTGTTGTCATCAGTGAAGATACCGACGAAGAAGCTAAATTTGCAGCAGAAGGATTGTCCATAAAACCGCATCGTGACCGTATGAACAAGGTTGATGAAAATGGTTTTGACATCGAGGATAACTTCAAAGACCCGAACAATCCGTTACAATTGGTTTTTGTCTGCGCTATGTGGTTAACAGGATTTGATGCGCCATCTGTCTCCACCTTGTATTTGGATAAGCCGATGAAAGGTCATACGCTGATGCAGACCATTGCCCGTGCCAACCGTGTATATAACGGCAAGGAATGTGGTTTAATCATCGACTATTTGGATGTGTTCAAGTATCTGAAACGTGCTCTGGCTGATTATGCGTCTGATGACGGTGGCTTAATGCCAGTAAAAGACGTGGACAAGCTTTTGGGGCAGCTGCACGAAGCAATCGACCTGACCAAAACTTTCTGCATGAGTCATGACGTAGATCTAAATAAGGTTGTTGAAGATGGCGATACATTCAAGAATTTGTCTCTGTTTGAGGATTATGCAAATACCATCGTTGGCAATGATGATGTGAAGAATGAGTTTGCTGTAATGGCAAATACCGTTGATGGTCTGTACGAATCCCTACGACCGGATATTTTCAAGATGGATTTTGAGCCTGCATACAAAGATGCCATCCTCTATTTGAAGGGAATCATTGATGGCAAAATCCGTCCGGAAAAGATTGAAGCAGCACAAGCCAGAATCAACGAACTGTTAGATCAGAGTGTTATTACTGCCACTGATGCGAGAAAATATACCATCACAGAAGCGGGAAAAGAACTTGATCTGTCTAAGCTGGATATTGATGAACTCCGATCTCAATTTAAAAGGTTGAAGAATAAGAATCTTGAAATTGCAAATCTTCGTAAATACATCGAAGAAAAGCTTCAGAAAATGCTGCGACGCAACACAACCCGTACAAAATTTGCGGAGCGTTTTAGAAACATCATTGACGAGTACAACGCTGGTGGCTCTCAAAACGATGATTTTTATGAGAAACTTCTGAAATTGATGGAAGAACTTCGTACCGAAGAAGAACGTCATATTAAGGAAGAATTGTCGGAGGCTGAATTGGAGTTGTTTGACCTTCTTAGAAAAGAGCAGCTTACTGCCGATGAAGAAAAACATGTGAAGTTGGCAGCAAAAGAACTCTACAACACACTTACAGAAAAACGCAATGAGTTGTTCATTGTGGGATGGCAAAACGATCCGCAGCCAAAGGAGCGAGTAAAAGGTGAGATTGTCTATATTCTAAATAAGTTCTTGCCGGAAAGCTATGACAGAGAAGTTTTCTTGAGAAAAAGTACGCTTGTATTTGACCATATTGTGGATCAGGCAATGACCGGTTATAACTGGGTAGCATAGTATAAAAATTATATGAAATGACTTCGTCTCAATTTGGGACGAAGTCATTTTTCTGCAACAATACAATATTTCTTAGGACCAAGTTGGTCTGAAACTACCATACAGCTTCCCGACAACTCGTCGGGAATAAAAATAACTTCTCGCCAAATTGGCGAGAGGTACGGTTCCTGCTCTTTGACTTGTTCCCGATTTTGGAACAGGTTCGATCGTGAGAACTCTTAATTTCACTTGTACCCAAGTTGGGCACAAGTTCAAATATGGGAAAAGAGCATTTCGACTTGTGGACGAATTGGACACAGGTGGCATAGCGGAATTATTCCCAAGTTGGAAATAAATTAGAGCCATATTTTGCCCCTTCACAAATTGGCAAACAGTGTAAACCTGTACAGGTTCACTCATTTTCACAAAATCACCTTTCGGTGCTTTTGCAAAAAGTGCTTGTTGGGGCAACATCCCCAATCCCCTTCGAACATCATCTTTCGATGATGGCTGCTCGCTCATTCTGAGCGTTTCCGAGAGTGCAACTTCTGGCCAATTTGTCCAGAAGTAACATGATAAAAAATAACTTCTGTGCAACTTGCGCCGAAGTGAAAAATGTTTTTCCTGCACTCCTCGACATACTTGTTTTTTTCTACAATTATCCAGTAGAATAAACGCAGAAAATTGAATATCGGTTCGAGATTGATTTTATAGTTTTGCGGGATTCCCCGATTTGAAGTCCGACATATTTGTGAAGGGACGAGTCCTTCTTTACGTTGGCTGTTACATAGAACCATCAGATAAGTGCAGGTGTTCTTGTGCTTATTTCTTGATGCTCTGTGTGGCAGCTTTTTTGTTTTACTTCTACCCGAATTGGGCAGAAGTAAACAGACAACACACGAAGGAGGAAATGAATGAACCACAAAATTGCTTATGAAGAAATCAACTATGAAAACAGCGATTATGAACTGGATGTATGGAGCAGCTGCTTCAATCCTATTTTCAATCCACCACCAGAAGTCATCGAAGAACCGGAGCCTACACTTGAAAATACTTCTGTTTATTTCACAGAGGATGGAGTGAATTATCTGATTGTTGGTAAAACAATCATTCTCATCCGTGAACATTTCGCAGACAACGGAAAGACCGTTGGTGACGTGATCGAAGATGTAATCCGTTTTGCGGTGAAAACACAGAAAAAATAATGTCAAGTTTGTAGGTGACAAAATTGAAAACAGCTCCCGCATATAGTACAATACAGACACGAAGTATTGTAAGCGTGGGTTGTTTCAAAGAGGGAGGATTAGAATGAAGCAACCATACAATACCGCACTATATTATAGGTTAAGCCGTGACGATGAAAACTTTGGTGACAGCGTCAGTATTGAAACTCAGAGAACCATTTTACAGCAGTTTGCCCGTGACAACCAATTCCATGTGGTGGACGAGTATACTGACGATGGATGGTCTGGTACGAATTTTGACAGACCAGCATTTCAGCGAATGATGGACGATGTGGATGCGGGAAGGATCAACTGCATCATCACAAAAGACCTTTCCCGTTTTGGTCGTGAACACGTTATGATGGACTATTATCTGGAATTTGTGTTCCCAGAGAAGAATATCCGTTATATCGCTGTTACAGAAAATGAGGATACCGAAAAAGGTCTCAGTGATTTCGTTCCTTTCAAAAATCTGTTCAATGAATGGTTTGCCAAGGATACCAGCCGTAAAGTAAAGGCTGCGCTTCGTGCAAAGCACGCTGCCGGTCAACGTATCTGTACTTACGCACCTTTGGGCTACAAGAAGCATCCTGAAATCAAAAATGCTATTGTGGTGGATGAGGAAACCAAATGGATCGTCGAGAAAATCTTTGAACTTGCTTATCATGGTTCCGGTGCTGCAAGTATTGCCCATAGGCTAATTGAAGAAAAGGTTCCCACATCCGGTTGGCTCAACTACACCCGATACGGAACATTTGCTCACATCTACGCAGATGCCCCAGAGGAAAAACAGTACGATTGGTCAATCGGTCAGGTAAAGGAAATTCTGAAAGATGAAACCTATATCGGCAACAGCATCCACAACAAGCAGACCAACATTTCTTACAAGAACAAAAAGAAAATCCGCAAGCCAAAGGAAGAATGGTTTCGTATCGAGAATACGCATGAACCTATCATTTCCAAAGATGTTTTCTATCATGTGCAGGAGTAGATTGCTTCCCGCAGAAGAAAGCAGAAAGATGGCACTACCAAGGTTTTCTCCGGTCTTATAAAATGCGCTGACTGTGGCTGGTCTCTTGCCTATGGTGAGAATCGTCAGAATAAAACGCCGTATGGTCATTACCATTGCAGTAATTACGGACAAGGCACCGGTAAATGCTCCATGCACTATATCCGCTACGATACGCTTTACACCTATGTAT
>ENA-ORSM01003058-ORSM01003058.1-human-gut-metagenome-genome-assembly--contig:-NODE-3058-length-10881-cov-2.584981_pt1 | contig 10881 bp, 9 predicted proteins | sample MGYA00241903_ERZ509170 | MGnify/ENA primary metagenome ERZ509170 (study PRJEB26280, sample SAMEA2338784) | human gut metagenome | biome: human gut; feature: human-associated habitat; material: faeces...
GCGTCAGATGATGGCGGATATTTATCAGGCGGAAATTCGTGTACCTAATTATTTGGAGGAGGCTACTTCGATGGGAGCAGCCATCCTGGCAGGTATCGGTGCAGGCGTCTTTAAGGATTTCTCTGTAATAGACCGTTTTGTCCGTATCGAACAGACTGTGCAGCCGATTCCTGAAAATCGGGCGAAATACGAAGCGTGGATGCCTGTTTTTGATAAAGCCTATCATGCTTTATATGATATGTATACCGAGATTGCAAAAACTGAATTAGATTCTATATAAAACCAAAGAACAATATGAAAACAGTCATTGTGCCGGCTCCCGGCAAAATAGAAATACGACAGGTGGAAACTCCTGTCATTAATGCTTATCAGGCATTGGTGAAGACAGAAATGGTGGCTTTGTGTAATGCGACCGACAGTAAACTGGTAGCCGGAAAGTTCCCCGGAGTAGATACGTACCCGTTGGCTTTGGGACATGAGAATGCCGGAATTGTAGTAGCTGTTGGCGAGAAAGTGTGTAACTTCAAGGTGGGCGACCGGGTGATTGGCGGTCTTATTTCCGATTTTGGCGCACAGGGTATCAATAGCGGCTGGGGAGGTTTCAGCGAATATGTGGTAGTGAATGATTTTGAAGTATTGAAAGAAGAAGGATTGGCCACACCTGAACAAGGGTGCTGGGATAGTTTTGAAATACAGAACGCAGTTCCTTCGCACGTACAACCGGAAGAAGCGGTGATTTCCTGTACGTGGCGTGAGGTGCTGGGAGCTTTCAAAGATTTCAATCTGACTCCGGGTAAAAAGGTGATTGTAGTAGGCTCCGGCCCTGTTGGATTGAGCTTTGTGAAGTTGGGCAAGTTGTTCGGCTTGGGACAGATTGACATTGTCGATATGCTTCCTGCCAAGTTGGAAGTAGCCCGCCGGATGGGAGCGGATCATGGATATACTCCTGCTGAAATCAGCACTCCGGAATTTATTGCCGCTGCCAATCGTTCTTACGATGCGGTTATCGATGCGGTGGGACTGGATGCGGTTGTCAATTCCGTATTGCCATTGGTAAAGATGGGCGGAGATGTCTGCGTATATGGCGTTATGACAAAGAATCCGACGTTTGATTTATCAAAAGCTCCTTATAACTTCGACTTGCACATGCATCAATGGCCTACCCGTTCGGAAGAAAAAGCGGCGATGAACACATTGGCGCAATGGATTGGAGAAGGAAAACTGTCTGCGTCCGACTTTATCACGCATCGTTTTACAATAGAAGAAATTGAAGAAGCCTTTGCTGCCGTTAAACGGGGTGAAGTATTGAAATGCGTATTAACTTTTTAAGAAACAATAGATTTATAACAACTTATTAAACGACTCAAAATAATGGAAAAGAAGAATATAAACGAAGTGATTGCAGAATTATCAGTAGAACAGTTGGCAGGAATGATCGATCATACCTTTCTGAAACCTTTCGGTGATGCGTCTCCTATTGAAAAACTTTGTGCGGAAGCCCGTCAGTATCAGTTTGCGATGGTGGCCATCAATCCGGCAGAAGTGGAAACCTGTGTGAAGTTGCTGGAAGGTTCGGGCGTACGTGTAGGCGCGGCTATCGGTTTTCCGTTGGGACAGAATACGGTAGAGTGCAAAGCATTTGAAACCCGCGATGCCATTGCTAAAGGTGCAACCGAAATTGATACGGTCATCAATGTTCGTGCTTTGCAGAAGGGACAGACTGAAATCGTGAAGAAAGAAACGGCTCATTCGTATACTCCAGCGGAGACGTCACGGGAGTGATCTGTAAAGTCATTCTTGAAACTTGCTATCTGACGGATGAAGAGAAAGAAACAGTGTGCCGCATAGCTAAAGAGTCTGGAGTGGATTTCGTGAAAACATCTACCGGATTCGGTACGGCAGGAGCAACGGTACACGATGTGGCGTTGATGCGTCGTGTGGTAGGTCCTGCTATCGGAGTGAAGGCGGCAGGCGGTATTCGTGATCTCGATTCTGCGTTGGCATTGATTCAGGCAGGCGCTACCCGTATCGGTACATCAAGTGGTATTCAGATTGTAGAATCCTATAAGGAGCTGAAGAAAGGTTTGTAATCGTTCTTTTTTTCAAGAGGGTAATTAAGGTAAATAAGAAGATAAAATGATAAGATCGAAATTAATAAAGCTGTTGAAGTGTGGAATGGCATGTTGTGTGTTCCTCTCCGTCGTAGCGTGGCAGACGAAAGACACTTCCCTTCAGCCTACCGACACAGGAGGTTTTATCGTCGAGATTCAGAAGAAATATGTGGAAGTTCAGGCGATAAAAAAGAAAGGTAATCAGGAAGAGATAGAAAACAAGATCAAAGCCGTGCACCGGAGATTGACGCGTGCCTATCCGGTCTATTACGATTGGTGGCTACAGGATGGAACAACGGGTGATGTAGACTGGTTTAGTAAGAGTTTTAATCAGGAACTTTCCGTGCGTTTGCAGAAACTGAACATCAACACTTCCGTGACTAATACTCCGGAAAGTATCGAAACGGCTTTCCAGTCTTATCTGAAAGCGTGTGAACAAAGACGTATCAAGCGTTTGACAGCCTTCACAACCGATAAACCGGAGATTGTTTTTACAAAGTACAGAACGTTGCGTCCTTCTTTCTTTGCTTATACCGAAGGTGTTTCGGATGCCCGTGCCGAATGTAATTACATTGCGGGCGGCGCGTTGGCGAAGCTGAAGATGAATGGTATCTGGGCGGAGGTAGAAACGCTGTTGACAGATGAAGAAGGAGTGGTTCGTGATCCGAACCTCCACTTCGACGGTCAACACTTGCTTTTCTCCTGGAAGAAGTCCCGTAAGGAGGATGACTTTCATCTGTATGAAATGGATTTGAAGACACGTGAAATCAAACAGTTGACTTTTGGAAAAGGACATGCCGACATTGAAGGTATTTACTTGCCGGATGATAATATTCTTTTCAACTCTACCCGTTGTGGAAGCACGGTAGACTGTTGGTTTACGGAAGTCAGCAATATGTATCTCTGCGATAGGGAAGGACGTTATATGCGTCAGGTCGGTTTCGATCAGGTGCACACTGTTACCCCGACTCTGTTGGATGACGGCCGTGTGGTTTATACTCGTTGGGATTACAATGACCGCGGGCAGGTTTGGGCGCAACCTCTTTTCCAGATGAATCCCGATGGAACAGGACAGGCGGAATATTACGGAATGAACAGCTGGTTCCCGACAACGGTGGCACAGATTCGCCAAATCCCCGGCACTCGTAAGTTGATGGGAGTTTTTATGGGACACCATACTCCTCAACATGGCAAATTGGGTATTATAGATCCCGAAGCCGGACGTGATGAGAATGAAGGTGTCATGTTCGTAGCTCCGGTTCACAAACCGGAACCGGAACGTATTGACGGCTACGGGAAGTTTACCGATCAGTTTCAGCACCCTTTCCCGTTGAGTGAGACGGAATTTTTAATTTCCTATACTCCGTTGGGCTATTACGTCGGACATCCGATGGAATTTGGCGTTTACTGGATGAATGCGGACGGAGAACGTGAGTTGTTGGTTTCTGATACGCGTATATCCTGCAATCAACCTGTATTGGTTGCTCCTCGCAAACGTCCGTTCCGCCGTTCGTCTTCGGTAGATTATACAAAGAATGAGGGTGTATATTACATGCAGAATATCTACGAAGGTAACGGATTGAAAGGAGTGAAGCCGGGTACAATCAAACAGTTGCGTGTGGTAGAAATCCAGTTCCGTGCAGCGGGTGTAGGCGAAGTGAATGGTAATGATAAAGGGGGAGGAGCTATCATGAGCTCTCCTGTAGGAGTAGGTAATGCAGCTTGGGACGTGAAGAGAGTGTTGGGTGTGACGGAAGTACAGCCCGATGGTTCTGCTTTCTTTAAAGTGCCTGCACGCAAACCTCTATATTTTCAGGCATTGGATGAAAACGGACGTGTCGTTCAGACGATGCGTAGCTGGTCTACTTTGCAACCGAACGAGGTGCAGAGTTGCGTAGGATGTCACGAGCATAAGAATACGGTTCCCGTAGCAGGGCATCCGGTATCTATGGCCATGAACAAAGGTATCAAGGCATTGGCTCCGGAAGATGAGATGGGTGAACGCAATTTCAGTTACCTGAAAGAAATCCAGCCTATCTGGGATAGACATTGTATCTCTTGTCACGATGGAGTGAAGCAGCCAATGAGCTTGAAAGGTGAATTGAAAGTAATGGATAAACCAAGCAAAAGAAAATATACGGATTCGTATTTGAGTTTGACCCATGCTACCCAGAATAAAGATGGAGGAGCATGGCGAGGTAATGCACACCATCCGGAAGTAAACTGGATCAGTGCTTTGTCCGAACCTACATTGCTGCCCCCCTTATTTTGCAGGTTCTAACACGAGTAATCTGATTAAACGTCTGGAAAGCGGACATGGAGGTACTAAGTTGACTCCGCAGGAAATACGAAAAGTGGCTCTTTGGATTGACTTGCTTGTTCCTTTTATCGGAGACTACCGCGAAGCGAACAACTGGTCGCAAAAGGATCTCGACTTCTACAACTATTATGATAAGAAGCGGGAAGCAGCCCGTGCGGAAGATCAGGAGAATATTCGTCAATACATTCAATCCCTTCAAACTAAACAAGAGAAAAAATGAAAAAGAAGATATTGATACCTGTTAGTATGGCTGCTATGTTTCTTTGTGCGTCTTGGCAAGCAGCGGAAACTACGGTTTCACCGGACCGTTTGTTTTTGGCAGACAACGAGAAATCCTTGTTTGTAACAAACAGGGCAGGTTGTGAACTCATCAAGATGTCGTCCGACGGGCAGAAAATGGAAAAGAAAGTCTCTTTCTCGTCTCCTGTCAATGCCATGACGCAGGATGCGAATGGAAAACTTTGGGTGGTATGCGACGGAAACTACGGTACGATGTACGAATTGGACGGCAAGAAACTTTCGGTGCAATCTAAAACAAAAAGCGGAGCTACTCCTTCGGACATTCTGTATAATCCGTTGTCAAAGTCTCTTTGGGTGACGCAACGATTCAATAACGAACTTTGGGAGATTGACCCGGCAACCCGTAAGGTGAAAACTAAAATCGCTGTCGGCCGTGAACCTGTGTCGATGGCTGCCTTTGCGAGTGATTCCTGCCTGTTGATTGCTAATAATCTGCCGGAAATGCCTTCTACGGCTTATCCGATTGCTGTACAGCTCGACATGGTCGATGTACTTTCGAAAAAGGTTTCGGGACGTATCATGTTGCCGAACGGCTCTACGGATGTGAAGTCGGTAGCAGTGGACAAAAATCATACTTTTGCGTATGTCACTCATTTAATCTCCCGTTATCAGTTGCCTACCAATCAGTTGGATAGAGGATGGATGGCTACCAATACATTGTCTATCATTGATTTGAAAGCAAAGAAGTGGCTGACTTCCGTTATTCTGGATACTCCGCAGAAAGGAGCGGCCAATCCGTGGTCGGTCATTGTTACTCCGGATGATAAACAAATCATTGTAGCGGCTGCCGGCAGTCAGGAATTGGTGCGCATCGATCGTATTGCTTTGCACGAACGTCTTGCCAAGGCGAAACAGGGAGAAATGGTTACTCCTTCTATGAAAGCATGGGGTAATATACCCAATGATGCGGGATTCTTGTATGGTATCCGTGACTTCATTCCTACACAGGGAAAAGGTCCGCGTTCGGTGGTTGCCACGGGAGGTAAAATTTATACAGCCAATTATTATACATCGGAACTGGTGTCTATGGATTTGAACGGCAAGAACGTGCAGAAGCAGGTTTTGGGTGCTCCGTTGGCTTTCACTAAAGTAGGTAAAGGCGATATGTATTTCCATGATGCGACCATTTGTTTCCAAAATTGGCAAAGTTGTGCAACCTGCCATCCGAATGATGCACGTATGGACGGGCTTAACTGGGATTTGCTGAATGATGGCATGGGTAATCCGAAGAATACGAAAACTCTCTTGCTTTCGCATCAGACTCCGCCTTGTATGGCAACTGGTATTCGTAAGAATGCCGAAGTTGCGGTACGTTCGGGAGTGAAATATATTCTGTTTATGGAAGGAGAGGATGAAATCTATGAATCTATCGACGAATATCTGAAGTCTCTGAAACCTCTGCCCAGTCCTTATCTTCAGAATGGCAAACTTTCTGCGAAAGCGAAAAGGGGAAAGAAGATTTTTGAGGAAAACTGTGCAAGTTGTCACTCCGGACAATATTACACGGACCAGAAACAGTATAAGGTAGATTGGACTACCGGACCCGATAAAGGTTTGCCGATGGACGTTCCGGCTTTGAATGAGTGCTGGCGTATTTGTATGACGGTCGTAGCTATTCGATGAAAGATATGCTTAAGGTACACGGACCTCACAAACCGGTTTCCGAAAAAGAACTGGAAGAGTTGGAGGAGTACGTATTGTCTCTGTAGTGAACTTCATCCGTGCCTGAAAAATCTTTTATATAAAACTAATTTTGAATTTATATTTATGACAAGAATATATATTGCGATTCTAGCTTTTCTGTTTCCGGCATTTTTGTCTGCGCAGGCAAAAACGTTTGCAGGAACGGATTATTCGCAAGGAATTGTCTTCGTGATGGAAAATAATCAAATCGTGTGGCAACACAAAGCCCCCGATTCCAATGATCTATGGGTATTGCCTAATGGCAATATCCTTTTCACCACCGGACATGGAGTACTCGAAATGACTCGTCAGAACGATACCATCTTTCATTATGAATCTAAAAGCCTGGTCTTTGCCTGCCAACGGTTGAAGAATGGAAATACGTTTGTGGGCGAATGTATCACAGGCCGTATGTTGGAAATCTCTCCTAAAGGTAAGATTGTGAAAGAAGTGTGCATCCTGCCGGAAGGTGTGAAAGAGAAAGGATTTGCTTTTATGCGTAATGCACGGCGTCTGGATAACGGCCATTTTCTGGTGGCGCATTATGGTCCGCAGTGTGTGACGGAGTATGATATGAACGGAAAAGTGGTGTGGAACCTGGATGTTCCTGGCGGACCACATTCATTGACTCGTCTGCCTAACGGACATACACTGATTGCCGTAGCAGATAAAGATCAAAATCCACGACTAATCGAAGTAACGGCAGAAGGAAAGACAGTTTGGGAACTATCGAATGCGGATATTCCCGGCAAACCGTTGAAGTTTTTGGGAGGTTTTCAGTATTTCTCCGACGGACGTTTCCTGATTACAAACTGGACGGGACATGTAAATCCGAAAGAGAAAGTACACATGTTGTTGGTCGACCGGCAAAAGAAGATACTTTATTCTTTGGAAAATACTCCGGGCTTGAAAACCATGTCTTCTGTTTATAGTATGGATATTCCGGCAGGTGTTACCTCTTATCATTAATAAAGTATAGATCATAAGAAAAAGACATTGAAATTTGCACTATGAAGTATCATCGAATAAAATGCAATTTGTATAAAGCGGAAGGAAACAGTTGGGAACAGATGGCGGAAGAATTACTTTCATCCGCCGTTCGGGAAGAGAGAGTGGTCCGTCTTGTACTCTTTACACGCTGTACGGATAATCAGGAATACAAGTTTCAACGTTCCTTTCTGGAACAATGGGTGGAGCGGCATTTCGTTTCTCCCCGTCCGGTCGTTTCGCTTGTGGCTCAAAAACCGTTGGTGGCGAACTTGGTGTTGGAGGTACATTCATTGGTGGAAGCTGCAGATGAGGCGCTCACAATAGAAGAACAGTTCACTTCTTCTTCTGTCCGCTACCTCCGGATCGCGACTTCTCACTACCGGGAAATAATAGCAGGAGGACTTTGTGCGGATGATTTGAATCTTCCTGTTCGCGAACAATCGGAACAAGCGTTCAGAAAGGTTGAAGAGATATTGAAAACGGAACAGATGAATTTCGGTGACATTGTCCGTCAGTGGAATTATCTGGAACGTATCACCGATATTACACATGGCAATCAGTGTTATCAGGATTTTAATGATGTGCGCACTCTGTTTTATGCTTCTTCGGCATGGGAATCAGGCTATCCGGCAGCAACGGGGATTGGCACACAATATGGAGGCATACTGATTGATTTCAATGCTGTCAGCGGAGAAGTGGATATCGTTCCTTTGGATAATGACTGGCAACGGGCTGCTCATGTTTATTCGGATGAGGTACTGATTAGTCATCGGGCGGATACGGAGAAAGGAACTCCGAAGTTCGAAAGAGGAAAGTCTGTGTCCGACCGTCGGCAGGAAGTGATTTATATTTCCGGCACGGCTACTATCCGTGGCGAGGAAAGCGTAACGACCGGAGATGTACTTTTGCAAACGGAAATCACTCTTGAAAATATCCAGCATTTGATCGGACTGGAGGAGGGAAGAGAAAATTTGCCAGAACATTCCGGTAAGTTAGGACTTCTTCGTGTATATCTGAAGAATGAGGAAGATGCGCCGGCTGTGAAAGCAGATTTGGATAAACTTTGTCCGGATCTTCCTATTGCTTATCTTTATGCGGATGTATGCAGAGAGGAATTGTTGATAGAAATTGAAGGGATTGCTTATTTGTAAAAGCATTGTTTATTATAAAAGAAAAACAGATGAAACTGATTCGACTGATAGCTTCACCGGTATTGATGTACATCTTAGCGGGACTTTATGCCTTGATATTGGCAGTAGTCACTTTTGTGGAAAACTCTTATGGCCCTGCCATTGCCCGCGAGTATTTTTATTATGCTCCCTGGTTTATACTGTTGCAGTTATTGCAGGCAGTTAATCTATCGGCTATGTTCCTTCAGGGAAGCTATTTCAAGAGAATCAGTAAAGGCAGTCTGATTTTTCATGGAGCTTTTCTTTTTATTTGGTTGGGGGCTGCTGTCACTCACTATGTCGGAGTGACGGGTATCATGCATATCCGTGAGGGGGAAACGGCAAACAGCATGATGAAAGATGAGGGAGCAGGGATGGAAAAGACTTCCCTGCCTTTCTCTGTCACGCTGAATGATTTTAGGTTGGAGCGTTATCCGGGTTCTCATAGTCCGATGTCTTATGAAAGTGACTTGGTGATTAAGAGAGAGAATGAATCTCCTTTGCAGGCAACCATTCGAATGAATAAAGTGATTGATGTGGATGGTTATCGTCTGTTTCAGTCTTCGTTCGATCCCGATGAACAGGGCACTGTGTTGTCTGTGAGCTACGATCGTCCCGGTATGCAACTTACGTATACCGGATATTTCCTGTTGTTTGTTGGTTTTGTATGGACGTTGTTCAGTAAGAAATCCCGTTTCGGACGATTACGTAAAGAGTTGGGAGAAATGAAAAATAATGCTCCTTTCTGTCTGTTGTTCTTCCTGATTTTATCCGGAATATCAAGTATGCAGGTATTGAGTGCACAACAAAAATCTGTTTCTTTGCAGCAATCACCCATAGCAGCGCAACACCCTCTTGTGGTTTCTCAACTACCTTGTGTTTCTTCTTTACATGCCGAAAAGTTCGGTAGTCTGGTAGTACTTAATCCAAACGGACGTCTCGAACCCGTCAACAGTTATACATCTGCCATCTTACGCAAATTGTATGGAGCCGATCAACTGAACGGTATGGATTCGGATCAATTCTTTCTGAATCTGCTTTCTTTTCCCGATGAATGGGGAGCCTTTCCTTTTATCAAAGTCGATAATAAAGAGCTCCTTCAACGCTTCGGCAGGGATGGCAATTACATTGCCTGGCAAGATGTGTTTGATGCAGACGGCAACTATATCCTGACGAATGAAATGAACACGATTTACGCCAAACCGGCTTCGGAACGAAAACGACTGGACTCGGATTTATTGAAACTGGATGAATCGGTAAATATCGTCTATCGGATCATGCAACACCAGTTGTTACCGCTTTTCCCGGATGGAAATGATTTGCAGGGAAAATGGTATTCACCGGGTGATGATTTAAGTGCTTTTCAAGGGAAAGACTCTTTATTTGTAACCAAAATCATGGATTGGTATATCTATGAGTTAGGAAACGGAGTTCGTTCCAACAACTGGAAGGAAGCCGATAAAATCGTCGAAATGATGAATGTCTTCCAACAGGCAAAGGCTAAAGTTCCCACTATTGACAATCGGAAAGTGAAAGCCGAACTTCTCTATAATCAGCTGAATCTATTTTTCTGGTGTCGTCTGGCTTACCTGATTTTGGGCGGCATCCTACTTTTCATTGCTTGCGGAGAGATTATTGCGGACTTCAAATGGGGGAGAAAACTAAGTGGTATTCTGATTGCTCTCCTGACAATCGCTTTCCTTACGCATACGGCAGGTGTCTTGCTACGTTGGTATATTTGTGGGCACGCGCCTTGGGCGAATGCTTACGAGTCAATGATATGTACCTCTTGGTTGCTGGTAGGCAGCGGACTTCTGTTTGCCCGCCGATTCCGTATTCTTCCCGCATTAGCGGGATTATTGGGTGGAATCATGCTTTTTGTGGCAGGACTGAACCATCTGAATCCGGAAATCACTCCTTTGGTTCCGGTACTCCAGTCTTATTGGCTAATGTCTCATGTCGCTATTATCATGATCGGTTATGTATTCTTTGCGCTTTGCGCACTGACAGGACTATTTAACCTTGTATTGATGAATTTGCTTTCCGCCACCAATCGGTTGAAACTCCAGTTCCGCATCCGTGAACTGACATTACTGAATGAAATGTCAATGATCCTCGGCCTGTTCTTTATGACCGCAGGTACATTTCTAGGGGCCATCTGGGCCAACGTCTCCTGGGGTAGATATTGGGGCTGGGACCCCAAAGAAACTTGGGCATTGATTTCAATCGTTGTTTATGCATTGGTGCTTCACATCCGTTTCATTCCTCTTCTGAAAGGAAAGACCGACTGGTGTTTTAATCTGCTTTC
>ENA-ORSM01003061-ORSM01003061.1-human-gut-metagenome-genome-assembly--contig:-NODE-3061-length-10873-cov-2.270290_pt1 | contig 10873 bp, 11 predicted proteins | sample MGYA00241903_ERZ509170 | MGnify/ENA primary metagenome ERZ509170 (study PRJEB26280, sample SAMEA2338784) | human gut metagenome | biome: human gut; feature: human-associated habitat; material: faeces...
AGGTTCTGTGGTCAGAAACGCTCCCCAGCCCTTGCCGGTGTTTTTCGCCGACAGGGACGGGGAGCGTTCTTCATACCTCTGACTGCCTGGATTGTAACTCTGAGAGCGGAATTAAACAAGTCATTTCTGTGCTCTCCATAGCTCAGGAATTGTGGGACTGTAAACAAAAGATACCAGAGGCCTGAAGGACGCGTAGAAGTAGGAGACTGTGGCCTTGCTGGCGCGCAACAGTTGGAAAACTCCTCATGGGTCTTGCATCGGAGCCGTACGGGGATATTTGACCGAAAAATCCTCCAGCGCCAGGCGGATCTCGTTTCAAGTGTACTCCTACACGTAGTCGATTTTCAGGACATCATCATCTCCCCTGGCTACCTTAGCCGCCTCTCGGCACAACAGCTTGAAAATATCTGACATAGGTTACCTCCCGTGCAAAACAACTTTGATTCCATGTTAGCACAGGATAAGGCAGCCCAAAACACCATTATAAAACCAAGGACTAGATATCCATTTTTTGTCCGTGCCTGGTGTAAATATTCTGCCAGTGTCCACGGCTTTTTCAGCTGCGGAGATCCTGATTTCTGGTACTTGTTTGCCCTCGATCTTTTCATATGCGTCAGTATGTGGGGTAAAACAAATTTTTCTCCCCCGACTATTTTTCGTTCGATTCCTGGATCTGCATCAGCGCCAGGGCTAACTGATCCGGGCAGGACGTCCCTTTATCCAGACACTGGATTCCTTTCAGCTGCGCAATCGCGTCCTCCACACGCATTCCAACCAGCAGGCGGCTGAGTGCCTGGGTAAAGCCGGGACAGCCCAACACAAATTCCACCGACCGAATCACTCCATGGTCTACTTCAAATTGAATTTCTTTGGCACAGGTGCCTTTGGTCTCATAAATCATACGGTTCTCTCCTGTCTCTGGCAATCCTTGACGGCTTGCATTATAATAACAGAATAGACCTTCCCATAATGGGAAAGTCAAGGAGCTATTAAGGAGGAATCGCAAATGCAGGGCTATCTTTCCATCAGTGACTTTGCCAAGCTTCGCAATGTACATCCCAAATCTCTGCGGTACTACGAGCGGATCGGCGCGCTGATTCCCGCCTATACCGACCCGGAGACGGGCTACCGGTATTATGCTTTGGAGCAACTGGTGGAGATGGACATGATTCTCATGTGTCTGGAGTTGAACATCCCTCTGCGTGATGCGGAACAATACCGACAGCCTAACCAGACATTGGACATCCGGCGTCTGCTTCAGGATGGACAGCAAAAGGCCCTGGAAAAGCTTGCCCACCTTCGCAATACCATGCAGCAGATGGATGAGGCACTCCGCCGGATCGAAGAAAACCAACGCTATCAAGAACAGGAAGGTGTCTATCGACGGCATCTGTACCGGCGGCTTATTTTGCGGGAACCCTTCATCCCCTCCGGTGGAGTGTTGGCGTTCAAGCAGAGCTCCACAAAAATCTTCCTCCGCGGACAATCTCTGGGCTTGCTGCCCGCTTTTACTTTTCCCATTGGTCTGATTGCCCGGCGGCAGGGAGACCGCATCAATACCGACATTTTTTTGGAGGTGCTCCAGCAGGAGGATGGAATTGCCAACCTGGAAGTGCTGCCTGAAGGGGACTATCTCTGTCAGCAGAAGCCGGCACAGGCGCTGGATCACATGGATACACTGATTTCGGAGTACTTTGTCCAGCATCCCAAGGCAAACCAGGTTATGATCACCAATCTGACTTCTGCTTACTTTGATCTGAAGGGGCCATCGCTGGAGCTGCAGGAACCAATTTGACAAAAGAGGGCATCGGGAGTTTTTCCCGGTGCCCTCCTTCTTTAAAAAACTTTTCTACCCCCAAACATTCCGCTTGACTTTCCTATAATGGGAAAGTTTATGATTGCGTATTGCGGGGATTTTTCCCGCCAAATCAAAATCAAAACGGAGGAAGAAGAACCATGCAGGCGGAAACAAATCCCCTGGGGTATGAGCCGATTGGAAAGCTGCTTGGCACCTTTGCCGTGCCCAGCATCATTTCCATGGTGGTCAGTACACTGTATAATATTGTAGATCAGATTTTTATTGGCCGTGGCGTAGGCTATTTGGGAAACGGCGCAACCAATGTGATCCTGCCACTGACTGTAATTGCCCTGGCCCTTGGCCTGATGATCGGAGACGGCACCACCGCCTATTTCAGTCTGTGCTTGGGACAGGAGAACCGTCAGAAGGCCGCGCAGGGCGTGGGCAATGCCATCACCCTGACCGTGGTGGTCAGCATTCTGCTGACAGTCCTATCTCTGGTGTTCCTAAAGCCCCTCTGCGTCCTGTTCGGCGCCACGAACGCCACCATGTCCTACTCTCTGGAGTATGGGTACATCATTGTATTAGGCTTCCCCTTTTACATGTTCAGCATGGGGTTCAACTCCATTGTCCGTGCCGATGGAAGCCCGGTCTACGCCATGCTGTCCACACTGAGCGGAGCAATTTTGAATACGATTCTGGATCCACTGTTTATTTTTGTCTTTCACATGGGGGTAAGGGGAGCCGCCATTGCAACGGTTCTGGGGCAGGTCGTCTCCTGTGTCATGACCCTGCTTTACCTGAGAAGGTTCCGGTGCATCACCCTGACGCCTGACTGCCTGCGCCCCCGGTGGAAGCTGTGCGGGAAAGTTTGCAGCCTTGGAATTTCCAGCTTCTTTCTTCAGCTGGCGGCCACCATTGTGATTACCGTGATGAACAATGTGCTGGTCAAATATGGCGCAGCCTCCAAGTACGGCGCGGAAATTCCCATGACCACCCTGGGTATTACCATGAAGGTCAATCAGATCATTACCGGCATTGTCATCGGTATATCTGTGGGCTCTCAGCCCATCATCGGGTATAACTATGGAGCCGGAAAGACGGACCGAGCCCAGAAAACCTATCTCTTGGCTATTATCTGTTCCACACTGGTCATGGGCGTAGGGACCCTTGTGTTTCAGCTGTTCCCTGACCGCATCGTCAGCATTTTTGGTTCGGAGTCCGAGCTCTATCAAGAATTTGCAGTCAAGAGCCTGCGGATCTTCCTGCTGTTGATCCTTCTGAACGGGTTCCAGTTGTGCACAGGTACCTTTTTCCAGGCAGTGGGAAAGCCGGTGCAGGCCACGCTGATTTCCCTGTCCCGGCAGGTGCTTTTCCTGTTGCCGGCCCTGCTGATTTTGCCCCGCTTTTTCGGGGTAGAAGGCGCCTTGTGGGCTGGGCCGGTGGGGGATGCCTGCGCCTTTGTGCTGGCACTGGCCTTTGGCTTAGCGGAATGGAGAAAAACGGCCCGATTATCCAAACAACACCATCCTGTTTCTATGGAGGATTATTCTTATGGCACACCTGTCTGATTCGATTACGATCCGGAACCTGACCCTGCCGAACCGCCTGGTGATGCCCCCTATGGCCACCGCAAAGGCGGACGAGAACGGCTATGTGACCGATGCGGTATGCGAATACTACCGGGAACGGGCCAAGTACAGCAAAATCGGCCTAATCATCACGGAACACAGCTATATCCACCTTCAGGGCAAGGCCCATCCCGGTCAGACCTCCATGGCCTCCGACGATGTGATTCCTTCCCTTCAGCGTCTCACCGACTGTATCCACCAGGAGGGAGTCAAAGTCTTTGCTCAGCTCAGCCATGCGGGATCGGCGGCACTGTCTAAGACCACCGGGCAGCCTCCCGTTGGCCCCAGCCCAATCTATCACCCCAAGCAGCGGGAAGAACTGCCTGCGGAGATGACCCTTCAGCAGATCCAACAGGTCACGGAATGGTTTACCCAGGCGGCCCTCCGGGCAAAACAGGCAGGCTTTGACGGAGTAGAACTTCACTCCGCTCACGGCTATCTCCTCAATCAGTTTTTCTCCCCGCTGGCCAACCAGAGAACCGATGCGTACGGCCCTCAGTCGGTGGAAAACCGCATCCGCTTCCATCGGGAAGTCATCCAGGCAGTTCGGCAGACTGTGGGGGATGACTTTCCCATTGCCCTGCGGCTGGGCGGCTGTGACTATGAGGCCGGAGGGAGTACCGTGGAGGACTGTGTGGAGGCCTGTCGGCTGCTGGAGCACAGCGGCGTGGATCTGCTCCATCTCACCGGCGGCATGAACGGCTTTATCCGCCCCGGTCACGGGGAACCCGGTTATTTCCGGGATCTGTCTGTTCCTGTGAAGCAGGCGGTTCACCTCCCCGTCCTTCTGACAGGAGGGGTTACCACCCCGGTTCAGGCCGAGGCCCTTCTGGAGGAGGGCTGTGCCGACCTCATCGGCGTGGGCCGGGCAATCTTTAAAAATCCCCACTGGGCAGACTGAGTTTTAAGTTTCATGGATATTCCCCTCTATGTGGAGCAAGCAAAGCGTTTGGATTGCTGCAGATGGCCAAACACCTTGGTCAGATGAGGCCACAGCGCCCAGGCCAGAGCGGCAATTGGCTTCATCAGTCCATCGGCGTGAAACCGCCGTTTTTCCCGGTCCGGGATACACCCCTTGCAATTTTTTAGGGCACAGGTCATCACGGTCTGACAGTGTCCCTTTAAAACCGGCAGATTAATAAGAAAATCTGCTGTTCGGGCCCGGTCGCAGATGGCAATAGGGCCAAAGGGGATCTGCACCTGAGTGGCACTGTCCTGTTTCAGATCATAAAAAGGAACTCCGTAGGTTTTGCACACGGCCTCGTAGCCCGCACTCCGACAGGCCTCCTCCGTGCGAGCACCTACCCAAGAGCCTTCGATAATCTCGATGTTCTTTACACCGTGCTCTTGCAGGTACTCTATGGCTCCGGACAACACCCCAGCATGAGTGGTGGCTCCCTGATTCGGAGGGGCCGCCACCACCAGATTGGGCTTCAGCGCTACCCGGCCGCCTGCCGGAAGCATTTTAGCTACGTCGGCCGCTTCCAGCAAAGAGCGAATCATGAAATGAGCATCAAATCCGTATATCTCATAGATTTTTTTCATGGTATCCTCTCACCATATCGTTACCACATATTCCAATGCAGAATTAGGATTGACCCTCAAAGGTTGGGTTAACCCGATGATATCATATGGTTTTTTCCCGGGTTAACGGGTCATGTTGGTGCCATTAGTAAGTGATAGGATCCGCACTACGTGTGAGCACTATCCTACTGGGGCGCCGGGAAGGGTTGTGTACAACATGGTTTTCCTAATCTGCAAAATCAAGGAAAAATCATAGCCGTTTTGCGGAGCCAAAGAGAGTGAAATAGGCAGCAGAAAAAGGTGCCGTAAAGACACCGGCCAACCAATGAGGGAAAAAGTAGTATGATTATTTAACCGACTCTGTGAAAAGTAAATTGGGCTCCTTTTGGAACTCAATAATGGAGTTGTCAAGAGCATATTCAGAAGTTGGTTTGCTGTGGCTGAGGCCGAGAAAAAAGCATATATTGAAGTTTGCTGCACCTCCGACAACCCGAACTTTTATAACTATAACTTACAAGAGTGCGGTAGATGCGGTGGGGGTCTACTACACAAAGGACGGTGGATACTCCATCACAGTTACCATTGCCGGTGAGAACTATGTGGTTTCAGATGGGGGAGTATATCGTATACAAGGTTTATTTCATACCCATTCGACGCTCATAAATAGTATGGTTGGCAGGACAATGTCCTGTCAACCATACTATTTATAATTTCTCCAACTTTCTCGTCAGTTCTTCATCATTCAGTTCTCCACGCCAAGATTGCTCCAGCAATTCCTGTGCTTTGGCCACGGCGCTATTCCACTCGTCCACGCTGATCTTCTTGCGGTTCTTTCTCTGCTTCAATCGATTGTACGTGCGGTCATATTCCACCTGAGCCGGAGTGCGGTTTGCCTTAACCTGAGCTTCCTTGCGGTGAGCGCCCACTTTCCGGCAGGTGTGCTCCGTCTCACCTGGGGCAATGTTGTTGCAGTAGCAGGTGTTGTAGCCTGCGGTTAAGAGAAAATATTTTCCGCAGTTGTGGCAGCGGCGGGGTGCGTTGTCCACAGCCAGGCCCCGATAAAATTCTACCTGTAAAAAATCGAGCAGGCTCTGAAATGTGGTTTTCTCAGCCACAAAGATGCTGCCCTCCTGAGTGGGGTGCATCATGGGAACAAAGCTCACCTCCACGGGAGTACTCTGTTCAAAGCCCTCGTGAAAATAGTGGGCGGCGATGGATACCATGTGGCCATAAAATTGGGAATATGCTTGGGCATAGGCTGCACTGTTCCGCCGCTTCAGCGGCTCAAAATAGTGTTCTGTCATCGTGGCAATCTGGTTCTGGAACATACGGATACCGTATGTGAGGTGAGACAGGCCTTTTAAAAACTCCTGATACATGGCGTAGCCTTCTGTGCCGGGCGTCTGGATCTGCATCCATTTCTCCTCATCCGTCAGAAGGTACTCCAGAGCATGATAGCTGCATACCTCATCCAGCTTCAGGTCCCGGTAGACCGGCAAAGTAAATACCACATCCCAGACAGCGTTCAGCTTCTCCTGTGCGGAAGCTACAGCGCTGTCTGTTTTTTCTGTCAGAAGCTGCTGGGCCGCAGGCAAAAAATCCTGCACTCGATGGTCAATGGTATTCAAACTGTCTTCGCTCAGGTTCATCATGTCCACACTGCACTGTCCAGTGGGAAAGTCTTTCTCCCCAACAAAGATCCGATCCCCATAGAAAAATACCGTGAACTGGTCATAGGTATAGGTGTGCGGAATAAAGATCTCTTTCATCTGCTCTTCCATGTGATGTCCTCCATGTTGTACCCGATCAAGATTCGGTGTTTTCCTAATCATTCCCAATTCCATTGTGTCAAGGGGCGATTCGTGATACCCTGTCGCCACAAAGCAAGCGTATCAGAGGAATATATCTAAGCCAATCGAGAGGAGGATCACAATGAAATTGTCACAGTACAAAAGCTATGATGAACTGCCGCTGTTTCTCAATTCGGAATTGGTGGCGAAGGTGCTAGGAGTATCGCCATCCAGCGGTTACGAGCTGATGCACGAACCGGACTTTCCGGTGCTGCGTGTGGGCAGCCGTATGGTGGTACCAAAAGAAAAATTTATTCAGTGGGTGGAGGAGCATACGGGAGGTGCGGGATGAAGTACAAGGGAAACTTTTTCTCTCTGCCCAATGAGATCTTCCTCCTGGGCCTGAGTCCCGGCGAGTTGGCGGTGTACTGTTATCTGCGCCGGTGCGAAAACCAGAAGACCCACCAGTGCTGGCCCAGCTACAAAACTATCGGGGACGCGGTTGGTATGTGTGCAAACACTGTGAGCCGGTATGTAAAGAGACTGGAAGAGCGGGGCCTCATTGCGGTGGAGCCCACCAAAGTCACAACCAAAGCGGGAGTAAGCCGTAATGGGACATTGCAGTTCACGGTGCTGCCGCCTCAGAATGTGATCGCCCGACACTACGAGAGAAAGCTGGAAGAACTGGAGCTGGAAACAGAGCGGCAGCGGTTCCAGAAGATCTTGGCGGAGCAAGACCAGAACGACCCGTGTGTCCCGCTGTGAGGGGCTGTGTGCCCGTCTTGGGAACAGAGCAGAGGCCCTGCCCACCAAGGATTTTAAGGCGGAATTGGGCCACTGCTGGGCCTGGAGAAGAGCGCAAGGCGGTTTGGGGGAGCGGAGCAGGAGAAACTGCCGGGGTCATGTGCCCCTCGGCAGAGCCACAACTGCCCGCAGTGCGGGCAGTTTCAGGAGGGGGCGAGGGCGTTCCAAAAAACGGATTTTTCCAATTGGGGCGTTGTAAAAACAAAGAATCCACGGACTGCAAGAAAAATCAGGGCGTTCCTACGAGAAAAGGAGGTTTCAAAGTATGGTAATCGGAAAAGAGAAGTTTGCCCTCTGGATTACGCCGGAGGCTAAGAAAGAAGTGGAAGTTCACTACAAGCAGGACAACTGCAAAAGCCAGAGTGAGTACATAGAGAAGGCTGTCTGGTTCTACTCCGGCTACCTGGATACGAAGCACGCAGAGGAGTACCTGCCCCGTGTCCTCTCTGATGTGCTGGAGGGAAAGTTAGGAGCCTTCGGAAAACGCATGGGCCACCTGCTCTTCAAGCAATCAGTGGAACAGGACATCATGGCAAACCTGTTCGCCTATGACATTGATGTGAATCTGGACACGCTGCAAAAACTCCGAGTGCGCTGTGTAAAAAATGTGAAGGGAACCAACGGAGAAATTGACTTCCAGGATGCTCTCCGCTTCCAAAAGGGAATCGAGGAATGAGAGGTCTGATTCAGAAGTCCGGCTACATCAAGCCGGGCAACGGCGGCGGACACTACGCCGAGTACATCGCCACCCGAGACGGTGTAGAAGTAATCGAGCCTGCGGCAGGCGGCTACCTGGAATACATGGCTGAGCGTCCACGCTCCCACGGCCTATTCTCTGCTGACGGTGCTGCGGATCTGGAGCAAACCATGGAAGAAATTAATGCACACACCGGTCCGGTGTGGACCTTCGTTTATTCCCTGAAACGGGAGGACGCCGCACGGCTGGGTTATGAGAGCGGCGAGAGCTGGCGTAGATTGCTGCTGGCTCATCAGACAGAGCTGGCGATGGCGATGAAAATTCCGCCAAACAGCTTTCGGTGGTGCGCTGCCTTCCACGATGAGAAGCACCACCCACACATCCACATGATGGCATGGTCCAATGATTCTAAGCAAGGTTACCTGACCCAGCGCGGTATTGAGCAGATGCGCTCTCAACTGTCCAATGATATTTTCCAGGACGAGCTGCTGTCCCTCTATCAGGAAAAGGATCTCTCCTACCAAGAGGTACGGGATGCGGCTATGGAAGCCATGGGGCGTCTCATTCGTGAGATGAAGTCCAATCTGTGTGACAGCCCGGTCCTTGCCGGACAGATGGAAACGCTGTCTGATATGCTATCAGAAACGAAGGTCAAGAAGGTGTATGGCTACCTGAAAAAGCCGGTCAAGGCCCAGGTGGATGCCATCGTGGACGAGCTGGCCAAACTCCCCGAGGTGGCGGAGTGCTATGAGCACTGGAACAGGCTGCGGGATGAGCTGGAACGCTACTATAAGGATACTCCCAGAGAATACAAACCGCTGTCCCAGCAGAAGGAGTTCAAGGCCATTAAGAATATGGTCATCCAAGAGGCGGACAATCTCCAACTGAGTGTGTTCACCTTTGAGGATACGCAAATGAAGGATGAGGTGGATGAAGATCAGGACGCCGTGCTTCACGCCTGGTCATCCCGGTGGGAGATGGCGGATGCCTATCAGGACGCGAAAGAAATCCTTTCGGTCTATGAAAACACAGAGGCAGAAAAAGCGGAGCAGGTGCGAGTGCTGGAGCGGCTCTGGGACGCTGGATTCACCGTGGCCGCTCATCAGCTGGGCAAGTGTTGGCGGGATGGACTTGGCGTCCTTCCGGATGACGAGAAGGCGGAGCTGTGGCTCCAACGCAGCGCTGAAGCTGGTCACGACTTCTCCCAGTACGCGCTGGGTAAGCTGCTGCAAAGTCAAAAAAGAATCGACGAAGCGGTGTCCTGGTATGAGAAAGCAGCGGCGCAGGGCAATTCGCATGCTGCATACCAGCTTGGCAAGCTCTATCTCCAGGGAGAGCAGGTGCCAAAGGATGTGGCTAAGGCGCTGGAGTATCTGACACAAGCCGCCGAACAGGGTAGCCAGTATGCTCAGTACACGCTTGGTAAGCTGTATCTAATGGGCGAGGATATGTCTCAGGACCGGGAGCAGGCATACAGCTGGCTCTGGGAGTCTGCATCCCAGGGAAACGAGTATGCGCAGTTCCTTCTGGATCACTTAAGCGACAGCCACAGGCCCAATGTGCTCCTTGCCGTCACAAACCTGCTCCACCATATAGGCCGGATTTTCCAGGACAACTCTATCCCGCCAAGCCTGCCGGCAAGTCAGCAGGCAGACCGGAAGTACCGACGGCAGATCCAGCAGAAGCGTATTGCTCTGGGCCACAAGCCGGATGACCATGAGGAGCAGAACATGTGTTGCATGACCATGGGCGGGATGTGATGCTCCCTTCCAAACTTGCGCCACATAAAACAAAAATAGGCGCCGGGCAATTGATAACAAATTGATAACTCGCTGGGATTGGGATGGCTATTGACAAAACCTTGTGGTATGTTGTGTCGCTGATAGGAGGCGGTACACATGAACGACTACATGAAAGCCCTGCACCAGCGGTTCTACCGGGAGCCGGACTTCAGTGATTTGGAAGAGGACATCGAGAGCACCCGCCAGGAAGTGCGTGATTGCCTGGACAAGCTGCAGCGGCGCAGGCTCATGCACTTGGTGGATACTCAAAATCTGCTGCGGGAGGAGACTTCCTTGGCCAGCTTTATGGCCGGATTCAAACTGGCCTGGGGACTGAGCAAAGAGCTGGAGGTGGATGGTCTGTATTCCTTCGATGAGGAGGAGACAGAGCGCGTCTGCCGTCAAATAGGAAAGGAGGAGTGAGCACATGGGAAAGCGCAGACCATCTGGGGACGGCATGGTTCGCAAGCGGGAGGACGGCCGCTGGGAAGGGCGCATCGTCGTCGGTCACAAGGAAAGCGGCGAGCCCATCTTCCGATATCTATCCGCCAAGACGCAGAAGGAGCTGTTGAAAAAGCTCCATCAGAATATCGAGGAATACCGGGATGTGGATCTGTGCGAGGACAGCAAAATATCCCTGGGAGAATGGCTGGACCGCTGGCTGGAGCAAACGGCCTCGATCCTCCGCCCCAGTACACGGGAGAGCTACCGGAACGGCATGGCGCACCACGTCAAACCATACCTGGGGCAAAAGACGCTCACCCAGATCACACCAGCAGACCTGCGGAAACTCTACGACACGTTAAAACAGCGTGGCCGAGTCCATCCCCGCTCCGACCAGAGCCGCG
>ENA-ORSM01003067-ORSM01003067.1-human-gut-metagenome-genome-assembly--contig:-NODE-3067-length-10863-cov-3.983716_pt1 | contig 10863 bp, 9 predicted proteins | sample MGYA00241903_ERZ509170 | MGnify/ENA primary metagenome ERZ509170 (study PRJEB26280, sample SAMEA2338784) | human gut metagenome | biome: human gut; feature: human-associated habitat; material: faeces...
CCCCCTGCATCCAGGCCGTCACGCCCCTGCTGGCCCCTCCCGATGCCCTGACCCGGTGCGCCGGTTGGAGCCAGGGCATCCAGACCGTCTCCATGCTCCTCTCCCCCGCGCTGGCCGCTGTTCTTTATGCCCGCATCCCCCTGGCTTGGATCCTCCTGCTGGACACCCTGGGGGCCGCCTTTGCCATCGCCGGAGTACAATTGGCCCGGCTGCCCGCCCTGCGGACAGCCGGGCCCTGGATGAACAGCCGCATAGGAACATATCAGAAGGGAACAGGAGCATGATGCATGCTGCGGGGGGATTCTGTGCCGTCTTTCAAACATGACCGTGTCACACCGGCACAAATCATTATTTTAGGATTCCTGCTGCTGATCTTTACTGGGGCAGTGCTGCTGATGCTGCCCTTTTCCACCCAGGAGCCCGGAGGGGCCTCATTTGGGGATGCGCTGTTCACCGCCACTTCCGCCACCTGTGTGACCGGACTGGTGCTCCACGATACGGCGCTTTACTGGTCACCCTTTGGGCAGCTGGTCATTCTTCTGCTGATCCAGGTGGGCGGAATGGGAGTGGTCACCATCGCGGTGGCGATTTTCATGTTTGCGGGCAAACGGATCGGGTTGAAGCAGCGGTGGGTGATGCAGGAGTCCATTTCCGCCCCTCAGGTGGGCGGCATCGTGCGGATGACGGGGTTTATCCTAAAAACCGCCTTTTTGATCGAAGGGGTCGGGGCCCTGCTTCTGGCCCTGCGGTTCTGCCCGCAATTTGGTCTTGGAAGAGGACTTTGGTACGCGGTGTTTCACTCAGTGTCCGCGTTCTGCAATGCGGGCTTTGATCTTATGGGAGTAAACTCCCCGTTTTCTTCCCTCACAGACTACGTAGGCGATCCTTTGGTGAGCAATGTGATCGCTTTTCTGATCATAATTGGCGGCGTCGGCTTCCTCACCTGGAATGACATCAGGGAGCACAAGCTCCACTTTCGACGCTACCGGCTGCAGAGCAAGCTGATCCTGACCACCACGCTGGCCCTGATCCTGACAGGGCTCCTGTTCTTTCTGCTGTATGAGTTCGAACAGGGGCAGTGGGTGGACATGTCCCTGTGGGAGCGGATCAACGCCGCGTTTTTTCAGTCCGTGACACCGCGCACCGCAGGCTTCAACACAGTGGATCTGACTGGCCTGAGCCAGCCCGCCCAGCTGCTGATCATCCTGCTGATGCTGGTGGGCGGTTCACCGGGTTCCACAGCAGGCGGCTTCAAAACCACTACGCTGGCGGTGATGCTGCTGGGGATCCGGGCAGTTTTCCGCCATAAGGAGCGGCCCCAGTGCTTTGGAAGGCGCATCGCAGATGAGTCGATCCGAAACGCCTCTGCCATCTTCCTGCTTTATCTGCTCCTGTTCCTGACAGGGGGCATCCTGATCTGCTGCATAGATGGCGTACCCCTGATGGCGGCGCTGTTTGAGGCGGCGTCCGCCATTGGTACCGTTGGCCTGTCGCTTGGGATCACGCCGGAGCTCTCCGGGGCGTCCAGGCTGATCCTGATTTTTTTGATGTATTTCGGGCGTGTGGGCGGCCTGACCATGATCTATGCGGTCACGGCCAAAGGCGCACCGGAGCTGTCCCAATTCCCCCAGGAGCGGGTCACCATAGGATGAGATCGGAGAGGAACAAATCATGAAGTCAGTGCTTTTGATCGGGCTGGGGCGGTTCGGCCGCCATATGGCCCAGAAGCTCCGGGAACTGCACCATGAGGTAATGGCGGTGGACCGGAATGAAGAGCGGATCAACGACGCCCTGCCCTTTGTGACCAACGCACAGATCGGGGACAGCACCAGTGAGCAGTTCATTGCATCGCTGGGGGTCAGTAACTTTGACCTGTGCGTGGTAGCGATTGGAGATGACTTTCAGAGCTCCCTGGAGACCACCGCTCTGCTCAAGGAATACGGCGCTCCTTTTGTGCTCTCCCGGGCTGCCCGGGACGTCCACGCCAAATTCCTGCTGCGCAACGGTGCGGACGATGTGATCTATCCGGAGAAGCAGACGGCCTCTTGGGCCGCGGTCCGGTACAGCTCTGACCATGTGTTTGACTACATCAAGCTGACACCGGACCATTCCATCTATGAGACGGCGGTGCCGGAATCCTGGGTAGGAAGGACTGTGGTCCAGCTGGCGGTGAGGCAGAAGTACCGCATCAACATTCTGGCCATCAAGCGCAGCGGCACACTGGAGCCCCTCCCAGGCCCCAATCACACCTTCCAGTCGGATGAGACCCTGCTGATCCTGGGGGATGACCGGGACATCCAGAGATTCCTGCATGTCTGACAAGCGATACCGAACGCGGCAGGGAGGCCGGTCCGGCCCCGGAGTTCTGTTGGTCCGCAGCGGAGGGGAGTTCCCACAAAAGCTCCCTGCTTCCAGTGTTTTCGGAACTGTGACAAAATAAAAAACTTCTCCCTCTGCGTGTGTCCCTGTCCGGGGATGAGGTAGAGAGCGGGACGGCAGAATACGACCGCATGGCGCCACGGCGTCATGCGGTCGTATTTTGATGATTCTGACGCTTGTCTAGAGGCTGTCCCCCTGGGACGGTGTATCCGCTCGCCGGAGGTCAGACAGGCGCTGTTCCAGGACGATGCCGGCCTGATTCAGGATCCCGCGGATCAGATTCTGCTCAAATGCCTCGGGGAGAGGATAGTCATCGCAGGGGATGCCTACAACAGCCTGAGGCCCGCCATGGCTTCGTACTGCCAGGTAAAGGCATCTGGAATTGGGCAGGGTGTGGGTCCCTGCCCCGGCGTGCTTGTTGTTTTTACACACCCAGTCGGCCACCGCCTTCTCCTGCCCACCCGTATAGCGGGAGAGGAGATCGGACTCTGTTTCCGGATAAATGCGGGCCTGCATCAGCTGGCCGTCCGGGTCCATGGGGTAGTAGAGGATCGGCCTGTCGAGCAGCTTTCCAAGCTGAGAGACTGCGATGGCGAGCACCTCATGTTCGCCAGATGCCTGCTGGAGCAGCTGGGTGGCCTCCAAAAGGACCTCGGTGCTGTAGTTTTTCTGTACCGCCATCCTGGCCTGCGTCTTGATCCGGATGGTCAGAGAGCTGGTAAGAAAGCTGGAGAGGAACATGATAAAAAAGGTGATCACATAGCTGGGATGAGCATCCAAGCTGAAATAGGGCTCCGTAAAGAAAAAGTTGAAGGTAAGCACACTGAGCAGCGAGGAGAGAATGCCATAGAGGCGGCCCTCCGTCCAGGTGGCGGTGAGAAGCACCCCCAGAATATAGACGGTGACAATATTGGTCTCTCCGAAGCCCAGACGGGAAAACAGCTCCCCCAGAAGGGTGGCTGCGGCCAAAATGCCCAGCATTTTTCCGGTGTCTTTCCAGGAGAAGGAGAGCTCCGAGGGGGCTATCTTCCATTTGGGGCGGTAGGCAGGCTGTCGGTCCGGGATAATGTAGACATCCAGATTTGGTGCCAGCTCGGTGAGCCGGTCTACCAGGGCTTTCTTGTTCCCCCAGCCGCGCCGCCGGCGGTGGTTGGTGCGGCCGAGCACGATTTTGGTCACGCCGCTGGTCCTGCTGTAGTCTGCGATCTGGGCGGCGGGGTCATCACCATATACTGTGGCGATCCGTGCCCCCAGATCTTCCGCCAGCTTCAGATTGGCCCTCAGGCGCTTCCGATTTTCACCGCTGAGCTCCCTGGTATCCGGAGTCTCCACGAAGAGAGCGGTAAAATCTCCTTGAAAGGCCTCGGCCATTCGGGCGGCGGTACGGATGACTTTTGCATTGGAGGGGGCGCTGGACAGACAGACCAGGATATGGTCGCTGGGGTTGAGAAAGCCCTCCGGATGTTGCTTTCGGGCGGTGCGGTTGAGGCGGTCAGCGGTCCGGCGCAGAGCGATCTCCCGCAAAGCGGCAAGGTTCTGCTTGGAAAAGAAGTGGCCCAGGGCTTGCTGAGCCTGGGCGGCCCGGTAGACCTTGCCCTCCTCGAGCCGGGCAATCAGGTCGTCCGGCTCCACATCCACCACCTCGACTTGGTCGGCGGAGTCAAATACCCAGTCTGGGATCCGCTCGTTGACCGTTACACCGGTCAAGCTGGAAACGAGGTCGTTTAGGCTCTCCAGATGCTGAACATTGACGGTGGTGTACACATCGATCCCGGCGCGCAGCAGCTCTTCAATGTCCTGATAGCGCTTGACATGGCGGCAGCCCTGTGCATTGGAATGGGCTAGCTCATCTACCAGGATGAGCTGGGGCTTGCGGGCCAGAGCGGCGTCCAGATCGAATTCCCGCAGGGTGATGCCCTTGTAGGATACGACCAGGGGAGGAAGGCACTCCAGACCTTCCACCAGTTTCATGGTGGCGGGTCTGATATGGGGCTCAATATACCCGGCCACTACGTCCACGCCCATATCTTTCATCTGGTGGGCCATCTCCAGCATGGCATAGGTTTTCCCCACGCCGGCCGCATAGCCGAAAAAGATCTTGAGCCTGCCCTGCCGGACCCGCGTTTCGTCGGGGTCGATCATTCGAATTTTTTTCAGAATTTCTTCCGGAGTTGGTCGATGTTCTTCCAAGACCATCTCACCTCCCGTGGGGGATCACAACAGGAAACAGGATCTTCAGAAATACCTTTTCCGCAGGGCCGCCCCGGATAAAGTCAAAAGTGATCTGTTTTCCGGAGGGGTCCAGGATATAAAACTGCCCCGGCTGGTTGATGATTTGGAATTCCAGCTCATCCAGCACCTGCTGAAGGGTGAGCTCCCACTCCATCATGCAGAATCCCGCTCCCTCCTGGGCAAACTCGTGGAGCCAGGCAAACTCCATGGGCTGTTCGCCGTCCCGAAGAAAAATGCGCCAGAGATGCTGCTTCTGCTCTAAAGAGAGGGCCTGGAGATAGTCGATGGGGCTGGGGTCTCCCTCCAGGGTGAGGTAGCGGTACAGACTGCCGTCCTGATCCTCCAGAATCTCATTTTCGTCCAGAAAAGCTCCGGCACGGCGGTCCACAGCACAGCAGCGGGCGTTATAGCGGATCTGGCCGAGCACATCTCTGAGGCGGGCTGCATGTTCTGACGAATCCGCCTCCAGCTTTACACAGAGGCCGGAGAGCTGGTCAAAGGGCTTGCCCGACACACAGCGGGTACGGCAGAGGATTCTGTTCCCCTCCTCCAGATGGAAGGTGAGCTCCCCGGTCTCGCCGCCGGGGGCGGTGCCATACAGAGCGGTCTCCCAATGGGAGGAGAGACAGGCCATCAGCTCACGGCACTCCTCCTCCAGGTAGCTGGTATCACATGCAGAGTCCCGGTAGAGCAGGAGGAGACCTTTTGTCCCCTCCTGATACAGCAGAGAGGGGGCCGCAGTAAAAAGATCGTTGATGGTGCAGACCAGCTCCAGTGCCAAAAGTCCCGCCGGCTGACGGAGCAGAGCGCGCTCCCGCAGCGGGGCGCGGTGTTCTTCCGCAGTCTGATAGGGGTACAGCATGTCATGTTCCTCCTTTTTCCTTCCTATTTGCAGCGTATGCAGAGGCAGGCTGTCAAGCTTTTGATACCCGGGCAGGCGAGCCCCGGCCGGGTGGATGCCGGCAGAGCTCGCCTGTCTCAGAGTACTTCGTTATTTGCTGACCTCACCGATGAGGCCCAGCTCCTGGGCGATGGCCAGGTTGACGCCTAGAACATTGACAGCCTCCTCGCCGAAGATGCCCAGCACCTTGTGGGTGGTGTTGGCTTCCACGATCTCTTCCAGGCGATCCTCGCTCAGACCGGTATTCTCAGCGAGCGCGGGGATCTGGACCGCCGCAGAGGCGGGGCTGATGTGGGGGTCCAGGCCGGAGCCGGAGGCGGTCAGCAGATCGCCGGGGATGTCCCCTACGGTCAGGCTGGGGTGGCCGGACAGGAAATTGTTGATGTCGCCCTCCACGCGCTCCGCCAGGGCGGGATTGCTGTTGGCATAGTTAGCGGAGCCAGAGCTCAGGCCGGCGTACTCGCTGCCGTCATTGTAGTAGCTCACGCCATCCTCACCCACATAGTAGGTATTGTAGTGGTACTGGGAGGGACGTCCCCTCATAAACCGGGGATCGGTGAACTCCTGACCCACAAAGCGGGAGCCTACCGGCTGACCGTCCACATAGATCAAGTTGCCTCCTGCCTGTGAGGGGAAGATAAGGCTGCCCAGGCCGGTCATCAGGACGGGAAAGAGGAATCCGCAGATCAGCAGCAGGACCAGAGTGGTCACTACTGCCTGGCGGATGCTGCCCGCCGCAGAGCCTTTGCTTGTACTCATATTGAAGAACCTCCTTAGAAGCCGATGAAGCCGATCATTTCCAGCAGAGGACTGATGATCAGGTCGATGATCTTGATGCCGACAAAGGGAGTGATGATACCGCCGACGCCGTAGATCATCAGGTTACGGACCAGCATTTTGCTGGAGGACATGGGACGGTACTTGACGCCTTTCATGGCCAGAGGGATCAGGCAGGGGATGATGATGGCGTTGAAGATCAGAGCGGACAGGATCGCGCTGGTGGGCGAGGCCAGTCCCATGATGTTCAACACGCCCATCTCAGGAATGGCCAGCATGAACATGGCCGGGATGATGGCGAAGTACTTGGCGATGTCGTTGGCAATGGAGAATGTGGTCAGAGATCCGCGGGTGATCAGCAGCTGTTTGCCGATCTCCACCACCTCCAGGATCTTGGTGGGGTCGGAATCCAGATCCACCATATTGGCAGCTTCCTTGGCGGCGGTGGTGCCGGAGTTCATCGCCAGACCTACGTTGGCCTGGGCCAGAGCGGGGGCGTCGTTGGTGCCGTCGCCGGTCATAGCGACGATCTTGCCCTCGGCCTGTTCCTGCTTGATGACGGTGATCTTGTCCTCAGGCTTACACTCCGCAATGAAGCCGTCCACGCCGGCCTCCTTGGCGATGGTGGCAGCAGTCAGGGGGTTGTCGCCGGTGCACATGATGGTCTTGATCCCGATGGCGCGCAGGCGCTCAAAGCGTTCCACCATGCCGGGCTTTACGGTATCCTTCAGATAGATGACACCCAGAATGCGGCTGCCTTCACAAACAGTCAGGGGGGTGCCGCCCAGAGAGGAGACTTCGTCCACCCGTTTGCGCAGTTCGGCAGGAATTTTGCCGCCCTGGGCGGTGACGTACTTCTCGATGGCGTCGGCCGCGCCTTTGCGGATGATGGTGCCGTCGGGGAGATCCACACCGCTCATGCGGGTCTGCGCCGAGAACTCAATGAAGCTGGACTTGGGATCGTCCTCCACCTGGCAGCCCAGCTTACGGCCCAGCTCTACAGTGGACTTGCCCTCGGGAGTGCCGTCCCGCAGGGAGGTGAGGACCGCGCAGCGGATCAGCTCCTCCTTGCTGGCGCCGCCCACGGGGTAAAAATCAGCAGCCAGGCGGTTGCCGTAAGTGATCGTGCCCGTCTTGTCCAGGATCATAGTGTCCACGTCGCCGCAGGCTTCCACCGCCTTACCGGACATGGCGATGACATTGAAGCGGGTGACACGGTCCATGCCGGCGATACCGATGGCGGACAGCAGGCCGCCGATGGTAGTAGGGATCAGGCAGACCAGCAGGGCAATCAAAGTGGAGATGGGGATCTGAACATTGTTGTACACCGCAAAGGGATACATGGTGACCACCACGATCAGGAAGATGATGGTCAGGGACACCAGAAGGGTGTTCAGAGCGATCTCGTTGGGGGTTTTCTTCCGGGAGGCACCCTCTACCAGAGCGATCATGCGGTCCAGAAAGCTGTTGCCCGGCTCAGAGGTGATGCGGATCTTCAGCCAGTCAGACACAACGGTGGTGCCGCCGGTGACGGAGGCGAAGTCGCCGCCGCTCTCCCGGACCACGGGGGCGGACTCGCCGGTGATGGCGGACTCATCCACCGAGGCGATGCCCTCAATGACCTCGCCGTCGTTGGGAATGATCTCGCCGGCGCTGACCAGGACCACATCGCCCTTCTTCAGCTCGCTGGAGGAGACGATGGTCTGAGTGCCATCCTCGTGGAGCAGGTGTGCCTGGGTATCCTTCTGAGTCTTTTTCAGAGAGGCCGCCTGTGCCTTGCCCCGGCCTTCAGCCACGGCCTCCGCGAAGTTGGCAAACAGAACAGTGACAAATAGGATCGCACAGACAATGATATCATAGATCCGCAGCTGCTCGGCATTGGCATCGCCGAACAAACCTGGTACGAAGGAGAGCAGCAGGGTGATGAAGAATCCGATCTCCACTACGAACATGACCGGGTTTTTCATCATGTAGCGGGGGTTCAGCTTGATAAACGCACCCTTCACCGCACCCTTCAGGATATCAGGGGTGATAAATTTTGTATTCTGCTTTTTACTCATGGTTCAAAAGCCCTCCTTAAGCCCACAGAGTCAGATGCTCTGCAATGGGGCCCAGCGCCAGCGCCGGGAAGAAGGTCAGCGCAGCGAAGATGTAAACAACGCACACCAGGCCGATGGTGAAGGTGGCGCTGTCGGTCCGCAGAGTGCCAATGGAATCGTTGACGAACTGCTTGCGCATCAGGGAACCGGCAATGGCCAGCTGGATCACGATGGACAGATAGCGGCCGAAGAACATGGCCAGACCGGCGGTGATGTTCCAGAAGTAGGAGTTGTCCGCCAGACCCTCGAAGCCGGAACCGTTGTTGGCAGCGGAAGAGGCGTACTCATACAGGACCTGGGACAGGCCATGGAAGCCGGGGTTGGTGATGCCGGCCAGACCGCCTTCGGTAGAGACCGCCAAGGCAGAGAAGGCCAGGATCAGGAAGGGGTGGATAATGATGCACAGAGCGGTGAGCTTCATCTCCCGGCCCTCGATCTTCTTGCCCAGGTACTCCGGGGTACGGCCGATCATCAGGCCAAAGATGAACACGCCGAGAATAGCATACATGATCATGTTCATCAGGCCCACGCCCTTGCCGCCGAACACCACATTGAGCATCATGTGCAGCAGGGGAATCATGCCGCCCAGGGGAGTCAGAGTATCATGCATGTTGTTGACCGTGCCAGTAGTAAAAGAGGTGGTAGTGGTGGTGAACATGGCGGACTGGGCAATACCGAAGCGGACTTCCTTGCCCTCCATGCTGCCCATGGACTGATCCAGCCCCAGTTTGGCCAAGGCCGGGTTGCCCTGGCTCTCAGACCAGTAGCAGACACTCAGGCCGATGAGGAAGATGATGCCCATGGCGAAGAAGATGGTGCGGCCCTCGGAGCCGTAGAGCTTCGCGGTGAAGCTGGGCTTGCTCACCAGTTCGCTGGTCTTGACCAGATCCTGGGTGGTGGCGCTGTGCTCACTGGAGCTGGCGGTCTTACGGCGGCGGTCTTTGACCATCTTGCCGAACATGATCACGCAGGCGCCGGGCAGGATCATCATGGAGTAGAGCTCCACCAGATCGCTGATGATGGTGGGGTTCTCAATGGGAGTAGAGGAGTTGGCACCCAGGAAGCCGCCGCCGTTGGTGCCGATGTGCTTGATGATCTCCAGCGCGGCCACGGGGCCCATTGCGATATCCTGCTGAGTCCCCTCAATGGTGGTCACCGTCACGTTGGGATCGAAATTCTGGGGGACGCCCTGCCAGATCAGGAGCATGCCGCCGATGATGGAAAGAGGGATCAGAACGCGGGTGGTCACCTTGACCAAATCAGCATAGAAGTTGCCCACGTTGTCCTTGCTCTTGCCAGCCAGTCCGCGGACAAAGGCGATGCAGGCGGCGTAGCCAGTGGCGGCGGACACGAACATCATGTAAGTGATGACCAGCATCTGGCTGAGATAGGACAGGCCGGACTCACCGGAGTAGTGCTGTAAGTTGGTGTTGGTCATGAAGGAGATGATCGTGTTGAAGGACAGGGTCTCCTCCATCGCGCCGATGCCGTTGGGGTTGAAGATGGGAAGAAACTGAATTCTCAGGACCAGATAGCCGACAAACACCATCACGGCGTTGGTCAGCAGAAGAGCCAGCGCATACTGCTTCCAGTTCATGCCCTTGTCGGGATGAATGCCGCACACCTTGAAGATCCCGCCGTCCACCCGGTCGAACACCGGATCGGCGAAGGTGCGCTGGCCGGAAGCAATATGATACAGATAGTTCCCGATTGGGATGACAATGATCATGAAGATGATCACTGTTAGGACAAGCTGTAACATATGTGTTGTTCCTCCTGTGCGAAACTCGCTTTACAAATGACACATTTGGGGTCAGAAACGTTCAGGGTGTACCAGGGCGTAAACCAGATAGCCGCCCATCAGCACGATGATCGCACCTAATAAAATCATACCCATACTCAATACCTTCTCTCATTCCTCGTGGAACTGATGCTCACACCAGTCAGCCAGCAGCTTTACTGATCCGAAGCAGACCAATAAGACCGCGATCATGATGACGTCTTTCATAGAAACCATCCTTTCCAAAGTTCTGTTTCCGGAACGGACGTATTATAGCACGCAGGGGATTAGCAGGCGGTTAACGTATTCACAGGAGAATTAAACTTGCATTAAGAAAAAGAAATAAAAAAGATAAAAAGAAAGAAGGACAATTGGCTCCTAATACAATTTTAATGCGGCGGATGATTTGCAAATCTCACACAAACAGGGCTTGTAGTAGAATCACTTTTAAGGAAGTGATCTTGTGGAAGCTCTGGTACTGGTGGGCGGGACGCTGTTTGTCTGGACCGTCGGATTCTGGGCGGTGGGCCAGCTGGACCGCTTTTTCAAGGAGAAAAACGCTCCCTGCCGGAGGGAGCGGGAGGGGCAGACCCGCAGAAAAAGAAAAGTTCTGTGCCGGAACGCGGGAAAAGCGGAGGGACAGAGGTAAGACAAGGGGAGGGGCCCAGACTGTGTTTTTACATAGTCTGGGGCCC